>Ga0137358_10000324_pt1 | contig 20724 bp, 20 predicted proteins | sample Mad1_20_16metaG_FD_105551 | JGI IMG/M metagenome (GOLD analysis project Ga0137358, IMG submission 105551) | Vadose zone soil microbial communities from Angelo Coast Range Reserve, California, USA - Mad1_20_16 metaG | ecosystem: Environmental > Terrestrial > Soil > Vadose zone | place: USA... | reverse complement strand
GTTGTGCGAAGCCTTTAGTTCCGCGCGGGGACTGGCAACTTGTCTGGCGGTAGCTTGGACTCGGTTCCGTAATAAGGCCTCTTCCTCTTTGCCCATGTCCCCCGCACGCATCCCTTCCTTCCCACCTGCACAACAGGCCCAAATAAGTACGTCAAGAATTCACAAACATTACCGGTGCAAATTCTCATAGAATGTCGAACGGAATTTGACTGGCAGTTCGCGCGCACCAGAGGGACCTGATTCACGTGTCTTCACTAAGAGAACAGACGGATAATATCCTGCGATCGTGGTTCGGTGAGCACGCTCCCCGCCCCTCACCCCTAACATTTCGCAGTCGTTCATTCACATGTAATCGATGTCCCTTACGCGCAGGAACACGCTGGCTGACGCGCTTTGACAAGGAGGTTGAGCTTTTTGTCCGCCTCGTCTATGAAGCTCTTACGACAGGACGCGGTCAGTCCTCTTTCATTTTCACTTCATTCGATCATTGAGTCCGAGGTCTTTTCTAGCGATCCAGACTCTGGGAGAGGAGTACACGAATATATGGGTACATCCCAAGTGGGCACGGTCGCCACGCATTCGGACAGTGCTCATCCTCCTTCCCATTATCCCACCCTATATCCTCACGCGGCTGGGACCTTCCCTATATGCTCGTTACCCACGATCCAAGGGCATCGCGACTACAGCTGTGAATGCGCTAGAAGTCGCGGGTGAGGTCAACCTTGCCCTGTTCTATATCAGCGGAGTGTACTATCGCCTCGTGCGGAGGCTATTGGGTATACCGCATGTGCATGCGTTCCCAACCAAACGCCTGGGATGATGCTGATGCTCGAATCCGGTAACCCTGCAGATTTCCGCAATGCCGATCGATCCAAATAATCGGCCACCATCATACTCATTGCTTGGTGTCCTCATCCTCGTTCGAATAGGTCATCGCCTCTTGAACTACTTGCGGGCTCGTTCGCCACAGCCCGTGCCGTCTATTGCTGATGAGGAAAGCCCAAGTACTAGCAATTCTGAAGAATCACGACTGGATGGCCGTCCCATCTCGAGCTTACTTAATTACGACCCAAACATAGACCTTGTCTCATCAGACGAGAGGGGAGGGCTAACGGTCCTTGATCTTGAGACGGTGCCGGCTTCTATTAGAGCCGGCAGAACGTGTACGCTTTGTTTAGAAGAGCGTACTGCGACTTGTGTCACGGAGTGCGGACATCTCTTTGACTGGAACTGCATTTACAGTTGGGGAAGGGAAAGGGTGCGTCCTTGCTTGTGTGGTAGCATTCAGTGGCATTTCTGAGATTTGCTTTGTGTAGGCTGAATGCCCTCTCTGCCGCCAGTCATTAAACTTGACGAAACTACTTCCTATCTACAATTTATAGCGGACCAAGGTCGACGAACTTGCGTTGGCAGATTAGACAGCAAAGAGAAACAGGTACGAGGGTGCTGAGACCAGCAAACAACTTTTACATGACTACAAAGCTACAGAAGGATAAGTCATACAACTTGTTGTATGAGTGTGATGTTATCCCCTTTCAACAAGACGCGCCCTTGCAAGGGGTTAGTCGGTATTCGCAACAATTTGTAGCGCACATACCTAGTTCACGCCGAGGTTGTACTTCCTTTACGTACACCTCCGCTGCCTCGTCCAAAACCACGTTCATGAATTCGTCAAAGCCCTGATTGAGTAGGTATATTAGCATCCATGTTTAAAAGAAGCAAATAAAGAGGGAAAATAGCATATTTGGGTACACGCAAGTAGGCCACTCGAAGTTAAGCCAAAAAAATGTTAGTGCGGCCCCTTGAGTGTGATGACACGCGTTCAACACGATGTTTGGAGTCCCTGGCTAGTCACGTACAACGATTCGGCCCTCTAGCCGCATTTCGACGTTATCATAAAGCCAGACGACAACTTTCGCTCTCTGAATGGTCAACGGTCAGAACATATCAGACTGCATGGTGATGTGTTTGCAGACGCACTTGCTGCAGATTTTTGAAAATAACGTTCTGCATAGATGAGAGATCAGGATTGAGGTTGTGACGAAATAAAACACTGCTACGCACGATGGGCTGAACCATCACACGCTGCTGACGTCCTGACATGTTGATATATGTGCTATAAGTTGTTGGAAAAGGTTTTTGTGGAGATCCCGAGATCCTTCTAGTCGATGTTGCAGGACAAGGAGTCTACGCGACCTGTACCGCGAACGGATATGGTTAAGGTTTGCAGATTCCCGACTTTGGAGACGCGTCAACGCTATTTAGTCTCCCTCTCAACACCTGCCTTGGTTCCATCACGATGGAGGTGCGCATTTTTCACGCGTATCTTTAACCAGTTTCGCGTCAGTTTAACCCCACTAACTATAGGCACTGGCTCCAAGCAACTCGTCCACCGCTGCGGCGGTGACATTCATCACATTTGTTCAGGACCTCAAGAAGAAAACCAAGACATGGGGCCCTATGATTGAACTCTGCGCTTCTGGGGAGAAATCCCTGGAAAGATTCCGATACCAATTTCCTGATGACTGGCTCTACAGTGACCAGCTACGCGGTGAATGGAGCGCCTATAATGAGATTTTGAAGAGGAAGAATGACTCTATTCAGGAACAACTCGGTATGCTCGTTCCCTGTCGCAAGCTATCCATCGTTAACATCGGTGTTCTCCGCACAGCTGGTCTTCAACTCAAGATTGTCGCCGAAGACAAAATCGTAGAGAACAAGATCAATGACACACTGGAGGAATGGATTCAGACGCGTCCTGTACAAGGCAACATGCGTGCCGATACCGCCATGAACACGATTAACGTATTCGAGGGCAAGCTCAACCGTGTGCAGGAGGAATACGACCTCCTCTGTCGGGCCAAGGAGGCCCTGGACCTCGAGCTTATCCGTCATACTCGCCTCGAGCCTGTCTTTGAAGAATTACGGGATCTGAAAGCCGTCTGGACAGCACTCTCTGGCATCTGGAGCCAAATTAGCGAATTGCGCGATTTGGCCTGGGCGACTGTGCAACCGCGAAAGTTGAGGCAACAAATCGACGGGTTGTTAAGCAGTACCAAGGACATGCCAACGCGGATGCGGCAGTATGCCGCTTTTGAATACGTACAGGATGTGTTGAGGGGTTTGCTCAAGTCGAATGCCCTCGTTGGAGAGCTGAAGAGCGAGGCTCTAAAGGACCGGCATTGGAAGCAGCTCTTCAAGTTGTTGAAGACGTCATCTCAACCAAGTTTGACGCTGTGAGCCATTCCATTCTGCTTTCCAAGTATCTTTTTCGAACTCGTGGCATACATAGTATGACGTTGGGTAATGTTTATGACATGGACCTGAAGAAGAATGAAAGTAAAATCAAGGATGTCATCATTCAAGCTCAGGGAGAGGTTTGTTCACTGTTTCTCTCCTTGTGTACTCAACTTACTGGTGCATAGATGGCTCTTGAGGAGTACGTCAAGCAAGTCAAGGAGACCTGGACCAACTACACTCTCGATCTTGTAAATTACCAAAACAAGTGTCGCCTGATCCGGTACGCATGTGGGTTACTTTAATATCGTTCAAACCGACTCACGGTGTCTTCTCAGTGGTTGGGACGACCTCTTTAACAAGTGCAGCGAGAATCTGAACTCCCTAGTTGCCATGAAACTATCTCCTTATTACAAAGGTCATTCCACTTGTGTTTTCTTTTCGTTCTTGTGCTGAGACCCCTCTGTAGTATTCGAGGAAGAGGTATGCTTGCATTGTTAAATTCAAATTCTGGGATCATCGTTGATGTGTTTTCTAGGCGAGCTCTTGGGAAGAAAAGCTCAATCGGATACACGTCCTTTTTGGTTAGTCTTTGCAATCCCCTTCGATTATGAAGTTACTCTGATGTATCAAAAGACATATGGATCGATGTTCAACGTCAATGGGTGTACTTGGAGGGTATCTTTTCCGGCAGCGCCGACATCAAACACCTCCTTCCTGTGGAGAGCGCGCGGTTTCAGAACATTAATACCGAATTCCTGGCCGTGATGAAGAAAGTTTACAAGTCGCCATTCGTCACGGACGTCATGAATATCCAAGCCATACAGAAGAGCCTCGAGCGACTTGCGGACTTGCTCAATAAGATACAAAAGGCTCTCGGCGAGTATCTCGAACGAGAGCGAGCTTCCTTCCCCCGCTTTTACTTCGTTGGTGACGAAGATTTGCTCGAGATCATCGGAAACAGCAAGGACATTGTCCGAATAATGAAGCATCTCAAGAAGATGTTTGCAGGCATTGCGACCATCAAACTCGATGATGACCTAACGCAGATCCAAGGGATGGCCTCCCGCGAGGGCGAAGAAGTCGCATTCAAGGAACCTATATTGCTCAAAGATTACCCCAAGATCAACGACTGGTTGGCCAGAATTGAATACTCCATGCGATTGTCCCTAGCACAACTGCTTTGCGACTCCGTCGATGAGTTGCAAACCTTCTACGGCACTGGAGCAATATTGCCTATAGATAGGTTCATCGCATGGGTAGAGAAGTTTCCTGCGCAGCTCGTCACGCTCGCTGTTCAGGTTGCTTGGACTGCTTCTATCGAAACTGCGTTTGAGGCATCTCACTCGCTCGACAAGCCCCTTGACACCATCAGGCAAAGCTTAGATCTCCTCGCCGATATCGTACTCACGGAACTCAGCCCTGTCACCCGCAAGAAGTGCGAGCATCTTATCACCGAGTTGGTGCATCAGCGCGATGTGACACGCACGCTTGTTCAACAGCGTGCGACTGATAACACGAGCTTCGCATGGCTATATCAAATGCGTTTCTACCTTGATCGCGCTATAGAAAACCCGCTCGATCGATTGGTCATCCGTGTAGCGGATGCGTCGTTCCCGTATGGTTGGGAGTACCTCGGTGTTGCTGAACGCTTGGTCCAAACCCCGCTCACCGACCGGTGTTATCTCACACTGACACAAGCTCTTGAAACACAACTCGGTGGAGCACCCTTCGGCCCCGCCGGTACGGGTAAGACGGAATCTGTCAAGGCTCTTGGCCTTCAACTCGGCAGATTCGTGCTCGTATTCTGTTGTGACGAGACATTCGATTTCCAGGCTATGGGTCGTATCTTTGTAGGGCTCTGCCAAGTTGGTGCATGGGGTTGTTTCGACGAATTCAACCGATTGGAAGAGAGAATTCTCAGCGCCGTCAGTCAGCAAGTACAAAGTATTCAACAAGGTTTGGCCGCGCTCGTGAAAAACCCAAACGCAGAAATCGAGCTGGTGGGCAAGAACCTGAAGATCAACAAGAACATCGGAATCTTTATCACGACCAATCCCAATTATGCTGGTCGTTCTCAGCTGCCACCGAATTTGACAAAGTTATTCAGGCCGTAAGTACTCAAGTACTCGACATCTATTGCGAAAGCCTCTAACGATCTTTTAGTATGGCCATGACTCGGCCTGATCGTGAGCTCATTGCACAAGTCATGCTCTTCTCCCAGGGATTCCGCACAGCGGAATCGCTCGCGTCCAAGATTGTTCCGTTCTTCAACCTCTGTGACGAGCAGCTTTCCCCTCAACCGCACTACGATTTTGGTCTGCGTGCGCTGAAGGCTGTCCTTGCCAGTGCTGGTATCCTCAAGCGCGAACGCCTTCAAGAGGCACGCTCCAGTGGCGATACCCCTGACCTTGCTGGGCTCTCTGATGTCGTCTCTGAACAAGTGATTCTTATCCAGAGCGTCACCGAGACTATTGTGCCCAAGCTGGTTGCGGATGATGTGCCTCTGCTCACAAGGTTTGTTCTCTGAAATCTGGAGCCACATGTCGACTAACTCGTCCCACAGCCTCCTTGCTGACGTCTTCCCTGGCACCGAATATGTCCCTGTGGACCTCAGCACTCTACGTGGCCATATCAGCAAGGTTTGCGAAGAGAGGCGCTTAGTCGAAGGCGAGCGCTGGGTCAACAAGATCTTGCAACTTTATCAAATTCAAAAGATTCAGCATGGGCTCATGATGGTGGGGCCTTCCGGAAGTGGCAAGACAAATGCTTGGCGGGTCTTACTTACTGCACTTGAACGAATGGACGGTATCGAAGGTGTCGCGTATGTCATCGATCCAAAAGCTATGCACAAGGATGCATTATATGGAACGCTCGACCCGACGACACGTGAATGGAACGATGGTCTTTTCACCCATGTCCTGCGCAAGATAGTCGATGATGTCCGCGGTGAAAGCGGGAAGAGACATTGGATCATCTTTGACGGTGACGTCGACCCTGAATGGGTCGAGAACCTGAACAGGTTGGTTCCTCATTCTATTCTTCTACACCCTAGTCACATAACGTGTATTAAACAGCGTGCTCGATGATAACAAACTGCTCACATTGCCTAATGGCGAACGCCTTAATCTTCCTCCCAATGTCCGTATTATGTTCGAGGTTGAGCATCTCCGTTATGCTACCCTCGCGACCGTCAGTCGTTGTGGCATGATCTGGTTCAGTGAAGATGTCGTCGAACCACCGATGATCTATCGCCAGTACCTTAACTCTTTAGCAGCTGTGCCCTTGGACGCTGAAGACGATGAAGCTTCTCCCCTGACAGGTCGGCGAGTGGAAGAGGGCGCCGATGGATCCAGTATCAATCTGTCTTCCCAAAAGCAGATTGCCGCAATCTTGGAGCCGTACTTCTCGGAGGGCGAATTGGTCGGGGCCGCACTTGAATATGCCTCCGGCATAGAGCATATCATGGACTTCACAAAGACTCGTGCTTTAAACACCCTTTTTTCCCTGCTCAACAAGACTGTTCGGAATATTCTGGAGTACAATTCACAGCATTCAGATTTCCCTCTCAGCATAGAGCAGGTGGAGCAGTATGTCACGAAACGTTTACTCATCAGTATCATCTGGGCCTTTTCCGGGGATGCGAAGCTCGACTTGCGCGCAGAGCTTGGGCACTTCCTCAGCCAAAGGACGGGAATAGACCTCCCTTCCCTGCTACCCGGGGCCTCTTTAATCGATTTCGACGTCCACATTGCAAGCGGTGAATGGGCAGCATGGTCCGCCAAGGTTCCACAGATCGAAATCGAGCCACATACCGTAACTGCATCTGACGTCGTGGTCCCCACTATGGATACCGTGCGCCATGAGGAGGTTCTTTACTCTTGGCTATCTGAACATAAGCCCCTTATGCTTTGCGGACCTCCTGGATCAGGAAAAACAATGACACTATTTAGCGCCCTCAGAAAACTTCCCGACATGGAGGTGGTTGGTCTTAACTTCTCGAGCGCGACGACCCCAGAATTAATACTGAAGACATTCGAGCAATATTGCGAATATAGGAAGACTCCTAACGGCGTTCTTCTCGCCCCAATTCAGTTGGGTCGCTGGCTCGTGGTATTCTGTGACGAAATCAACCTTCCGGCCACTGATAAATACGGAACTCAGAGAGTTATATCTTTCATTCGTCAACTCGTCGAGTCCGGTGGTTTCTGGCGAACTACCGACATGTCCTGGGTTAAGTTGGAGCGTATCCAATTTGTAGGCGCGTGCAACCCTCCCACGGATCCCGGTCGTGTTCCCCTCAGTCATCGTTTCTTGCGCCATGCCCCACTTATCATGGTCGACTATCCCGGAGAGGTTTCGTTGAAGCAGATCTATGGCACGTATACGCGTGCTGTGTTGAAGGTCGTCCCCAATCTCCGTGCATACACTGACCCCCTCACCGATGCCATGGTGGACTTCTACTTGGCTTCGCAACGGCGATTCACGACAGACATCCAAGCCCATTACGTCTACAGTCCTCGTGAACTTACCCGATGGGTGCGCGGAATCTACGAAGCAATCAAGCCATTGGAAGTCTTGACCGTGGAAGGTCTTGTGCGTGTCTGGGGGCATGAGGCTCTCCGACTCTTCCAAGACAGACTAGTTGCCGAAGATGAAAGGCAATGGACAGACGAGAACATTGACGCTACCGCCTTGACACACTTCCCCACTATCAACAAAGACGAAGCCCTTGCACGTCCGATCTTATTCTCCAACTGGACCTCGAAGAATTATATTCCTGTGGACCGTGAGGTTCTTCGCGAATATACAAAGCAGCGCCTTCGCGTGTTTTATGAAGAAGAACTCGATGTTCCTCTCGTTCTCTTCAACGACGTTCTTGACCACGTTCTCCGTATTGATCGGGTATTCCGTCAAGTCCAAGGTCATCTCTTACTGATCGGCGTCAGTGGAAGTGGGAAGGTAGGGATTCATACCATGGTACGGATCGCCGCTGACTCTGAAGTCTTTAGACCACTCTATCCCGTTTCGTCGCATGGATGAATGGCCTTAGTATCTTCCAAATCAAGGTTTCTAATAAGTATACCGGCGACGACTTCGATGAAGACTTGCGTACCGTACTTCGCCGTGCAGGTACAAAAGGAGAGAAGATCTGCTTTATCATGGACGAGTCGAATGTCCTCGAATCAGGATTTCTAGAACGCATGAATACACTACTCGCCAACGCAGAGGTACCGGGATTATTTGAGGGCGACGAGCACGCTGCCCTTATGACGGCTTGCAAAGAGGGATCGCAACGGGACGGCCTAATGCTAGATTCACACGAAGAGTTGTATCGCTGGTTCACTCAGCAAGTAGCGAAGAACCTCCATGTTGTCTTCACGATGAATCCCCCGGAGAACGGTCTGGCTTCACGCGCTGCTACCTCTCCCGCCCTTTTCAATCGTTGCGTCCTTGACTGGTTCGGGGATTGGTCTGACCAAGCATTTTACCAAGTCGGCATGGAATTTACACATACTCTCGATCTCGACTTGTCATCATACTCTCCGCCTGCTATCTTCCCTATCGCCTATCGCGAACTTTCCATGCCACCCCTCCATCGCACCGCTGTCGTCAATGCCCTGGTCCACATTCCTATGTCATTATAGCAAATCAATCAGCGTCTCAGTCGCCGACGAGGCCGCTACAACTACGTCACGCCCCGCCATTACCTGGACTTGTACGTCGCTATTCGACCCACCCTTCCTCCTGTGCTGACCCATTTACAGCATTAATCACTATGTTCGACTTTACAACGAAAAGAGAGATGAACTAGAAGAGCAACAGCGTCATCTCCACGTTGGACTGGATAAACTTCGGGACACGGTCACCCAGGTCGAACAGCTGAGAAAGAGCCTCGCTGTTAAGCGTGCTCAACTCGAGGCCAAGGACAAGGAAGCCAACGAAAAGTTACGCCAGATGGTTGCTGACCAGCAGGAGGCCGAACAAAAGAAAGCCGCTTCCATCGAGATCCAGGCGGCTCTTGTTGAACAGGACAAGAACATCGAACAACGTCGCGCAGTGGTGATGGCCGACCTCGCGGACGCCGAGCCTGCTGTACTAGATGCCCAATCCGCTGTCAGTAATATCAAGAGGCAGCACCTCCAGGAAGTCCGAACAATGGCCAACCCACCAGATGCCGTCAAATCGACAATGGAGTCTGTGTGTACCATCTTGGGGCATAAAATTGATAGCTGGCGTACCGTTCAAGGCATCATCCGCCGTGATGATTTCATTCAACGAATCGTGAACTTCGACACGACTACTCAGATGACCAAATCTCTCCGGGATCAGATGAAGAGGGACTACCTGAGTCGCCCCACGTACAACTTCGAGAACGTCCAGCGTGCCTCCAAGGCTTGTGGTCCCCTGGTGAAATGGGTCCTCGCTCAAGTTCGCTTCTCCGAGATTCTGGACAAAGTCGAACCGCTACGATATGAAGTCCAATCCTTAGAACGGCAGGCCGAACAGACAAAGCAGCAGGCAGCCACGATCATCACGATGATCTCCGAACTCGAAGCAAGCATTCAGAAATATAAAGAGGAGTACGCAATCCTTATCAGTCAAACCCAAGCCATCAAGTCCGAGATGGAACGTGTACAAAGCAAGGTCGACCGTAGCATGAAGCTTCTAGAAAGCCTATCGTCGGAACGAGCGCGCTGGGAGGCAGGGAGCCGAACCTTCGATGTGGAGATGAGCACTATTGTCGGCGACGTCCTGCTCTCCGCCGCGTTCTTGGCATATGGTGGCTTCTTCGACCAACACTACCGCGAAGTTATGTGGCAGGAATGGATCAGCCATCTTACTGAGGCCAACATCAAATTCAAACCCGAGCTCTCCTTCACAGAGTACTTATCCACAGCCGACGATCGTCTTAGCTGGCAATCCAGAGGCCTACCATCTGACAATCTCTTCACGGAGAATGCTATCATGCTCAAACGTTTCAGTCGCTATCCTCTTATCATCGATCCAACAGGACAAGCAACGGCCTTCTTACTCAATGAGCACAAAGATCGCAAGATCACTGTCACAAGCTTCTTGGATGAGGCTTTCCTCAAAGTCTTGGAGAGCGCACTGCGCTTTGGGAACCCTCTCCTCATTCAAGACGTGGAAAATCTCGACCCTATCCTCAATGCCGTGCTCAATAAGGAGATACGTAGAACCGGTGGTCGCGTGCTTATCCGTCTAGGAAGTCAAGACATCGACTTTTCACCATCCTTTACGATGTTCTTATCGACTCGTGACCCCTCTGTCGAGTTCTCCCCTGACATCTGTAGTCGCGTCACTTTCGTCAACTTCACAATGACAAGGAGCAGTCTGCAGAGTCAGTCGCTTGATCAAGTCCTGAAGGTAGAACGACCAGACACGGAACAAAAGAGGACGGACCTCATGAAGGTGCAAGGTGAATTCCGGGTGCGGCTGCGTACGCTCGAGAAGCTACTGTTGCAAGCTCTCAACGAGTCGTCCGGCAACATTCTCGACGATGACAAAGTCATTGATACTCTGGAGACTCTGAAACGGGAGGCTGCAGACATCACGCGCAAGGTGGAAGAAACTGACATAGTTATGAAGGAAGTGGAGCAAGTGACAGCAGACTATCTCCCTATCGCCCAGGCTTGCAGCTCGGTGTTCTTTATCCTGGAGCAACTGAACCTCATCAATCATTTCTATCAATTCTCCTTGCGTTTCTTCTTGGAAATCTTCGACTATGTCCTACATCATAACCCCCACCTCCAGAGCGTCACCGATTACGGGGCAAGGCGTGACATCCTCCTCAAGGACCTGTTCCTGATTACTTATAAACGGACCTCTCGCGCACTTTTCCACCAGGATCACGTCATGCTCGCAGTTCTCCTTGCGCAGGTCAAGCTCCGCGGGCTGGAGGACATCAACGATGAGCTGGAGTTCTTGTTGGAGGCTAGTGATGGATCGGCTGCTGCACCTACTTCAACAAAGCGAACGATCGAGTGTTTGACTACAGAACAGCAACAGCGTCTTGATACCTATGCCAAGCAGTCGTTGTTCAAGCCAGTGGAATCGCACATCATTGAGCATGAGGAAGAATGGGTTCGTTTCTTAAGCTCCAGCAATCCGGAGTCTGCAGTACCCACGCCTTGGGACCCGAGCACTCGTAAGTCTGTCACTACAGTTGACTAATAGACCTTTTTTTATTGTTTTCTTCTCAGCTGCTGTGGAGGCAATCAGGTCATTGCTGATCATCAAATGTCTACGGCCTGATCGCCTCTTGCAGGCTACGGCCACATTCATCCGGACGGTGTTTGGGATTGACTTGTCTGCAGAAGCCTCCTTCGACCTCGGTACCATGGTCGCTGGTGAGGTGAAGGCACAAACCCCCTTGGCTCTGGTTTCGGTCTCTGGATATGATGCCAGTTACCGTGTTGAAGGTTTAATCCAAAGTACTCAGTCACGCTGCACCCAAGTGGCTATGGGTTCGCAGGAAGGGTTCGGGCTTGCGGATCAGGCGATAGGCGTGGCGTCTCGTCAAGGAACGTGGGTGCTCTTGAAGAACGTGCATCTGGCCCCGTCGTGGCTCGGCCAGTTGGAGAAGAAACTACAGACGTTAAATGCGCACCGGAACTTCCGTCTTTTCTTAACTATGGAGGCAAACCCATCAATTCCTGTGAACATCTTACGGCAGTCGCGCATTATCATGAACGAACCTGCGCCTGGTGTCAAGGCAAACCTATTCGATTCGCTTCACAGCATCCCACCTACCCGCCTTTCTCAAGGTCCTGCCGAAAAGGTTCGCCTATACTTCCTCTTGGCCTGGTTCCACGCTGTCGTGCAGGAACGCTTACGATACGTACCACTGGGGTGGAGTAAAAACTACGATTTCAATGACTCGGACATGGCGTCTGCCTTCACAACAATCGACACCTGGTTACACTCCGTCGCCAAAGGACGTGCCAACGTTGATCCAGCGCAGATTCCTTGGGATGCTATCCGGACATTGATCAAGCAGTCTGTATACGGTGGACGGATCGATAGTGACTTTGACCAGAGGATTCTCGATGCATTTGTTGATAGTCTCTTCAGCCCTGCTGCATATAACGTCGACTTCAACTTGGTCCCCAACCTCTCTACTGCCAAATTGCTTACTGCTCCGGACGGTACGAAGCTGGACAACTTCTTATCATGGGTCAAAGGTCTACCAGACAGGGAGCCTCCCGCCTGGCTCAGTCTTCCACCAACTGCTGAGCGGGTTATTGCTGTTGCCCAAGGTGATTTCCCCCCTCTTTATCGCACAACAAGAACTCATGCGTGATTAGGTAACGAACTGCTTGTGAAATTGAGGAAAATGCGGATGTTGGCCGATGACGATGACGATAGCGTGGCTACAGCCGGTCCGTCGAAGGGATCAGGATCTCAGCAGCCCGCATGGATGCGTGCTTTATATGAGAGATGCAAGGATTGGCTTGGTCAATTACCTTCGGTGAGGTGACTCGGGGTTACCTTTTTCAAGCTCTAATGTGATGATTTCAGACCTTCCGTACCCTGCAGAAGCTATCTGCAGACAATCAGGACCCACTTTATCGCCTTTATGCGCGTGAAGGCTCCACTGGTCAAAATTTACTGAGCTCCGTTCGGAAAGACCTCGCCGACGTTATCAAGGTCTGCGAAGGAGAGCTCAAACAGACCAACCACATCCGCATGTTGATGAGCTCTTTGACCAAAGGTGATAATACTATCGAAGCTCATATTGGGAACCTTCTTAAAATTACTTCCTAGGCACAATCCCTAATCATTGGCGACGCTACAAGGTCAAGAAAACGATGTCTGTGTCAGAGTGGATTCCCGATTTTGCTCGTCGCCTGGCGCAGCTTGACAGCCTTTCCGAAATGGATAACCTTGCCGACGTCGACGTCTGGCTTGGAGGATTGTTCTTCCCTGAGGCGTACATCACAGCAACGCGCCAGGCTGTCGCTCATCGCAAGAAGTGGAGCTTGGAGACCTTGGATCTCCGACTCGATATCGAACGGGTGAATGATCCGAATGCGTTTATTATCGATGGTATGCCTTCACGCTACAGATACTTAGAGCTCGTTAACCTTTTTCGTAGGTCTGGTTCTAGAGGGTGCATCCTGGGTTGATGATCAACTTGTTCTCAACCAAGGAGAATCCGTGCGGCTAAATCCGTCCCAGGTCCGATGGGTCCAAGCAGATGAGGTGGATGCTAACGCGACCTTCGTCAACCTGCCTGTGTATCTCAATAACGATCGGAGTGATGTTTTATTCACGGTAGACCTACCTTTCGACAAGGGTGCTGGTAGTTTGGTTTCCACCCGCGCTGTCTGCCTCACGGCAAGTGGCTAGGCTTATAGAAGCTTGGGAATAGACCGTCATGAATCCCATCGCATCACATACTATACCGCTCAATGTTTTAGACACCTCCCAACATCTCATAGTCTTTGATATAATGCAACAACACTCCGCACACTCGTATTTTCTCATCCCAGACTGAGCTGAATCATGATACACCGACCAAGATGAGTTGTGAGGGATGTTTTGAGTAACAAGCAAACTCTTATCGGAAATTTTTTTGATAATGGGCCACACGGACTACACATGGTCTTGCAGCACTAGTAATCGATACATGTGCATGACAATCAGGACTCTTCTACACTACTTCCTTCCGTGACGATATCTAATACCTTCCAGTCTACTTCCACGCCCTTTTCGCGAAATATTTTCCGTGCATCCTCAGCAATAGCCTCAAAACCACTCAAGGCAAGTGCGAGAATGGTAGGACCAGCTCCTGAGAGACAAATGCCTAGTAGCCCTGGGTGCGTGTCGGGTGTGATAGAGGAGGTCACCTCCGGTAAGCCCGGAATCTGAGAGGATTAATCGATAGAGATTGGGAACGATCTGGTCGAGCACCTACCAAGCTGCGTCTATATGGTTGGTGGACTCGGTCCTTCATGGCTTCATAGATAAGTTCGGGATCTGGAGGCGATCTTGAGAGGGCCGTAGTCAGAACAGCAAGACGCTGCATGTTGAAGATCTATTGGGGGTATAAGAACGTTGCAAGTTGCCAGAAAGTCGACCTGTTATGTGCATGCGTACCACGTCCTTTCGCGAGTAAGACTGCGGAAGCACTTCCCGAGCCGTGGCGGTGCTCAGCTCGAACCGTGGTATTATGGCTACCGCGCGTATCTCCTTTGCCCATTCAAAGCGCACATAATGACCGATCCCCACGGGCGGTAATGGAGGTGGAGGATCACGGCCCCAATCAGGGCCAGCATCGGGAGGATACTCCGGAAGGACCTCACTCAGAGGGACGCTCGCGGCCTGGGTTGCACAGGGATCGAGCTCGCGCAGGTAGGAGCCTACAAAGCCTCCGACCAGCGCAGCTGTGACGTTGTCCGGATGGCGCTCGACCATGAGAGCAAAGTCGAGCATTCGCTGTCGCGAGAGACCCAATTGACCGAGCGCATCGCCCAAAATGACACCCGCGATCACAGCGGCACCGGACGATCCGAGTCCGCGACCGAAAGGTATCTCGTTGTGGGCGTGGATGGTCAGACCCGGTGGAAATGACTGGATGCCGCTGCAACGCAGAACGTAAAGCGCGACGCGCGTCGTGAGATTTTTGTAGGCATCAAGCGGTACTTCATCTGCGCCTTCGCCGGTATACGAGATGGAAGGCCGTTCTGATGTTGCGGCAGCTCCCGCTGAGGGATTTGATTCGGAAGGGTTGGGTATGGGTATGGCCACGGAGAGAGTGAGGTAGAGGGAAAGAGAGAGGCCGACGACGTCAAAACCCGGACCGATGTTGGCAGAGGTTGCGGGAACGCGGATCTTGAAGGATCGCAAGTGGGCGGCCGTCATCTCTCTCGCCCGGCCCAAAGAAGTCGAGAAATATTTGTGTTAGTTTTTTGTTATCACCGATCACACAACTCGGCAGATTTGATTTACACTAACACAACACACAAGTCAAATTTAAACCATTCTCAAGCAAGGTGCCTTGGACCCCCCAACACTCCGTCGTATAGTTCATCCCGCCATGCGCTGCCGAGCCCGGGCATGACATCGCTGACAACAATTTTGCGTTGCATGACAACGGGTGGTACGATGCTAAACGCACGCAGTCGTCCGCTCTGGATGAGCCATGCCAGTGCCTGGTCGATCGCACGCGAGTAAGCAAATGGAGGATGACGCAAGTGCGCGATGACGCGTCGAGCGCCGATACGCGACAGCATATACGCGTGCGTGCACTTAGGCGAACTGGCAGGGTGCAACCCCGACAGTGTTGTGTGACCACTCGGTAGTCGCAAAGAAATATTTCGCCAGGGGGGAAACCGTGATTCATCTGACCAGCAATGACCTACGGTATCATTGACTGTTGTCCAGGCCTGGGCTCGAGAGTTTGTCGACTCACCAAGGTACACAATGTCCCAATCATCAGGCAGTCCACCTAAAAGCGCTCGCAACCTCCATTTTAGGTCCCTTTCAATGTCGACGTCGTCCTCAAGTACTAGTGCAGCCCCGTCCTTGCCATTTGCGATTTCACGAATCGTCTGGAAATGTGAGTACCAGCAGGCAATTTTAGCGGGGGTCAGACGTCTGTATAGAGGGAGATTTGGAAGGGAGGTGGCAGAAATGTTATTTCCAGAGGCGCAAGCGAGTGGTATAGGATCAGACACTGTTGATACTCGGACGGACTCGGAGGGTGGGTGGGTGAAGTTGAAGCCATATGGGTCTGCCATCTCTGCAGGAACTTCTGGATCTGACAAGCTATGCGATGAAGCTAGAGTCCAAAGATCGGCACCAGAGGGCTGCAAAGTCTCCCGAGAGCATACGGTGTCCTCCAGATCGTGAGGCCAGCCGAACGTGGAAGCAACAGCGTCGTGCCGCGTGCGTGTATCGCCTGGCTTGAGCTCAGGCATCAATTGATTGCGAAGAACGTGTACTTGGCGTAGGATAGTCGTCACGACAGATGCATTCGCTTCGTAGGCATCCCTGTATGTCCAGTTCAGGTGAAGGGCATCCCTCAGACGATCCATTTGGAGACGGCGGTCAGTCCTTCGGGGAAGCGAGATAACGTAGATGTTCGAGAAAACGTCGAGTGAATTGTTGAAGAGAACAGGGGGATGGGCCTGTCGTTGACAGGAGGAGGTTTGGAAATTGGATTTCTCCTGGTGATTCGCGTTGCCCACACGATCTCTAGTGGAAAAAGAACCTTCCATCATGATGGAGACATATCGGAGGGTGACGGCAGCGATGAATAGTGTACCGACAATGAGAATCCAGGCAACCAGCGACCTCTCTGAACACACCAGGTATCGGCATCGAAGAGAACGGAGGGAGAGCATTAGACTCGACTTGAAAAATCAGAGCTGCTGCCAGTGAGGGTTGAACGTTGAACATTACTAATATCTGACTTTACAGCGTGTCATAAATACAGAGACTAGTGAATACAGGACAACTTTTCAACCCCGAAAAGGAAGGGTATTACTGTATTAAGTTATGCCGTCACAGCAGTTCCACGCGAAGCGTGCAGGTTCGAATGAATCTACCGTACCACGGAAGTCTGATGTCGCGATCTATAAGAAAAGCCCAACCTACCGTTGGCATGGTGGCAGAATGGGGGCCGTGAAGTCCAACCGTATGAAATGTGCCCTGGTGGCTGTAGCGACTTGTCGCGACCATACATCGCAGATATTCCAGAGGTGATTCGATTGACAAAGGTGAGTAAGCGCATCCAATGCAACTGGGAGCTCGACGACCATAGAAGGTGTGGGGCTCCAGATTGCATCCGGCGAGGATAGCTAGGGCCATTTTAAACGCAATGCGTGGATAGAATATTCGTAGGTGCGACGAGATGCTGATTACGATCACGTTACAGTGTAGAGCGTTCTTGGGGGGCGCAAGGAGAACGAGTCGAATCGAGACAATGCGCTCCAATAGAAGGGAGCTGAATGTCATGAGTCACCCGCGGCGACTTTTCTCTCCGCAGTCACTATGCACCATGAGTCTGTGGACAATGAATGAAGAGATTTGATGAAAGCGCACCCCATTGTCTGCGGTCCATGGGACACTGCTGCTTCGACGCTGCAGTCGCAATCCATTTCAACAGACAGTGCATATGAAAGACATGGCTACACTCTCCCCATACTCGCGAAGTTAAAGGATTATCAGCCGCCACTGGGGAATGTGTTTGCATTAATAGAGACCTACTTAATGGGCAATCGTCCCCGGGCACCTTGCAAGTTGGACAACATCCTTCGAAGGGGACGCGGCAAATTCCACACACGTCTTCTTCTGGGTCGCCGTTCTCATCCATTTTACCTGTGTCCCACTGCCACTGGGCAATGGCGTGCCACTGTTTGACGATGACCTTCATGGTACGGTTCGTGGTTCGAGAGACGCGTTTGTTTGTCTTTGTGTACGCGACGAGATGGCGGCAATTATCGGACCGAGTTGCTCTTTCGCCTTTCGTTTTCGTTCACGTAAATGTGCCAGCGGACGGTCGTGCTGCCAGCAGGTTGCCAGCGTTGTCGTGGAATAGAAGAGAGGTCACCCGCGGTTGGAAAAGGATTGTTGGAATAGCGGTTCCAGGTATCCGGGTCGTTGGCATGATATCTGTATCATAGTCGGAAATAGACAAGTGTGCCTGCCCTAAAGCCGTGCGGACCCCAATTGATTGACTCTGCCTCGAGCTCTTGAGCTATCCTGAATTTGATCCTCTCTGCGCCTCAACCCACATTCGAATCAACACATCCCTGACGCATATTATCATCCAAAATGACCACTACCACTATGCACTTTGGCCCCGAGTGGATGCGTCCCAAGCACCCGTTGCGTCCCCAAAATCCCCCTTCACCTCCTCCTAACCCCCATGCGCCGTCCGGCGTGTCATCTTACTCAGCTCTCTTGGCTCCTTCGCCTAATAACACGCAGGAGTCATCAGAGCCTGCGAATCCATTCCTCTATTCGAAGGAGGACCTTTTAAAAATCTATAGAGACGGGGGTGGTAGGGGAGGACTTGGACTTGAAGTTGAGAGGTGGGAAGGTGTGGTTCGTGAAGTTGGATCCGAACCTATTTCATTGAAAGAATGGACCGAGGGGGAAAAAAAGGTGCATTTGACTTCAACCTCAGACTCTGGAGTGACGCCTTGACTCATTCATGCACAGTTTTTCGCCGGTTCGATCAATTCCGAAGTGCGCAGGCGTCAGTCAAGTGACTACCTATCACCGCTTGCAATACACTCCGGAGAACGGAAACTATCTCATTCGAGTTCTGGAGGGGCAACTCCCCTGAGAGAGAGATTTGGCGGCATGATGAGGAAAAGGGATGGAACAGGTGCGCATCTGTTTTTCTTTGACCTGCCGTGGAGGTATGTAAACGTGAGCACTTTAGACCAACCAGCTCAGACTATGCCACGAAAGCTCTCCTTGTCCTCTTCCCAAGGTCCCCTCGGCTCTCCGCGCGACTCTGGCTTACCGTCTCCGCGTACACGAGGTCCTCTTGCGCCAGGTTTTGATGGTATTTTGAATTCAGGGGAAACTTGGATATCTAGGAGACGAGCATCGGAGAGTGGCGCAAGATTAAGTTCAGGTATCGGCCCCCGTGCTGACGACGATGACGAACTGCAGTCCACTTGTAGGCTAAAAATCGACGAACAAGAGGAAGAGCAACATCGTCAACCAGAATCCATTGACACTCCCGATTCTCTCGGCGAAGCTGTTTCTTCTCAAAATTTGAGTGCTCCACCACGGAATTCTCAAGGGCCTGAGCAATCTGTTGTCGATAATAGTGACTCGCCATCCATGAATGGCACGGAGAGACCAGCTAGCCCTACGTCTCGCAACCCTACGCATCCCGTCCCAGCAGAAAGCGTTCCTGTCCGAACCTTGACAAATTCTACTGCCGTGATTGCTGCGTCACAACCTGTCACCAATCCTGCTACCGTTGAGTGGTCATATCTCGATCCTCAAGGGCAAGTGCAAGGTAAAATACTCCCCACCTCCCTCCCAATTTCCTATATCCAATTCATTTTCTTTTCAGGCCCGTTCCATTCGGAGCTTATGCAGAAGTGGTATGAAGAGGGCTATTTTGCCATAGATCTCCTGATGCGACGCGTAAACCTTGACGAGGTCTGGACTCCCGTCGGAGAGTTGGCTCAACGAGCTGGGGGTGAAAAGATATTTTTCTTCAATTTTGATGCCCCTGCCGCTCCCCCGGGGCTCTCACGTCGTCGTGAGTCTTCTCGAGAACCCGTCCAACAACGAGAGCCGAATGGGCACAATGCTCCCTATCAACCAGTACCTACGCGGTCAGTCCACCCTTCCACCTTGAATTCATACTTCGCCTCCTCGTCTCCTGCGTCCAACTCTCCTTCATCGTCGTTCGGTGCTGGTCGATTTGGGAACAATTCGCCTGATCCTACGGCATATGGGGGTCTCGTTGGCTCACCCATTTCTTCGACTGATCCCTCTATTGGCCCCCGTTCCGGAAATGTTGTCGACCCGGCGTTTGTTGGCGTTCGGCGAACCAGCTACGCGGACACTCATTTCGAACAAGGGTTCAGTGTCCGGGCTGGACTCTCTAATACTGGGCCTGTTCGGACGTCATCCATGGATACATACAGTTTCAACTCATCGATTCCTTCCCAACCTCCATGGCCTTCGTCGAATTCCGTCCATTCCACCCCGCTTAGCATTCGCACCAACTCTTACGACCATAACGGCCCGGGCCCATTCACATCGCATCTCTCTACGGGTTTGGATCCTGCTTTCCCTGGGGAGTCTTCTCTTCCTAGGGGACTTGCAGTACAGCAAGAACCCCTTGGACAAACCTATGGTCACGTCAGTCAGCGTGATCTCTCCCGCCTGGGGTCTAGAGACTTGTATCAAGTAGAACAACGCACGGGTTTGGGTTTGGGAGGGTTTGATGGGACCCCCAGTGTCTCACCATTCGACTCCCCTGTCCAGCATCAACCATTCCCTCAGTCTCCTTCCACGAACTTCGCCCCAGCGTCTCAACAAGCCGTTAACGCATCAATTCCTCCAACTCTATCGCCGTCCCAACCGACCTGGAATGATACGACTGAGTCAGCACCGAAGCGTACTGGCTTATCTCCCTTTGATACCACACCCTACCCCACCTCACGGAATACTACTTCAACTCGCACTGTGCCTCCCCCTCCGGCACAATCATGGGCTCCCTTAAACAAACCGACTCCGAACGAATCCTTGCAATCACCATGGTTCAATGCCTCTCAAGGAATCATTGAAGACGGCTGGGGTCGTGTCCCTGGTCCACACAGCCTGACCGTTAGTAATCTTACCCAGCATACACAACAACAGGAGTCTGGTGAGGTATTCGTCCGGGAAAGCGCCGCAGTTTTGGATGGCCCTTTAGAGCCAACCTCCCTCCAGGACACTCTGCCACAGCCGGCGCAGAGTTCCTCTATTTCCGGCCAC
>Ga0137358_10000322_pt1 | contig 20782 bp, 26 predicted proteins | sample Mad1_20_16metaG_FD_105551 | JGI IMG/M metagenome (GOLD analysis project Ga0137358, IMG submission 105551) | Vadose zone soil microbial communities from Angelo Coast Range Reserve, California, USA - Mad1_20_16 metaG | ecosystem: Environmental > Terrestrial > Soil > Vadose zone | place: USA... | reverse complement strand
GACGTATATGTGCGTGTCGAGCGCTCCAGAGGCGCAGTGTAGTGAGTCCGCGGTCCAGCTCAACGAGTTTACCCGCGCCGAATGGAAGGCCCAGCGGGAGGTGATCAATTCGCGCTTCGGAACGTCGTAAAGGATGACTTTTCCACTGGACTGTTGTTTGATAAGAAAAGAACGTTGCCAGTGACCAGTTGGTCGTAAAGTAAAGAATCCGTTCGCGCGACGGCGCACGTACACACATACACACGGAGTTAAAAACGCGTTTTTTTTTTGGAGGATGAAATTGAGCCATAATCAATAAGAATATAAAATAGAGAAAAGTACTCACGTCGCCTGCAGCGAGTTTGAGACCATCGGGCGAAAACGCGAGGGCGCTTATGAGGCCTTTGTTAGCTTCCAAAATTGCAATTTCCTTGAACGACTTTCCGTCCCAATCGAACAGCCGAACCTTCTGGTCCTGTGTAAAAAGGAAGAAAAAAAAAAAGAAATAGAAAAAATAGAGTAAGAAATCATGTCATTTGATGATGAATGGACGAATAAGAGGATGAAAAGAAAGAAGGCGTGAGGGGGTAAGTGAATACCCCGGCATGCGCGGACTGCTTTGCCAACCCACCCCAAAGCCAATTGCAATCGAGGATCCCGCAGCGGCGATGGCGGTGGCACTAGCACCACTGGCACTAGCGCTTGCGCCTGGCCGAAGTTCGGCGACTTTCTGATTATTCCGTACCGCTTCCACGGTATCCACTCCCACCACGAAAACCGTATTGTCGCTCGTGGCGGCTAGCGCCTTTGGCTGGGATCCCGTGGTGTAGACAGATGCGCTGAAAGAAAACAAAAAAGTCCAGACGCGCGTGAGTATATTCTCGTCAGCGTGCAGTTTTTTTTTTTCGCCATCAGAGCGCCGTCGAGAAGAAGACGTAGCTGAGACGAGATACGTACGTGAAGTTACATCCGTCCACCTCACGGACGCGGTCATCGTATCCAGCAGTGAAGACCCTACCGTCCGGCGTACCGATGAGTCCGGAAACGAGGTTCGTGTGTCCCTGACCGCTTAGCGGAGCCGCTTCTCCTGTTGAATCGTAGGACAGCACCCGACCATCGGCGGACCCGACAAAGAACGTCCCGGGTGCCGTAGGATTCGAGATAGCGGACGTGACGGTTTTCTGTGGGCCCTACAAACACCGAGATGTATTAATAGTAGGACGGGTAGTTCAACTTTTGGCGTTATTTTATTATCACATACGTGCAAGACCTTCACCGGCTTCTCTCCAACACGTCTGTCGAAGACATTCAGGTCCCCCGAGAACGATAGCGATACAATAGTTTCCGGAGAATTCCAGACGTTTCCTACTTGTTGGTAAGGAAGACCAGTCCCGAGGGTATACGTTGTTGTCGCCTTGCGAGTTTCTACGTCCCCTGGCCCCAGCAACGTCAATGCGCGTGGAGGTAACATGCGTTAATCTTTCTGACGTACACAGCTTCACGGTGGTATCGGCCGAGCATGTCGATATAGCCTTGCTATCAGGACTCCAACTTAACGCATACTAGGGCCGGTGGCCGACACGCGACTAAACGTCTCGCTCATGGGCGAAGACACGTTTGGCTGACTCACAGCGGTGCCTGTATGGCTCTCAGAAAATTCCCCAAGACTATCGCCCACCTTGCCGTCATATAGAAAGACCTTCCCGTCCGATCCGACGCTCGCAAAGTGGTCTCCACTTGGCGCATACCGCACGTCCAAGGCGAACTTGGTGTGCGTCTTGATCGTCTAGCAAACAGAAAGGGAAGGGGGGTGCGTTTAGCTCAGCTTTACGGCGGCCTGCCGCTGGCATGGGGGTGGGGCACACTTGACGAGATGACGAGATGCTCTTCTTACCTTATCGTACCTATAGGGAGTCCCTGGGGAGGGAATTGAATTAAGAAGCTTTGGTCGTAGACGTACAAAGTAGCACTGTTACCCTGGTGGAATATAATTAAATTGTCGTCGCCAGCTGTCGCTGCGCGGAACGGCCGTTGATGTCGGATCGAGACTGCATTAATGACCTGCAGGGGGGTGGGATGTAATTGTCATCAACGTGACCTGATCGAGCAGCAAGCAACAGCACCTTAGAGTGTCCGATAATTTCACCAGTGGAAGAACCCGTGTCGAACATGAATGCGTGGCCGAATCTGTTTTTTTTTGTTTTAATTCAACCATAAAGAAAATGGGTGTCGGCAAAGCCGCTGCGATTTCGTCTGAACGACGTATCAGAAGCCCACGCACTTCTCTTTCCCATCGCCAACGGCGATGATGCGCTTGCTTTCGCCATCCCATTCGAGGTCATTTCTGTTTTTTTTTATGAACAAAAGAGAAAGATGGTTATTCTCTTTCATGAGTCGCGCGCGAAGAGAGTAAGAAAGCGAACGACATACATCCTTCCTGTGATAACTTTGTACTCTCCCTTGAGCGCCTGATCCTCGCCTACGAGATCCCAGATGCGAACTATCCAATAACGCAGGTGGTCCAAGGTTAGTTACGCGATAGAGCAGTCAAGGAGGGGGCATACCGTTGCCAAAAGTGTCAGCTGAGGCGCAATAATATCCCGTGGGGGATACACGAGCAACGGTCGTGTTCTGAACGTGGCCGCTGTAGGTTATCCCAAGTGCAGGATTCTTTATCCATTCCCCTGACAATGAGAAGAAATTCGTAGGGGTACGTGGAGAGAAGCACTAACAGCAATATCGCGTATCTGCGCGGTTTTGTCGTTACTCGCCGGGAATTTCAGTATAGATCAAGACAAAAGTGCTCACAAAGACGGTCTTGCCGTTCGTGTATACAATCTTCTCTTTACTTGCGCTGAGTCTGGTGTATACTCCTCTCACTGTCGTGGGGTTAGCAGGATACAATGCAACTTTGGTGAAAGACATCGTATTTGCTGGGAGTGTTGCGATCGATATCACTTAAGGTACAATATTATCACTAACTACAATAAAGACGCTGAGTCGCCCCATTCTCAACTATCACTCAGTCTCTAGTGGCTTGTCAGGATAATTCTTGAACGGGTCTTTCCTCAGAGCTTCCGCTTCCGAAGATGTGGCTTGTCCCCTTGGTCCTATTGTCTTCACTTTCATGACACTGTCCGGGACTTGCATGGCAGACGAGGCAGACGGTGTCTTTGGCTGAGACTGCTTTGAGAACGCAATCACCCTCAGGGTAGCGTGCAAACACTTACACTCTCATCTTTAAATGGCACGAATCGGGGTGTACTAGGGGGCTCTTCCACCTCATCCTTGAATGGTACGATTGAAGAATGACCAGGAGTCTTTGGTACCTCTCGTCCTTTACCCCTTACTTTGGCATCAGGGGCCGCCAGCGGTGGGGGCATCAGATCCTCTTCACCTGGTCCAGGATCCCTAAAAACAGAAATCCGAGAAGAAGTTGAGACTGCAGGCACGGGTGCGACGTGCTGCTGTCTTCCTGGCTGCGACAGCGTTGTTCCTTTCAACTTTGACACTTCGGGCACGTTCTCCTTTATGCGCTCCTTCCGTGTGCCTAGCTCATTCCATGGGGTTGCCACGGTATCTTCATCTGCGAGCGCTTCTTCCGCAGAGGCCCCAGAAGGATCAACGAAAACCTGCATCCGCGCGTTTGGTGGTTTGGGTCTCGAAGACAGACCCGACCGCGAGCTAAAGACATCGTCTGTGGGACGAGAAGATACTGTCGTTGATGTCGAGTGCGTCGACCGGCTTGATTTTGATGCACGAGTGGATTCCCCTAAGACTTTACGACGGGTCGTTGTTATTGACGTGGGCTGTGGCTGTTCGGGCAAGGTGGTTTCGAGAGGTGTGGCAACCATCATTCGCTTTTGAAAATCTCGATACTTCGCCTGCAGACGCTCTACCGGGGTTGCCCGGCGGTTGATACCAAGAAGATAGGCCTCGTCCGCTTTCACGCGACTACGAGGCAATCAGTACGTATTTTTGATATTGGGATGGAATAAAGGTGTGCACCTCCCATCTCGCTCGAGCGCGGCGGCAAACTCTTCATATAACAGTGCAAAGGTCGTCCCGATCTCATTCGCCAAGAGGAACCGGTATATGAGGGTCGGCTTCTCGACATAATTGGCATATAATACCCATAATTTGAGGTATCGCGGATCGTTCCTCCAAATTCCGTCTCTATGGTCTTTCAAGACGCGTGTGGCCTCCTCGAGAAGCTCAAGCAGTCCCGATTCTGCACTATGTCCCTGGGGGTAGTTTTCGAGAGTCCAGTAGACGAGTTGACAGTATGCTTCCAATGGGTTGTCGTCATCGTCCTCGAGAGCAACTTCAACATTGATTCGCAGTCGGTTCCTTGTGGCAGCAAGTTTAGATTCGCGCTGCGCATGAGGAGTGGAGAGGACGGCGGAGAGTGTGGTGGCCTTGCGGCCAGAATGGAGAGGTTGAATGTTTTCCTTGGATGCTTCTATCAGATCGCCATCGACAACGACTGGTTGCTCGCTCTGAAAGATGTCGATTGTTTCTGAGGACATTGTCGCTGTATTTACTAGACAGTTCAGTTCGACCCAAAACGCGCCATCGGAAATCTCCGTAGACGCGTCCACAAAACCACGTGATTATCATGTGACCGCAACAGGAAGGGAGTCTTTATTGGGAAAAGAATCAGACACAGCAAAAGTAGATAACACAAGTCTGACGTGAATATGCAAGGTAATGGTTATAAAGGAGGTAGATCAAAACTTTCCGTCTTAGATACACTGGAATCCAAACTCGGGGGCAGATCAGAGAGAAGGCGAGCATACAGCCACGACAGCTTGCCACGCCTGTCATGCAGTCAGATTATATGAAATGAGGTATCAGAACAATCGCCTCGGTCAATGCCATGGTAAGGTAGAGATGTGTAAAAACTTGTTCCGGAGGAAAATGGTATTTTCAGTTGAGAGGTCATAGGTCGGTTTGTGACGCCCAGAAAGTGCAGCTAACTACTGACACGAATCTGGTCAGGAAGAAAAGGCGCGAGACTACTTGGATAACGATGCTTGGACGAGGAGGGCCTTTTCCTTCAACACCGAAGGGTAGCTGTTCATCAAGTGAGCGAGGGCACGAAGGTCGTCACCATCCAAAAGTGCAATCGTGAGCTTCGGAGCCTGCTTCAGGCCAAATGCCTTGATCGCGCGGAAACTGAGCAGGCATTTAGTCCCATAAGAAAAAAATATGGTGCAATGAGAGTACTCACAGCTTCTCGCCGACCTGCTGTTTCCGTGTATTAACCGGCTTGTCTAATAATGAATTAATAAATTGGTCCGTGGCCTCTATGACCAATGGATCAGCTTTCGGCAGTGGTAGTCCTGTTGTTGACGGCGAGTTTGCGATTTTGATAATCTCTGTCGCGGGCAGCCGCGCAAGCGATGCGACGGTATATGTTGTGCCAGGCGTCGGAGGAGTGGGTGAAGCAGCTGCAGATGCGCCACGAGACGAGAGATCGGGAGTTTGTGGACTGCTTTCCTGCGAAGCTGGAATGGGACGCTTGCTCTGGGGGGTGACGGGCTCCGGCGTAGCTTGAGGAGCAGTGTTAGCAGTAGACCCATCCGCTGCATCATCGCTATCTAGCACCGCCTTTGCATCGACTAACTTGGCACGCAACACCTCGACATTGAATAGGCACATCGCGCGCTCACGCTTCGGGAGACTCATCAACAAATCAGTCAGATCGGTAGCGCGTTCAGGTTCCAAGCGCGTTACTGCAGCTAAAATACGTTCACGCTCAGAAGCGGTAGCTGGAGCCACTGAGCCTGAAGGTGACGAAGTGCGTGGCGGGGTTGAAAGAGAAGCAGCAACAGAAATTGGCGTCGAGGGATGTTCAGGTGCGGAGGCAGTGGCATTCAGAGCGTTTGTATCAAGCAAACGTGAGTCCAGTGAGTTCGCGGGTGACGGTGTCTTCTCTGGGGGTGTCACAACAGTTGTGGTAAGGGCATTTCGCGCACGCTGGATTTGTTCATTAAGCCTAGTAGGATCTTGAATCGCAGAGACAACATCGCTGAGAGATAACCCAACGAGTGACTCGACGATTGCGTCAACTGCCGCGGAAGGTACGGTTGGCATGGACTTGAGGCGCCGGCTGAGCTCGCCTGTGAGGACTTCCTTGCGAACTACAGGAGAAAGTGCAGATAGGTCGTCGTAACGCATGGGTAGGTTCAATGTGCCTGCGAGAGCGGCCTGTTGCCAAGAGTCAGAATACAGTAAATGGATAGACGGTCAGAGGCTTACGTTATAATAGCTACCAGACCCTCTCCGGGGTCGTTCCAAACGTTCGCTGTGGCTCACAGGGGAACCTAGGATCGCGGACTTGGCGCCTGGGCTTGACCACCCAACGTAGCTTTCTCCGCCTTCGCTAAGAGTAGGGCTTGTAGCACCACTGGCATTACGTGGGTGGCCATTGTGGCCGGCAAATCGCGCGGCGAGTTTTTCCTGACGCAACTGCTTTGGCTCGTGCAAGCGGACAACAAGCTGTTTGGAGCCCAGAAGAACGCCGTTCATACCGTGCATCGCAGCGGTGGCTGTGTCACTACATTTCAGCGCTAATTACCATGGAGTGATAGTGACCCCCGAACCTTGATCCGGTGTCTGATATGATACAAAGCCAAAGCCGCGGCTCTCACCGGCTTCGTTGCGCATGACACGAGCACTTTGACAAACTGGTTGAGGAAATGAACCACAGAACCTGTTCCAACGTACCTAACGATTTGACCATACTGCACGACAGTAAGCAATGCTCGAGCAGAAGAATATCTGAATTCACCTGGCGAAAATGTGTGAAAAGTCCATTTGAATCGATCGTAGGATCAAGGTTCTAATGGAAACGGAATACTTAAGCGATGATATAGAAGAATGCTACGAAGAACATACTTTACAGAACAAGTTACAGGGATCGATGAGGCCACTGTGGCTGTTGGAGCCTGGGCCATGGAGAGGTGCAAGCTGAACTTGCTGACCCGGACCATGGATAAATGGCAGGGGTGAACGGGCATGGTATGGGCTTGCCCTCGGAGGGGAGTACTGGTGGAGTGAGAATGAAAACGAAATTACCGAGGTATTCCAGGAAAACTCACCTGGGTGGGGTAAGGTTGTGCGGTATAGGCCGCCCCAGATGGGACGAATGAAGGAGCGCTGGGACTGAACTCTGACACGGCACCACTCGCCCTGCGATGCTGATACAATTGTACGGCGATATTCTGTCCTCCGATCTCGGCACAGTGCATGGCCTCTTCCGCGCGTCGTGCATCTTCCTCTCTCCAAAATTCTACTACACCCGTGTCCTTACCGAAGCCAGCTTGAGTGTGTGCTGAAGCTAGCGCGCCAAACGAGCGGAAGAGATCGTAGAGCTGCGAATCGGTGTAACTTGGCGGAAGATGCTTTACGAGGCGCGGAGATGCGCTTGGAGGTGGAAGGGGTGTGGGGGGAGTAGTCGGGGGATATGGCGAAAGGACGAGAAGGACCGGTGGGGACAGACCTGGGATCGGCCGCCCGTGAAGTGTAGCGAGCGCTCTCTCGGCTGAAAAACACGCGTTGAAACGCGCGTCAGTCAGTACTAAGATCAGAGAAGTTGCGATCTAATGGAGGGACACCTTTGTCTAGGACTCTGAACTCGATCATGCCAGAAAGCGGCTTTGTCATACCATCACGGTCGATGCGCGGGCGAAAAGGTGCGCAAGTGGAAAATGCAGTGGCTAGGTTTTCATCGGTGACATAGTGGGGAAGATTGGAGATGTAGAGAGTAGGTTCATGCAGGTAGGGGTGAGGCTGGGGCTCGGTCGATTCGTAAGAGTCATCAGGTGGAGAGGGGTACTGCGACGCCATCGTTGAGGAAGTCGAAGTGGGTGTAAGGATGAGGAGAGATGAAGGGATGAGAGAGGATGGATGGAGTTGGTGGACAGAATGAGAGGGACAAGAACACAAACTCGTCGATCAATTTATGATTACGTAACACGTCTCTCTATTGAACTCTTCAATCCCCTCAATACCTCTCGTCGCCTCACCGCATCTCCGTCCAATTCACATATCCCTCTTGCAAGCTTGTATAGATACACCAAGTCTGCTTGAGTATCGATCGACAACCTAGAAGATGCCGATTGCTTCCGCCTGCCTTCGATCTTCTCCTTGAACTTGCTGGCAAAGTCCTTGGAGATAACTTCCGCCCGTTCAACAACATCGACTGGCACCCCGGCAAGGTTTGCCACGTGTGTTCCAAAAGAAGATGTCGCAATACCGTCTATAAGCTTGTACAGGAATACGAGCTATGGGGAATTGAGAATGATCTAAGGAGCGATATCGCAGAATTCGTACCTCGCGCCTTTCGTCGTCGACCAATGTCTTCATGTGCATATTTCGGATATTAGGGTGGTAGGCGTAATCGTCTGTCAGAGACCCGTAGTGGGTGGCAAAGAACGCCAGAGCCAGTGTGTGCGTGGCCAATCGGTGCAAGACAGCCTATTATGTCAAACTATTGTTGGGATGGTGCAGGGCAGGAGGCTGAGGTCATGTCTTACCCCAGCGATTGCCATTCCATCCTGTAGAGCGATATTATTACCAGGAGTCAATTAGTCAAAGGGTAAGACTTACGTATGTCGAAGTACCCCTGCCGAGCTCTGCCAAACATTCTTTAACTATGCCGCTATCGAATCCCAGCCTGACTCACCGTCGAGAATCACAAATGATTTCGGTGTTGCGTCTCGCATGATTTTACAGCTAATGTGTGTCAGCGCGAGTTCCCTGAGGAACAAATAGTCGCATTACCATTCGTCAAGTTCCACCTTAAATGTACTTGAATTTGAGAACATATTGTCATAAGCACCCATGCGAGTGAGGATAGCATCCACAGGACATAACCTGAAACGTGACTTAGCGGGTTGGCTCATTTCATAGTTCTGAGATACATACCGAGCACTCCGCGCGGGAACGAACATGCCCATCTGTGCCATGATCTTGTGAAGTTGGTACACGTTATATATCATAGCCATACTGGGTGGACGAAACTTACGATGCCCGCCGCGGTCATGCGCATCACCTATAGGTAGGTAGTGAGTAGGGGAGCCGGCTCAGGGATCTCTCATGCTTACTGTGGATTTTCCTCTGTAGTACCCTGCTATCAGGTGTCGTGTAACGTCACGGAAATCAGCGTACATACCCCATGTTCGGCCCTGTGCGAGAGGGTAAGATAATTTGATCTTACGTTCAAAGTCGAGATCATACGAACCCGTTAAGAGTGCGATCCTCCCCACCTTCCCGCCTAACTTCACGTCGTTCGGAATGAAGTCGTTCTTCGTTCTTACTGCCATTGCAGGATGACGGAGTTCCTCAAAGTCAACCCACGCGGTATCACCTTCGACCAATTGCGGACGGCAAGCTGGTTCTCCAAGAGCATTAGAGGACTTGGCAAGACTGAAAAGGCAATCAAACTCTGCCATGACGCGGATTGCACGCAGCCAAACGCTGCGGTCCTTGTCGAACTCGGCGAACAGACGAAATTTAAAGTCTTTAATGCTGGCACTGCGCCTCTCACGAGCTTCTTTGAGCTGTCGGATCGTGCTAGACAGGGCTGGGACAGTCCAGCGGGAGAAGGCCTACAAGCAAGAGGTTAGCGCTGGTGGGAATAATGAACCGTTAAACTTCGAAAAAACCTTGGTTCCACCACTCTTGACCCAGTCGACTGGAATATCTCGGTGATTAGAGCTAACTTGAACCAGATAAATGTCCTAGAGTGATGGTTCAGCCATCTCGACCGCAGCGTACGACGATACTTGCCTTATTTCCTTGTGCGCTATGCCAAAACTGCAGGGGTGATCTGTAATTCCCGTGCGGTGGTGAGCAACGAGGAAAGCAAAGAAAACAGTACTTACCCGACCTGTCTCTCCAACTTCTTGAGCGATTTATCTAGCTCTTTCTCAAGCTCACGAATCTCTTGGGCGATCTCATCATACACTTCATCCTTACCCTCCACAGGCAAGAGATCATCGTTGTCTATGAAAAGTCGTCACAAATCTATGTTCACTAGTTGCGGAATTAACGTACCCTTCTCTGGTCTCTCGAACCTGGACTCAACGTCCTTGACGTGTGGAAGCAGGTCGGGAGCAGAACGTAGAAGCCCAAAAATTGTCTTTGATCCAAAGGTCTCTGATGCATCTGCCAACTTGGATAGACCTTTGCTCAATCCTTTAAAGGACTGTTGAAAAGGGTGAGCAAAGAAAATGATGAACGCATGTATCATCACCTTCAGCACTTTTAAAAAATCCTTGATTTTGCAGTTCTTCGCGTGAATGCGAGAAACAATACGCTCCAAATCTGGAAGGCCTTTGGCAATCTCCATAAATTCCCCCTCAAAGGTCGGATGGCTCATCAAATCCTCTACGGCATCGAGGCTAGAATACGACCTTCAGTTTGACGAGCCATTATATTGAATACAGTGGGGTTCACCGGGCATTGATATCGGAGACACTACGCAAAGGCATGCACAACCAGATGCGGAACAGCCGCTTTCCTGGGATATAGGGGTTCAGGAATTGGCAAGGACTGGATAAAGTGAAACTGACCAAATGGCGTCACGCAGCGGCTCAGTAGTTGCAGCAAGGAGCCTTCCTCTGTTCCTTCGCTATTGAGTAGCACTTCAGTGTGGGCCAAACTCTGTCCATCTAGGACAAGGCCTTGTCCCCGTTTCATCGGGTCATATACGTTGAAGTTTTTCATTGTCAAAATGTCTTTGTCAATGTTCAGCTGACGAAGGTACCTTGGGGAATCACTTGGCCCAGCTGCCATTGGAACGGAAGGTATTAACAGCGCACCACATCATAGAACCGAGAGCTTCGATTGCGTTCTTGCACCCAAGCATATCGCGAATAGCTGCGGGGACCAAACTATAGTCATCATCGTCCATGGCATCCTCGTCATTAGCGGCGTAAAGTGACTTCAGCTCGCTCAACGTTTTGTCGTAGTCAAACCCTTCGACGTCACGGAGACTAGTCCAGAGGCAGGTTCCCGGAAGAATGACCCTCAGAAGGCGTGTTGTGGCCACGGATAAATTGCCCTGGTCGATGTCAACCTTAGCTTGGGAAGACACAGGTAATTGTGTACTGTACCTTAGTGAACACGATTTCTTTGGGCCGCAGTTGTCGAAGGAGTGTTTCCAGCTTGGTACGACATACGTCGTCATCAAAGGCACATAGGTTGAACTCGCTGGTTGCGCTATCTAGTACGCAGATTCCGAAACTGCCATATTCTCCACCTTCGTCCTCCCGGATGGAGAGACAGTGACCAGCCTGATCGTCAATAAGCAGTTCGTCGTCCACCAGAGTTCCATTGGTATAAACTTTATTCAGCACCCTTCACTCTCCATCAGACAGAAGCCATCGTATTCAAGAATAAACCACGAACCTTCGTACAATCTTTTCTTTCTGCTTGTCGTCGCCTCCCTTACCTTTGGATTTGTTTGCAGCAACACGCATCTCCGCTCCGAGGGCCGTTTCAGCTTGGTCTACGCGACCAACCTTATAACCTAGCGTCAACACATCATCGTCGGCTTTTCCAACCGCAGCACAAGTATGCTAGAGTATAATACCTTTCGCTAGGAATTTTCTACAAACAAGCGTTAGTCACTCTCTGACACATAGACGTGTCATGAAACTATACTGACGCTGCCCAGAAGTTAAAAGCCATTTCTGGTACACCAACCTAATGTGGCTTGAGCGAATGGCCCACGGCCAATGCGGAAACTGGCTTACCATGGACATCTTTACACGTTGCGTCAGCTTGAGGTCGAACTCACGATGTCCTGTCCTGGCGTCTTCTTCGTATAACTAGTTAGTAATAGGTTAATCACGGGTCACGAGAACTTTGAATAGGAAACGACCATACTTCGAGAAATTTGCTGTGGGAGGAAGAAAGCGTGTTCACTTTCTGAGTTATGACAGCGTAATCGTAGCTTACCCTTTTTGGAAGAACAAAATCTAAGAATCGAGTCAATTCTAGGATCAGTGTGACAAGGTACGTGGAGTACGCAACTGTATCGAAGTGATTCTGCTTGATTTCCCAGAACTGAAAATGCGCGTTCCATCATGTACAGTGCTGGTTTCAAAGAAGCCTCGCGCACCTGTTTCTCGAAAGGACTGAAGTCATTCCAAGCTTTCTTAGGTACATATAGTGTCCGGGGATCATAACTAGGCTCTCCTGGTCGGATACCATCTTTCTGCAGAGAGGATAGCGCGCGTCAACAGAAGCTGCGAGGATGATAATCATGCACCCTACATCTCTGACATCCAACAGAAAGGAAAATGGATCTTCTTGTGATTTTTTCCCTTCCTTCATTGCTTGAGCTCTCCGTTCTGCTGCAGTGAGGAAATTGTTTGTGGAAGTATTCGCTGAGCCAGCATTTTTTAAGGAAGGCCTGCCAGTTGTCGCTGCAGATTTCTTAGTTTTCGTGGTTTGTGACCCTACATCTTCGTCCTCATAGTTGCTCAAAAGGGATTGTCGAGAAGAGCGCTTAGAAGCACGAGAGGACCGCGACGCGACATCATCTTCGCTGTCGTCAGGGACAATGAAATTGTCGTCATCGTAGTCACCGTCATCATCCGAGCGTCTCGTAAGACGGGCTGTAACTCAAAGAATAAGAATTATGTGACCATATATGCGGGGCAATAATCATCTCGAGTCTACCTTTTCTCTTTGGCGACTTCTTAAACCTACTCAAAGTCTGAGAGAAGGCAGAAGGGGTGTCATCTTGGTCATCACTTTCTAGGAAAACATCATTTTCCGAGGGATTCACGCGAGCTTTTTTCGCTTTCCCTGGAACCATGGGCGTCAGTTAATCAAATACCCTGTGACGTGGATGAGCGTCCATCTTACCAGGTTCTTTAGTGGACCTATATGCAAATAAACCTTTCCCTTTCGTAGCGGCAGTATTGTCGCAAGCTTCCCCTTCATCTGAATCCTCGATAGCAATTTTCCGTTTTGTGCGAGTCTGTGACACAGATCATAGTCACCAATCGAGTAAAAGTATGTGTATAGGTGCCACAAACAGATTTCATACTGTGGCCAGGCACATCCTCATCAGAGGACACGTCCACATCGATTGGATCGCTGGTGGGAGGCGTTTCATTGAAGCTTATTCCACCGTCAGATGATTTGGTATAGGTAGCACTCCTAATTGCAGGGGTGTTAGCTCCGAGAGTGGCTCGCTTTTTGACCACAGGTGTCTCAAAGACTGATTCGCGCCCGCTCGGACTGGAAGATGTGACGGGAGCATTTCGTACGGCTGAGCTTGAATTGGCTACTTTAGTGTCCGCAGGTTTAGAGAACCATCCAAGAAGACTTTTTTGTTTCTTCTGATCCTTCTGCTCCTGAGGTTTCGATTTCGCAGAAGGCAGAGGCATATGAGGTAGAATACCTGGCCAGTTGGGTTTTAGATGGGTCGTCGTTGTAACTTAGCGGCTGTCGCACGCGTCACGCGCGCCGGAGAAGATGAATTGAATTGACGCGTTGTTGGTGTCTATTTGTACCTTGCGAAGTACAGTATTGAGAAATATAATCCAATTCAGTTGCTCTCAACCGACCAATTAGATTACAGTAGTATTTGGCCGATATTGTAAATTGCCGAGTGTAAAATCCATGAGCAAACGCTCATGCTCTCAAATTTTTCTTTACAGTATCAATGAATACAGACCCTTGGAGGTTGTCACGCTTTCATAGTTATGAGTAGTAAAATTCAGGAATGATACAGGCAGAATTTCCTGGTACTGACACCACCACTCCGAGTTCTGGCCAACATTTATTTGACGGGTTCCTGGTTGCTTAGAAGTACTACTCCATACAAACCCGTCAAGTCTGTCCGACTCTGTCGATGTACAATGCTCCCTGTTCACTACAGTACTACCTGTCTCGTGTCGACAAAGGATGCAGGCATCGCCCAGTCCATCACTTTAACGGGATTCCAACTAATGCCCAGTGTCTCTTCGTAAATGCCTCTGTGTAGATGCCAGGTCCTTGACCTCCGTCAACCAAACTACTACAACATTTCTTCACGTAGACTAATTTACAATAGCAAAGGGTGTATCGTAGGCAGAGTCAGTAAAGCATGAGTGGATGAGAATAAAAATAGTCGTCTGAACAAAGCTCAGGGATCTCATATGGCATTACTTCTCGTCCTGTAACCAGAATTCCTCCATCAAATCTGCGGTTTCGACCTCAATTTCATTCAATGCTGTTCCCCTTGACCAATCCCTCACATCATCTAAGCTCCCTTCGACCCCATCAGGTACAGGGAGTAAATCAGTATATCCCATAAAGCGCTGGACGGCGCGGACCCTGCGATATGTAGCCAGCACGAGTTTGGCCGATGTTATCGTTGTCGAATTGGCCTGCAACCATTTCCGTGATTTGGTCACACTCTCCCCGAGTCCAGGTGAAGGTGATCGGCTGAACATATCGAAGTTTTGTACGGGTCCTAGGTGCACAATCCTAGGTTCCACCCCCTCTGAGCCCCCAGGACTCGTCGGAGTTCTCGCATAACCAGGCTTGCGTTCCGGCTTTGGCGGGGTCAGAAGGACATCCCCCTGATAAAGCCGAAGCGGGATGAGGAAAGGTGAGGCTTCGGGAGACGGCGCCCTCGACCGGTGCCCTAACCTTTGGGGTGTCTTAGCGAACACGGACGTGTAAGAAAAACGCCTGCTTCGAATTGCTGGAGCTTGTTGGGCGTGGAGCTCTCCATCTAGGGTAGTTGTTGCCTCTTGCAAAAACAGCCGCAATTGTAGCATAAGGGGAGACCTATGACGGCAAACGAAATCCAGCATTGACCAGAGTAGATAGTCAATAAGGAATGGCTGAGAATACGACGGGGGTTGAGGAGAGTGAGAACGAGATGCGGCGATGCGAGGTGATAAAGGGGTCAATTGCACAGAATCTTCTGATGTCCTCGGTTCAAAGCCCGTGGAAGGCTGCTGAGGAGATGATGTCACCGAAGTAAACCGATCTGGCACGGCGAATCTCGCATTTCCAGAGGACAATACGTTCTTGAGGAGTAGTCCCATCTGCACCCAAATGTTCGGAAGAGAGGAAGACAGTTCATCTTCCGCCTTCGATACGATTACTTTGAGGATCTGAAGCGCTATTGATAGGGTCGCGGCAGGGCAATTCTTCATAACATTCCCCTTCTTCTCCTGTGATCGCTTATACTCAAGCGGGGGAGACTTTTCAGTCTTGTCGCTTGTTCTTGTGACCCTTTGTCCCTGGCAGGCTTGCATGGCCTGCTGAAGGAGGCAGATCCACGTCCGTCTGATCGCTGCCCTCCTCCAAGCCTCCATCCAACGGGTGTCACTTGCGATCTCTACTGCCGATGGTAGATTCAACGCCATTGGGTACAAAATGCCAGCAACGAACTCGAACGTAATGGGCCGCTGCTCGATTAGGCTCACAACGTCAGTCCCTGTTAGGAGCGTTGCCCGACACAACAGCCTGACAAATACAGGACAGAAGGGGTTGGAAAACGCCAATCCATGCGATGCGAGCCTGTCGAAAACCTCCAAGCCAGCTGCGCAGAAGTGTGTGACCACTGCAAGCGAAAATGAAGGCTGGTTGACAAAGATAGGGTGTTCCACTAGGCGAACGACGACTTCCAGCATCTTGGAGAAATCAATAGCTCCGGCATATGCCTTGAAAATAGGGCCCAGTTCATTTAGGAGGGTTAGAACCTGCCGGAGTTGGAGGTCGGACGTATCCCGTAGGAGAACGTCATGAGCAAACGAGCCAAGGAAAGAAGCGGCTCGTTCGCCGTCCTTAGGATCAGAATCCCTCAATATTGTCTTGGTGAGATCGAGGATGCGTCTCAACGTTTGCAACCCAAAGGACCCGCCAGATTTCGAAAACTCCGTGACTAGAGAAAGGTATTCAAACTTCATCTCCATGAAATTACTTGGACTTTTTGCTGCCTCAGATGCATCGATACTCGCACCAGCGGCTTGTGAGAACGAGTCAGTCAACTCTTCGGCGTGAATCTGTGAGGTTTCTGTGGCCTTGGTCTTGCCGGTGTTACGCCCGATAAATATGAGGCTCAGGGCGTCAATGCCCTCCAGAAGCACGCCCCGGGCAAGAGACGACGCTTCATAGAAATATGGTGCCATAAGTCGTAACAGCCTAAGGAACTGCTCCGCTCGCCGGATTGTGGGGTTATGACCAATGACGGTCAGAAGAAGCCGGACAAAATTATCCAATGAAAGGCGACTGCTGTCGTATTGTTCAGGAACCGCGACACCAACATCCTCGCCTTGAGATCCGCCGCTATTTTTTCGGAGGAGAGCGAGGAATGCTTGTGGTTTTTCGTCCGCTGTACGAAGCATTAACGCCTCCTGCTCCTGTGTCTTGTTGGCACCGTGGATACCAGCAGCGTCGGGAGCGTGTATGGGGGCATCGTCCTTTAATGTAGAGAGGAGCAGAAAGATTTGCTTGGCTATCCAAGGCCCATCCATTTCAGGGACCATGACTACATGCGAAAGCATGTTGAGCGTTTGAAAGACAAATGCCTCTTGGTGGACTGCGTAGAACCGGTTTATGCTATACTCTATGGCACGTCTCACGCCCTCATTGGACTCAGCCTCGGCGTAGACCTTGAAGAGGGCGGGTATAAAGAGGGTATATCCTCCACCAGAAGTGAATAATCGGTGGAAACGTGCGCTGGCAGTCATCAAAGCTGATGTGGTGTGAGTGTAGGAACAATTACATATAAGCGGATAATAACTCACCGATGAGGACATGTGCGACGATCCCGATATCCTCTCCATGGATAAATAATATCTGGTTCAGGCCATCAACCAAAATGGCGAGCTCGCTCCTATCATTGAGGTGCCGGGGAAGCGAACGAAAGATCTCTGTTACCAAGAGTACGTAACTCCTCGAGAGTAAGAGAGAAAGGCCAAGGGTATCGGCGTCCGCGCCACTTGCACGTGAAGAGGTACGTTCTTTGTTTGGCAAGAAAGAGCGCGGCTCCGTAGACGAAGTAACAGTGGAGGATATGGTAGGTAGGACTAAACGAGGCATGTCCTTCCGAAATGCTTGTACCTCTTGGCGATCACGTTTTAACATCTTCGCAAATAACAAATTCTGGGCAACCCGGACTAGAACCACTTCGCCCAGCTGGTGCACAGCGTCCTTGCTGGGACTGCCTTTGATATCACCTAAAGAACGAGGGAACATGGACCCTGCGGGAGCAGACGAGGGAAACCACAGTGAACCAGAAGGGACCAAGAAGATATCTATTTTGGCACGCCGAAGTTCTCGAAGGGACATATCGCTGACTTGATCGCAAAGTTTCGAAAGTAGCGGGACAGTGTAGGCAAATCCCGTGAGTGCGTCCTCACTTTCAGATTCTCTAGCAGAAAACCTGAGAAATCCGGTCAAATGATTGAACATATGATGTGCCATCGCTGGGGGAAGTGTACTCTGGGCGTAGAGGTAGCCTCTGAAAACAGAGAAAGCGGAGTTGAGGGAAACCTCTCGTGCTGATAAGGCATCCAGGGCGGGTCTGGTGATCAGGGCTGGGTCATGTCTCATCCAATCCATGACCGCGACGCGAGCGGCGTTGGCAACACCATAATCATCATCGTATGCAAGGGAGGCAAGGTCAGGTAGTATTGATACTAGGAGTGGCACGAAGATGGGTCGACGTTTAGCTCCGCGAGTGGATGTCGTATGTTCCACTGCGGGTGACGGAGGACGTTCAAGCGTACCGGGTTGAGGAGATCGAGTTACCATCGTCGTGGGTAGTACGGCTTCCACTTTTTCCAACTGCTGACCAGAAATTAGTGAGAACGGCGTCATTATCCACTCCTGCTTCTGGTCCATTCCGCTTTCGTCGTGGGTCCAACCTATGTCAGCGAGCCGCTTTCGAAGTTCCATCGGAAGAACTTGTCCACTAGAGTTCCCTTTTACGAGATCTTCCCTCGGGACGAAGGAGCTGGAACCGATGTCCGTTGGCAGAAATGATATCGGGGCCTGGGCAAGCTTGAATGGCCTTCGGTGGTTCTTATCAACGATATAATTTTGCAACAACATTTGGAAACGCAATCCGGACATTAAACTCAAGCGGTGCCCTGCGAGGAGACGACGTAAAGCCTGTGGGCTATATCCAATATCTGGATCAACTGTGCACATAATAGCAACATCCAAAAATACAGACCTTCTTATGTCTGACCGTATTAGATCTAGTATAGCCGTCGGAGCGTTCTCCGCGCACTGCATAATCAAAAATGTGGCCTATGTGGTGTTAATAAATCAGAACTTGACAGGGCAAACTCAAATAAGGACATGGAACATACCAAAGTTTGGATCTCACATGGCGCTTGAGTAAGGCAACCCTGCCAAAGAAATCCACAAAGGCTTTCGTGGTCCTCTTTCACAAAAAGGCCAGAGACTGCTACAAAGAGACGAAGCGAATTGGTAATTAGACCCTTGGAAAAGGTTTCCAGTGCTTGCTCTCGCGTCGAGAACGTCAAGAGGAGAGGGTGGGCTGTCGGAGGAGTGCCGGTTTCCGATAATAAACCATCCACTGATTTTGAGGATGACAATATCCCACTTGCGCGCTGTGAAAAGTCAGAATGAGCAAGAAGGGGTGGAACTGGAACTTCACTTTCTGGGGAACAAGTGACCATTGTTGGAGACCACTATAGATCTCAGCAAGTGTCTCAAGAATCGGCGTGGTGTCGTTCTGCGGGACATGAACGTCTTCCTCGGAGCTGAGGACCCAGGAAATAATACGGGACAGCCATTGAGCTCTGGAGCAAGTATCAGTAATCAGTATTATGCTGCGGCAAGATGTGAACATACGGCTTCAAGGAACGCAAAAGGAGGCGGATTTCGAGAAATAGGATAACCAGCAAAGTTCTCTGAGCCACTGGTATTAAAAGCAAGCGCTCCTTGGAGAATAATTAATCTACGAACCAGTCCAAATGAGTGATGCACGGACCTTTTTATCAATGAAAGCACTGAGGCGATGCTCCAGCTCAAAGAAGAACCGTGCCCGAGCGAGAAAGGTAGAGCTAGAAGACTGATCATATTACTCAGTCTCAGATATGCCAGATCACACGGAGCTTACTCCTCGGCCATCCTTATCCTGCCTTGTAGCTTGTACATGGGCGATAAGCTCTATCAAAACCACGAGTTGACCGAGGCGAGCTTGTCCCCATGAGGGGCCTACATTTTCTCGTGAACTCTTTTCTATGCCACCGGAATCGCTCATTAAGGCTACCAGTAACATTTCAGCGTCCCGAATCCAGAAGGACGGGAGGTATCTGGCCATCATTGCTATTGTCCGTAAATGGTTAACGATTGACGAGGCCTTGGATGCTGCGGCGCATGCGAATAACGGCTTGTAGAAGAGCTTCGGGAGTTTCTGGGAGACGATCTCGAGGAGCTCCGTTAACGCCAAGAACGGAAGCGGTGGTGGGTCAAGGACAAGTTTCTGAGTACGCATACTTCAGAACCGGGAGACGCGGATGTTGAGGACGACACACCTCATTCAACGCAGGAACAAACTGAACTGCGGCCGCTGAGCAGATCTCGTAGGGTAGCTGATCCAATAAAGCTAGTAGGATGGCAACTACACTCTCCCAGTTGTTTTCTCTTGCCTGTAGAGGCACAGTGAAGTTTCGAGAACATAGAAACGATGGTACCCACTGCAATTTGGACGGCGGATTCGAAAGCAGCTTTCCATTGACCAGGATTGCGATACCAATTTTCGATAACGGAGCTAATGGCTTCTCTAATCTCATTTCCTGAGAGACACAAGGTACTGAGGGCGAGCCTAGCGGACATAACCTTGCAGTCAAAGGAACCGTCAGGGACGAGAGCATGCGCAGCCGGGATTGACCACTCGGTAAGAACTTTGAACACAAAGTGACAATCCTCAGCGGAAGGGCGCGGGCCATGAGTTGAATGCAGGAAGTTTATGAGAGCACGTGCACACTGAGTGACAGAGTGTGTTTCGATGCGCATCAGATTTGGTGAATAATGCGATGAACTAGCAGCGCTAGACCAGTTGTCCTGCAAAGACTCGGATGTCATTTAACGCGGAGAAACAGATACAACGTGTGCTCACTTTCACTGCTATCATATTGTTCAACATATACCGACGCTCGCCATCAGGCGCGTTTTCCGTACAAGCGGCCAAAGCCATGATGATCAGACAATCGACGACTGCTTGAGCATCAGCTTCAGAACGAACTTGGTCACCATACTGCTGCATCACCGAGGATGCATCAAGCCTCTCGCATCCAGTCTTCTTTAAGCCATTGATGAGTTCATGAACATATGATCCCCCCTCCGAATCGCCTTCAGCAAGAAGCGATCCTTGCAAAGAAAATAAGACTTGAAAAAGGGTCTGGAGAATGGTGACAGACCCAGTCTTCGGCGGGTCGCCGGAGGAAAATAAGCAGGTGAACAAAGCGCCGAGCACCCTCATTCGGAACTCCCTCTGATCCCGGATCATCCGCACAACTTTGCAGCACCAAAGGCAGCGCGCGAGGAAGTCCTATGGTCCAAACTCGTAATCAGAGACGGCACCGATAAACAAATATAATCGGACTCGCCTCATCTGAAACTGCTTGCCAAGTCCTCACTGTCGTCTCGAAAGTTTCCATGGCTTGCAGACGCTCACTATCAGCAGCTTCGCTTCGAGGGGCCATAAAAGGCACTAATAGGGCGGAAAGAACTTCGTTCTCGTGGGGAAGATATTTCGCAACGTGAAGTTGGCTGGAAGGATTTGAAGCATGATAAG
>Ga0137358_10000316_pt1 | contig 20886 bp, 24 predicted proteins | sample Mad1_20_16metaG_FD_105551 | JGI IMG/M metagenome (GOLD analysis project Ga0137358, IMG submission 105551) | Vadose zone soil microbial communities from Angelo Coast Range Reserve, California, USA - Mad1_20_16 metaG | ecosystem: Environmental > Terrestrial > Soil > Vadose zone | place: USA... | reverse complement strand
TGTTACGGTAATTGAAGCGGAGATGAACAGATTTCTCACGATGGTCAGCGCGTTCGTCAGGAACGCTAACGTTTCCACCCCCCACCCAAGCCCACCGTCCCAGACGGCGTGCAACACGCGCTTTCTTGTGCTCTCCAAAGTATTCTCTCACACAAAACGGCTCCAGGCGGCGGAAGTGGCGGTAGAAGGACGGAGCCCTCCTCAGCTCGGTCTCCTGCCATGGACAACCCACCCAACAATAACATACACACTATCGTCAGGGCTCAAATAGTTTTCTTATTATCAACGCTCACGGAAGATAACTTTGACCGAAACCAAGCTGAAATCCGTTCGGTGTGTCCTTTAGCCTCTCGGATTCACAATTTACTCATTTTGGGTTCTGCTTTCGTAGTTATCTGAGCAACATGGGCTTGAAACATACCTACATTTTATCCGGCGTCTGATCGTTCATTCCCAAGCCCGATTGCAGTCCACAGCTGCGCCGTCAGCTTTTGACACCTCCACGTCGCTGACTTTCCGGCTGTTAGTTCAAGAGACTCAACGACTCGCCCGGGACCCTTTTTTGGCCGACCGGTTTCGTGATGGACTAGATCGCGGAGAGGGTGATATTTTCAGGCATTTTGATCTGGCAAGATTCGCGGATCGAGTTGGACTCCGTCCTCTAGAGCGTCTTGTGCTGGCATCCTCGATTGTAACGGCTCCAACCCGCAAGGAGCTTTCTTTGCAAGCCATGTCCATGATACGTGTCGAATTCGAGAATGCAGTCCTAGCCCTATGCCAACATCCATCTTTCGATCATGCCGACCTTTCCCCTGCGCAGGTGGCCCAGCTACTTTCCAATTTGCTGGAGTTATCAACCCATGACACGCCAATTTTGGATGGCCCTCAGCGTCAGGCTCTGATTGCTGCGGCACAAGCAAAGTATGGTACGGAGGTTGTTGCCCCGATCTTGCAGCAAATCATTCCTCGCCTAAGGTTGAGCCGTTTTGCCATCGCTTGTGCTGTCCTGACTGACGGTCACATGCAATCAGTCTACCACCAGGAACAACCCTCGTTCAAGCTTTCAATCAACTGGGTCCAGAAATCACAAGTGACACAGACACCGTCCGAGTGCTAATGCATCGCTTCGGCATCTCAGAGTCGAATCCACCAAAGGATGCTGCCGTAATTGAGTATATGGTCGTCTTGGCGCGTCTTGCAGCAGATGGTTCTGTCCTGGGTGATGTTGGGTCATTCGTCCGGGCGATAGGTAGCTTTGTGAGTATTTTTGCTCCAAAGTGCTGTCAGTTCCACTCAAATGCACACAGTCGAGTTCCATCAACTGGGCTGAAGTGATCAAAGCCTTCGACATCCCCGATCGTTCTGGTGTGGACACAGCAACTCTGAAGCTTCTCATCGCCATTCTGCTCAATACTCCTCGTGACGCGGATGTCCACGCTGTGGCTGGCTTCTGGTCCACGTGGCGCAACTCCCTATTTCAGTTGCGGCTGTTGGATGCTCTTCTTTCGCTTCCGGCCGATACATTCAACTTCGTCACACTTCCTGGTCATCGAATCGTGACGATGGACGATGTAGCTAGCGCAAGCCCCACTATCAAGGCATTGGCCGCCAATGTCCAGGGTTCGACTTGGAACTCTTTAGACCTTTTCGAAGTTTTGGTGCACCTGGCGGATTCCGAGCATACTGAGGTCAGAGGTTTTGTCCGGGAAATGTTAGACAAGGCTGTTCGCATCAGTGCTGAGCTAGTCCATATGGGTTTACTTGAGGCGCCGGTCAGTTTTCGTTTTCCTCGTGATATCACCATTCTGATATGTCGTCACCGGCAGCAAACAGAATGGAATGAGATCCGTTCTGAGTACTCTCAGAAATTACTCGCCATGTTTTTAGCTGGGCACCCGAATCACCAACTGGTCTTTATGAGGATTTGGCAGATACGCCCGGCGTACTTAACGAACGCATTTGCTGCTTTTTACAAGGAGAGCCCTCTGAATATCACTAGGATCCTTGATGTCGCTCAAGATCTGAAGGCGAGTTCTCGGTGATTTTATAATGAGTTATGTTGCTGACGGGCATTCAGATCCTAGATGCGCTTCTTGATGTCAAGCCGTTCGACTTTGCCCTCGATGTTGCCGCTCTGGCATCACGGCGAGAGTATCTTAACCTCGACAAGTGGCTCGCTGATAATGTCGCGACTCACGGTGCCGAATTTCTGCACGCAGTGATCGAGTTTTTGGATGCAAAGATGGAAAGTGAAAAAGCCACACGAATATCGGACCCTATCATAGAGAGTCGCACAATGACTTTGAATCCGCTCACAATCACCATTTTCCTTCGTGTTTTGCGGAACAAGTATGGAACAATGTTGTTTCATGGTTCTATTTCTGACATTGCTATCAGCTCAAATATCATGCATCCAAGTGATGTGGACTATTGTCTGGAAATTCGAAATGCTTGTCTTCAAATCCACCCTCGTCTCATGAACTTGACGCCGGGACTGGATTCCGAACCCGGGTTCTCAGTTGTCAGTTACTCGCCAGAAATAGAACTCGAAGTCGATGGCATCTTCAAGCAGATGTACGATGAACAAATCACGATTGACGATGTCATCGCGATGCTTCAACGTTACAAAAATTCGTCTGGCTCCCGCGATCACGAGATTTTTTCTTGCATGCTCCATTTCTTGTTCGACGAGTACAAGTTCTTCCAGACTTGGTACCCTTCTCGCGAACTAGCGATGACGGGGTATTTGTTTGGATCTATTATTCAACACGAACTGGTGGATTACATCCCGCTCGGCATCGCGATACGCTACGTCATTGATGCTCTCAACTGCCCTCCCGAGACCAACCTGTTCAAATTTGGGCTCCAAGCTCTGTCAAGATTCGAGTCCAGGCTCTCTGAGTGGGCCCCATTGTGTCAGGCCCTTCTGGACATACCTCACTTACTGGAAGCGCGCCCTGACCTGGCCTCTCTCCTCCGGCGTGCACTGACAAATGGTGGGGACAATATTGGTGATGTCCGTGTTGCCCCGGTTTCACGTACGGAGGCGTCAGTCGTCTTCACTGCTATTAAACCGGATCGCAATGACGATGACTTCGTTTCCCCGGCGGAGGAGATCTCGGATAAAATATTGTTTATCATCAACAACCTCGCCCTTGTAAACGTCAACTCGAAATTAGACGATATGAAGGTCCACTTGAAGGAGGAACATGCACGATGGTTTGCCAACTATCTGGTTGGTCAACGCGTCAGCACGGAACCGAACAACCACCAGCTGTATCTCCAATTTCTTGATGGTTTAGATCGACCTACGCTCTTCGGTTTCATCCTAGAGGAAACAGTCATCAAGTCGGCATTGTTGTTGAATGCTGAACAGACACTGCATTCGAGCTCAGAGCGGTCTATTTTGAAAAATCTTGGGTCCTGGTTGGGGTCGATTACACTCGCTCGAGATCGCCCTATTAAATTCAAGAATATCTCTTTCAAGGATGTTCTTGTTGAGGGGTACGATGGCGGTCGACTCATTGTTGCCATTCCGTTCGTCTGCAAAACTTTGGAGCCCGCAGCCAGATCGACAGTGTTCAAGCCCCCTAACCCGTGGTTAATGGCTGTGATTGGTCTGCTCATCGAGCTGTACCACTTCGCCGAGCTCAAACTTAATTTGAAGTTCGAGATAGAGGTCTTGTGCAAAAGCTTAGGGATCGAGCTTGACACCATCGAGGCTACGTCTATCCTGCGCAATAGGCCTGTCGCCGACTCACTAACTGGGCCTTCCCTACCCGATTATGTTGGGGATATCGATATCCTACCGATGGGCGGGTATGATCCCAATACACAGCTCAACGCAAATTCCCAAGTATTGTCCCTCAGTGGCTCAGGTCCTGTTGAACCCCATCGGACAGTTGGGCCTCAGCTAGAACAAATTTTATCTGAACTAGTGCACCATGTTTCTATCAGTCCGCATCTCGGCCCCCTGGCAACCAACGTATCCTTTAAGCGGGCTGTCCAATTGGCCGTAGACCGCTCTGTTCGTGAGGTGAGTGTGTAAGGTTAGATTTCGTTTGATTAGGTCTCAACACGACGTAGATCATTCTACCGGTGGTTGAACGTTCTGTAACCATCGCCGGGATCTCGACCAAAGAGCTGGTGTCCAAGGATTTCGCTTCAGAATCCAATGAGGAAACTTTGCGTCAAGCAGCCCATCGTATGGCGCAAAAACTGGCAGGAAGCCTTGCCTTAGTGACCTGTAAGGAACCTTTAAGGAGCAATTTATCGAGCCACATGCGGCAGTTCTTGAATGAACAGGGATTTACCGAGGTATTTTCATTTGTATTACTACTGTGTTTAATGTTCATGTCTTTCCACAGCAAATGACTCCAGACCAAGTTGTGCTGCTACTTCTCCAGGATAATATTGAGCTCGCCTGCCGTGCCATCGAGAAAGCGGCGATGGATCGGGCCGTTGCCGATGTTGACGAGAACTTTGCTGCCTCTTACGAGCTCCGCAGGCGCCATCGCCAGGTATTGGCTCTGTCCAGCCTTTTGTTAAGACAGTCAGACTAATACTTGCCGCCCAGACAAATCGTGGACAGCCTTTCTGGGATGTGTCTGCCATGAACTCGAACTTCTCGACCAACCTGCCGGATCCGTTGCGAATCAAACCCACCGGAGTGCAAGCTAACCAAATTAGCGTCTACGAAGACTTCGGTATATTTTAATTCTTAATCATCCACTCAATGACTTGTTCTAATTTATAACGCACTCAGGGGTGGATGCGAAGCGGCACTGGTCAAGTAGACCCTCATCAACTGTGTCTTATTCCCGCAACGATGCCCCTGCTTATTCCCCGTCCCCGGCTGTTGAGCAAAGTGTTGCCGTGCCTGTTGCTCTGTCCCATCCAGAAGCAATGGAACGATTCAACGTGAGCGGTCTTCTGACGTTTAGTGCTACTCCTACTAAAGCTGTCCCAGAACCTGGTGAAGGATTTAGAGGCGGTGCTAATCCAACTACCCATGCAATCCTTAGCCGCGCTCCCTCCGAATCATGACGTTCGCCATATCGTTAAGCAGATTCTTTATCTCGCTGCTGAATCGTCGGACCGCCACCGTACCCCTCTACTGATGTCTCAAAAGATCGTTCAGCTGCTGTACAAGACATCACAACAGTTGACTCGGGAGGTCTACGTAGTTCTTTTGGATCAACTTTGTCGCACGTTCGAAGATGTTGCAAAGGAGGCCATAACGTGGCTTATCTATGCTGATGACGAGGTTTGTTTTACCCGTAGCTCCGCCCATTTCTGTCTCAAATAATGACCCTGGGCAGCGAAAACTGAATGTCCCTGTGACGGCCACACTCCTCCGCCGTGGTCTGATCAGCATTACTCAGCAAGATCAGCAACTGGCGAAATTCTTGTTTGCTGACCCCAAACCTACCCTACAAAATTTCGCCACAGGGCTTATCAGGGAATGTTTGACATGCGACCCTCCGCTTGCCTCACAAAGTCAGTTTAGTTTCACGATTGAGGTGTTGAGCCAAATCATGCAGACTGGGAAGGAAAATGATGAGTGAGTTTTAACATTTCAAACCCGCGAGACTGTGCTAACTACGGCTTAGAACTCAGAGATTGCTGGACGATCTCCGGGGAATGGGACGTGGCCCAGGCGGCGACTATATGCCCCGGTCAATGAATGGCAAGACAGACGCTGGACAACTTCGAGAAAAGCTTTTCATCTGGTTCCAGCAGTGGGTGAGCATCTTCCAACGCTCCCCTTCACCGGAGAAGGCCTTCGTCCCCTTCATCACGCAATTGACGAAGCAAGGCATACTCAAAATGGACGATGTCTCGTCGTTCTTCTTCCGGGTGTGCGCGGAATCGAGCGTGAATAGTTACATCAAGAGTGTCACATCGGGTGACTTTTCATTTTCTTACGCCTATCACGCCCTCGACGCCATGTCCCGACTTATCGTTTATATCATCAAGTACCATGGTGACGCATCTGGAGTCAACAACGATCAGGCGAAGGTACACTACCTGACAAAGATCTTATCCATCTTTGTCCTGGTACTTGCCAATATGCATGAGGAGCAGGGCCAGGCATTTCAACAGAAGCCCTTTCTCCGGTTTTTCTCCAGCTTAATCAATGATTTACACACCATTGAGGCGAGCCTAGGATCCGCATACTTCCAATTACTTCTAGCGATAAGGTACCATTCATATAATCCTATTTTTGGAGTAATTTCAAACCTTTCATGAACCAGTGACACACTCAGCTCATTGCAACCCACATATTTCCCTGGGTTCGCGTTCTCCTGGATGAGCCTAATTTCACATCGCTTGTTCATGCCAAAACTTCTCATGTCGGAAAATCGCGAGGTTAGTATGACGCTTCACGTTCGCCACCGTGATTTATTTGATTTGCAGGGTTGGTCCGCCTTTTACAAATTATTATTGTCGCTCTTCAAATTCCTCTCCCCCTTCCTCAAATCGACCCGGCTTCGAGGTTCATCCAGAGACCTTTATCGTGGTTGTCTCCGACTCCTACTCGTCCTCCTTCATGACTTCCCAGAATTTTTGAGTGAATATTATTTCACTCTATGCGACGCCGTACCTTCCGGTTGCATCCAATTGCGCAATATCATCTTAAGCTCCTTCCCCTCCACCATTATTCTTCCAGACCCATACCTCGTGAATGGGGTCTACGATTCCGTCCCAGAAATGGGACCAATACCGCCAATTCTGTCCGACTTTACTGCCGGACTTAAAAGTGGAGATTTGCGCGTCTACCTTGACCAGTATCTCCTGGGTCGCGCTTCCTCCACATATTTGCCTACCTTAAAGGATCGTCTTCGGGCCCCAACGTCCGATGACGCCTCGGAAACGTATGACGTCCCGTTCCTTAATGCCTTGGTGATGCATGTCGGCGTCTCGTCAGTTGCTCAGGCCAAAGCAAAGAGCGGTTCGTCCCTTTTCAACGCCTCCGATCCTGGTGTGGTGGCTCTGCGATATCTGGCAAGGAACCTGGATCCCGAAGGTACGCTGAATTTCACGGCATGAAATTCTCTCTGACAACCCGTTAGGCCAATATCTATTGTTGAATTCGATGGTGTTGCACCTCCGATACCCCAACGCGCACACCCATTGGTTTAGCTCCCTCACTCTCTATTTGTACCTTGACGCCAGCGACGATCCTTTACGCGAAATCATCACGAGGGTCCTTGTGGAACGCTTTGTCGTCCATCGGCCCCACCCATGGGGCGCTCTGATCACATTCATCGAGCTGCTTCGAAATCCCAAGTACGATTTTTGGAGCAAAGGCTTCGTCAGGGCCGCGCCTGAAGTTGCGCTACTACTTGATGGTGTAAGTCCTTTTGTTGACGACCCCGAACTCTAATTTACATTTTGATCACAGGTCGCTAGAGCCATCTTTGTATCTTAAAAGGACGATGGTGCTTGAGTGTCCACCATCTGTCCCATCTACACCTTTTCTTCATTTCCGGGTCGTTTATCATGCACTGTATTGTACTCGCACGCTGTCACCCTGCTTTCTACGATATGGACAATGTTCCGTATTACGATCAACACATACGACTATATAGCACCTATCGTCCCTCTCCGTTAATGCTGCCATGACATCCCACTGTGGTACTCCCAAGAACATCCCCAAAGTCTGTACATTGTGAAACGTTAGGTGTTGATCAGACCGGGAAATACGCACTGGAAAGAATATCCACATACCCCGCTTTTTCTATCCCAGCTGCTCCTCTTTTGTCCGCCCGTTTCCCGATAACCAACCAATCCGCAAGAGCCAATCCAGTGCGAATGGGGAACAGACGCACAGCTCGTTCCAAGCCTGACGGGTCATCCGCGATTATGAACAGCATTGTGGAGGAGGGAGAGGATTCGTGTGGATGTGTGAATATGACACCTTGCCAAACAAAAAATATTTGTGATGAAAACTTATCCACTCCTTTTTGCTTGGCACTATTATCTTACCTTGGGATAAGCCATTCAGGGGTTCTCCATTTAGCTGTAGTACTGGCGGGCCATTTTCCTGGTCCGCGATACTGAATGCTGTCCTTCGTTGCGTTAGGCACCGACGTATATATTGACCACTGGGACCACCGATCACGACGATATTCCCCGTTCCTGTTCCTGCATAAGAAGTGCCTCGAGTCTCCGTCGTCGTCGTCGTCGTCTCCAGGTCCTCCATTTCCGATTCGGGGACAATATCGGCATCCAATTTGAAGTACGTGAGCAGATCGTTTGCGAGCCTTCGCGCGATCGATATTGCGCCATTCGATCCTTCACTGGTGGTAGAGATCACGATTTTGAGACGTCCGAAGGAACGCAGGATCGAGTATGGATTCGTGGATCGTTGTGCGGCCGGTGGTGGTGATTCGGCCGTGGAGAGGATCTGTGAAACAGCCTTCAACGTGAGTCTCCTGCGAAGCGACAGTTGTCAGTGGGAATCCTACCGCCCATCTACTACTAGAGTCACGGTGGAAATAGAGTTGTGTGCTAGCGGTAAGGACATGATGAGATATGGTGAGGGTGTACCCATCGATATCTAGTCGTCGATTCTCCAGCTTAGCCGCATCGACGCTGAAGCACCCAACGTTGCAAGTAACTACCGAAACGGTGCTATCGCCCCTTTCTACCGTTAAGCGTCCCAATCTAGCGGTGGTAGACAGTTCGTCATAAGGTAGAGGAATTGTAGTGATTGATACCCACCTTCCAGGGACAACCAATTTCAGTATGCGCCAACCGTGAAGAGAACCGGTCTCTGCTGGTATTGCGGTAGTCAGCGTGAATGTGGCGGAACATCGAGGAGGCGGTCGTTCGCCATTCAGAATAGAACCTAGAAAGACCTTCACTTCTGGATTTTTGAAGACTGAGGGGTACCAGTGGCCTTGACCTGGCTCCTCGCGATAGCTAGGTCCGCGAAGGTAAAGAAAGGAAGTGGCGAGGGCAAGGAAGAATGTGCGTACCTTACAATTGCATCCGTTGCCCAGGTCCTCAAGACACTTACTAATTCTCTCGAGTGCCAAGTGGGTACGTTCTCATCTATAGAGCTGGATTGGGTGAGGGAGACGAAGACCTCAGGAGGGTTACATGTCGAACGTACCCGTGCAAAACCAATGAAGGGGTGTCCACCAAGTTCGATAAGAATAAATCATTATCGTCTGGAGTGAAAGAGCTCTCTAGGATCGCCCGCAGAAATGGGTCTATGAAGTGAGCCGAGCTGTGGCAATGGTTCGTTGGCGCGCATTGAGATGAGGACATTGAGGGGATTTGGAACACCAACCGTGAGTGGATCAAGGGGACATACGCCTGTGCTTTGATGAATCCAGCGGCAGGGATCACTAGAATGTGCTAACTTAGACACGCGAGAGACGGAGGTGGCTCTTATTTACTTGCCACCACCCTATCAGGGTGTCTTGCGGCGTTGTACCATGTACCTTGTCCCCCATTTGAATGTCCAATGATGATAACCCTTTCTGGCGCAAATGCCCATGCTTTCCACCTTGAGGATGTTCCCAAGATGGTAGTAAGTGCAGAGACGGTGCCCCATGCATCGTCTGCGCTGGGCCCATGCCAATCCAAACCCTGTGGATTTCGTATTATCATATAACAAACCCAACGAGGCTATACCACAACATACCCACGGAGTCCTTCCAGAGGGCAGGACGATCCAGCTCCGTTCTTGACGAGGTAAAGATTCGACCCAGAAAGGTTGCTTTAAAACGTCCACTCCCGCACCATCTGTCTTTGCAGGAGAGGAGTGAGACGTGGCAACAGCGCATTAGTGAATATACACGAACGCAAGGCCAGTATTGGCGGGCTTGGTGCCTTGAGAGGAGCAATCGAATCCGTTGGAGGGAGAGCGATGAACCCCATGGGAGTTGTGTCTGACGAGAAGTAGGTTGCTTTGATGGCCTCAGTATCTGTCCCCGACCAATGACCGAGCTGGGTAACGGGCAATTGGACTTGAAGGACCCACAAGGGACCATCGGAAACGAAAAAGACATCGAGCGAGAGTGTATCCCTGTAGAATGCTTTGGATTGTGAGATTCTGATAGGGAGAATGCGTGTCTGTCCAGGAGCAAATCGTGTACGCGTGAGCAAGGAAACCCCAATTCCCTAGATTAAGATAGAATAAGTGAGTCTTCCCGCAGTCTTACAAGCACGTTACATCCTCACCGCATCAAGTAGCTGACGAGATGGAGAGATGGCCGTGACAGTGCACCAACTTGTCGACAAACATCTCAATCCCACGCCAAGGGCGTCTCCGAATGCAAATCCTTCAATAAAGTCCGGGGCTATGTCGCAGGATGTCTCACGCCTCATAGGATCGGAGGAAGGTTCAAAGTGTGCATTGACCGATACGACGAGTGTAGGCGTTTCGAAACCCGAACCTCCCTCCTTTGGGTCACCAAACAACCTGATCTGAACCGCACACTTCAGTGATGTAACAAAGGAGAAGAATGTCGGCTGAGCACCTCATAATCTCCGCTTACGTATAGATGATATACGGTAGGCGACACTGCAGACGGTACCGTTGGAAGATTCACCAAGTGCGGGGGAGCACAGTCAACTTTGTATATATTTCCCGAATACCACTCTGGTACAAAGTGCTTCGACTCGACGTCTGCGGGAACGAGGGTGAAGAAAGAACCTCCCTTTAGCTCCACCAGGAAATTCGGAACAGCGGGGGGTGGTTGTGAATCGGAACGAGGCGGGTGGACGGCGAGGGTGGTGCGCAGCACGGCATGATGTTGTAGGGCTGCCCATCCTTCCGTTGCGCGTAGAGGAGCCCAACTAGGGTATCCAGTATGAGACGGTCATGATTGGACAACTAATTGCCCACCGGATGTGACGGAACGAGACAGCAAGATCGCCATCAGGACCTAACATGGCCTTCGACCAACGGACAAATCCTCCATCAGCCAGCGAGGACGGATATGACGCGTCGAGATCAACTTGTTCGGATACTGCGTTGGATAAGCTTGAGAGTGAGCGTGAGAGATGGTGGAGATACAATGCGTACAGTCAAGGGGAAAAGATGGGGAGAGAAAGTGCTGCTCCCTGGCGTGGATTGGGAATGGACCGAGGACCTGTTAGAGGGTCAATAGGAAGAGAAAATGAGGACGCAAGGACGTGCATCCCAGGATTGAGCAATGTCAAGAGACCAATGGGAGTCGGTAGCTTGCATGGCTCACAGCTGTCGGGTTCGCGCTTATCGGGCAGATTAGAGTTTAGCACTCAACATCGATGTCTGGCAGACAAGGCGGCAAACTCAAGCCTTTGAAGGTAAATATGCCATTCAACGTCACAGATTCTCGGTCGCTGTAGCTTGTTGCAGGCACCAAAGAAGGAGAAAACGGAGGAAGATGAAGACGATGCTGCTTACAAGGCGAAAAAGAAGGCAGAGACAGAGGCGCTGCAAGCTGCGAGAAACAAAGGTACCATCACTATGCTATTATCCGATGCGATAGCTAACATTTGAGATGTACAGCACTGAAAGGTGAGGAATAGATGACCGCCAGGGTGAAAACGCTAACGGGGGGCGTGGTTGGACAGGTGGCGCACCTGGAGGTGGAATCAAGAAGTAAGAGTGTTATGGTATGAAGGGGGAATAAGGTAGCTGATGATTATTTCTAGGTCAGGCAAGAAGTAGAGGTCGGAGAGGGCAGGGGAGAGTAGTAGAATAACAGAGATGGATTCGTGTGAAAGTAAACGGGACGGAATGCAGCGCCGTTCAACGCTCGTTCTCTCCCGCAACAATGCTGGGTTCAGCGCAGAATTTACCCCCCAACAAAGGGCCCTCCATCATCCAACAACAGTCCCAACTCGCCCAACCACAGCAGCTCCAGAACGCCCCCTCAGATGTCCCTCCCCCTCCCCTCAACGGCCAAGACTTCACCCTCTCCAACGTACTTCATTTTCTTCAATCAGAATGGCGCAAGTATGAACGCGACCGCAACGAGTGGGAGATCGAGCGTGCTGAGATGCGAGTGCGTCGTCCAACTCTACCTCGTCCTGCCTTTTCATTCATTTATGTTCCGCCAGGCCCGCATAGCTCTTCTTGAGGGAGAGCGCCGTTCCTTCGAGAATATCAAAGTCGACCTCATGCGCCGCATAAAAATGCTAGAATACGCCCTCCGTGTTGAGCGGTTCGTACCAATACTCTCTTTTACCGGGTCCAGGGACCTGACACGTTCCGCACGAGCAGCTCAAAGCAACTCTCACAACCCGGCCCTCACGCATCCCAGTCGATCCCCCCCGCAAAGGTTGCCTCTTTGCAGTCTTCTTCTCAGAAGGACGAGACATCTAGCCATAAGGAAGCTAGCAGTCCCAGCTCCCCTCGTAGCGAAGGTAATTGGCTCCCCATTCATACCCCTCCCCTGCTGACAAAGTTTAAGATTCTCCCTTACCCCCAGAAAGGGGACAGAATGGTACCTCTGCCGCTGGCTCAGCAAGAGCGGGTGCATGGGCAGGACCGTCATCATCATCTGGGTGGACAGGCACAAATGGCCCAGCCTCGACCACAGGCATAGGCAAACCATCACTTGGACGTGACCCTAAGAGCCGCGCTCGCAGCAGAGACTACCTTAAACAGTACGCTTTCGACCTGAAAGAGTTTCCTATTCTCATACACCTTCCAGATGCCTGCAAGAAATACAATATCTCACCTCCCCCCAAGCGTTGAACCCATTGCCCTCTCGACAACTTGGATCGAACCCATCTCTTCCAGTTACCCTTCCCAATGTTCCATCGTTCGATCAGATGGCCTACAACACGCGTCCGCGCAAACTCATGTCTGAAGTCGGCAAAGAGTTCCCTCTCCTCAATAACATGAATGTCATTTCAAATCCTGCATCTACTGCTGGCCCATCCTCTACGGCCCCTCAGGTTTCCTCTCTTGACCGCGGGCCTGGCGTTGTATCCTTACCATCCCAACAGAATCAACTGCCCCAATATCAGTCACCTCAGCTGCCAAGTAGCCAGCCCACCTCTGCTCAGTTGGGGCAGATGTCGGACGCAGATAAAGAGAAGGACGAGTCGATTCTCGAGTCACAGTCGCGCACGTCTATTTATCGTCCTGATGATAAAGGAGAGTGGAGAGAGAAGCTGGGGCTCTCATACGCGGGTCCCTCGGGTGCACTGGCGGATAGTGCATGGGACCGCCGTCCAAGGGATGACGATGAGGACGTCAAAGAGGATGATACTGAGGTTGAAGAGGAGGAGTCGAATGTACTCGGTGACGGTGAAGGCACCAAGGTCTGGAGAACCAAGAGAACATTGAGAAAGTGCGCCTTCTGGTCGATTCTTATTGATGCAGCTCTCACACGTCCATAGCCACCTTGACGCCGTCAGGGCAATTGCTTTCCATCCAACAGAGCTCTGTCTTGCCACTGGAGGTGACGACTGCACTCTTAAGGTCTGGCGAACAGATGTCACCGGCTTGGCTTCCTCAAAGTGCGCAAATTTTCGTTATTGTCCTCTGTCTGGCATCAATACTCACGTCGTCCGATACACAGCTCTCGTCCAGTAACTGAAGTCGAACCACAGTTGACCCTCCGTGGCCATTCAGCAGCTATTACCCGCCTGATCATCGCACCCTCAAAGCAACTTATTTATTCCGCATCTCTCGATTCAACTATTCGCGTCTGGGCGCTTCCATCTTCGACTCATACTACATATGCTCCATTCGATACCTCACGACTTCACGGAGAGCTCATCGGACATACAGATGCCGTTTGGGATCTTGCGCTCGTGCGCGATGAATGCACGCTCATAAGTGGGGGTGCGGAAGGAGCTGTCAAGGTGTGGGATGTCAGCGATGCCTCTAGTCGTGGTTCGTTGCGCCTCTCATGGACATACAATGGCGTGGACTATGACGGCGAAGAATCGGACGACTTACCAGGCGTTACCGCGGTCGAGGCGATCAAGGTGGACTTGAAGAAGGTTGCGGTGGCATATCAGAATGCGACGATTAAAATATTTGACGTGGTGCATGGGAAGGAACTGGCTGTTCTGCACGGCGAATCCGGGTCTGGTAAGTGTAAAGCTTATATGCTTTTCTTCTCACCTGACCCTTCTTTCCAGACGGCGGGCTTTCACAAGCGAATAACATCGTTTCACACCCGACAATGCCCTTTCTTATTACCGCCCACGAGGACAAGTATATAAGCATCTATGACATCAACACAGGTAAGTCCCATTGTGAGCGATGGACACTTCCCGGTACTGATGTCTCCTCAGGCCAGTGCACGTACTCGATGCCTGCCCACTTGGACGGTGTGACCTCTTTATCGATCGATGCTGCCGGCTTTTCTCTAGTATCTGGTGGCCATGACTGTTCTATCCGCTTTTGGGACATACTTGGTACCAAGGCATGTATCCAAGAGATCACGAGCCACCGCAAAAAGGCGAGCGAGGGTGTGCTTGACGTGCAATTCCACCCGTCTCTACCTTTCATGGCTAGCGCGGGTGCGGATGGCATCGTAAAGCTATACGCGTCGTCATAATACGTATACCACCCTCTCTACTCATTAGGATAGACCTCACGTTAGCCTTTTACTACCATCTGATCAATTATTGTATGCCAGAGATTTTCATTCCTGGGAGTCTTCGATACTCATACATGAATGACCTACCCCAACCAATGTTTAATTGCAACTACAGCAAAAAATAATTCAGTAAGAAGGCTGATGATTTCAAAGAGACAGAGTTATTGATACAGTGCAAATCCTAAATGTGTATCGCTACATGGTATTGTACACTGCCTGCGCATCGTACTTGGCCGGAACAACTAGAAAAAAAAGTCCATCGATGAAAGACGTGAAAGGTGAAACTAGATAACTACGTGGGGCCCTCATTAGTGAAATGCTATCAAAGAAAAAAGGTGACCGCGGAGACGTACAAATCGACATGCCCTGCTCGGCACTCAATATTTCTGCGCCGAGACCCCTGGCTCGCACCAAAGCCTCCACTTGATCCCGTATGACATGGCAAATTGGCCGACTAGACTTGCGCTCCAAATCCTCCTTACAATGGATGACGTAAATGCGCAAACCCGCAAGTAGCTCCGATGGCGAGTCCACATCCACAGACCTATTCCGACGGCGTCTCTTCTTCCTCTTGGGCCCGTCGGCGGTGGCAGTAGCAACACGACTGGCCGTACTACTGCGACTGCTCTTCGCGGTGGTGGCAGTCGCAGTGGCACGCACAGCCGCTACCTCAGCCGCTAGTGCGGCGAGCTCATCTACGAGGTGTTCAGGACTAAGGTGACCGTAGAGGTGTTCGTCCGACCGGCCGGACGGCCACGAACATTCTATGAAGATGGTCGAGAGCGTGTTGGGTATTTTGGGTGCTGCGGCGCGCCAGACGGATATTGTTTGTGGGTTTGAGGATTCGGAGAGGCTGTCGGGGGATACATCGCCGAAGAAGAGGAATTCTTGGTCTGTGGAATCGTGTCGGATGAAGAAGGCCGAGGATTCGTAGTCGCCTAGCGTGTCGTTCTTCCCGTGACATACGGGCATTGTCATGACAGAAACGCCAGGAAAAATCGTCCTGTATCCCTCGTTGAAATTGAGTCTGGTTTTTTTTATTGGGCGGTGATGAATTGGAAGAATTTGTATATGAATGAGTGAATGAACGTGAGAGTGCGGGTGAACTTGAATTCATGTACACGCACGGGTCATAGAGTAGCTTGTAGGCGGCATCATCCGCGTCCCACGACGCCAAGTTGGGCCATATTCGGTCACCAAAGATGGTCTCCAGGGACTTGAGCGTGGTCAAAGAGGCACAAACTCGTTTCCTGGGCCCGGAAAGAGATCCTGCAGATAGGACGAGACCGTTGACGTGGTCTAGGTGCGCATGGCTAATGATGAAACAACTGGACGTGGAGGAGCAAAGAAAGTCTGTCATCATGCCGCCCGTTGTCGCGCAAGGGGAAAAGAAAAGGGAAGCGTCGACTAACTGAATGAGCGAATAGATTTGGTGTGCAGACATTTGGTCGAAGAGAGCGGCATCTCTGTTGAGCAGCTGCTGCAGAGTTCCCATCCCCGAGCCTGGCCGCAAGAAAAACCGAGAATGCGCGTTCATCAGGATTCTGCACGCAGCAATACTGTCGTGTATGCAAAGCTTGGGCCTCACCTGCTTCGAGAGCAATGATCCCATCTTTCCAGGAAGTGTCACATGGCTTAAATAAGTACCTGCCCAGGGATGCAGTGCAATTTAGACGGATATGCATCTTTTGCAAGGGAGAGAAAGGAACGGGACGGACGAGGATAGGTTAGTCTCGAAAGGCCCTCCACCGCTACCCACGACAACCAAGTCGAACGTGGGCATGAGGAGAAGGGGGAGATGCAAGGGGCTGACGATAAATTTCGCTGCCAATTAATACTCAAGTCGGCCGTGCCCGAAAGACAAGGGCGGGAGAGAGCGCTTTGGAGCAAACATTCTTACAATCACCGCATTTGCAACTTGGGCAGAGAGAGGAAAGAGAATCTCATAGTGAAGAAAGTAACAAAGAAGTGACTCGACAAGAGAATAACGCTAAAAGGGATTAAAAAACAAGCCAAAAAAAGATCCATCCAGAGTCATGTACTGTAATCCTCAGGCGTTCAAAAGGCTGTTCAGCGCCTTTTGAAAATTGTATGAATTGGCTTCGAGAGCGGCCACGGCCTGTGTACGACTGAATCCCATACCACACAGTTGCTTTACAGGCTCAACGTCATCTTCAACTGCGGGTGATACCCTTCCGACATTATCATCGACTATCGGACTCAAATGGTGGGAACTCGGAGGAGGTAATGAGTCCTGTGTCTTCTTCCTCTTTCCAAAGGGCAGACGGATCTATGATCGGCACAAAGGTCATCTTTTTATATCCTGATGAAGGTGAATGTCCGCTTACGCTGAGCTTTGAATGCCGTGTCCCCTGTTCCTTACCACTCTCCTTGGAGGATGACGTGGAAGGCCTTCCCTTGGGAGACGTCACACGAAGTGGGAGAGGTGGGGGAGAACCCGGAGACTGCTGCGAAACCGGGAAAGTTACTGTGTCACGAGGGGATGTGGGCCCCCGAATAGGGTTGCTTGTGGGAACAGTAGACACCGGTGACTGCGTAAATGGGGCTGAAGATGCTCGGGAGGACGCATTCCCCAGCCCAGTGTCTGTTTGTGAGCCATTGAGACCAAAAACATCATCGAACGTGGTGTCTGATGCGCTCGGAACGGACAGAGGTTGGCTCGGCGTCGTGAGGGTTGGAGCTGCAGTAGTTGTATGTGCAGGTGCGGTCGAAAGGTTGGGTGAAAAAGCTTGGTCAAACGAAAATGGTTGGGACTCGGGGACTGGAGGAAGGAATGGGAGACCGTCAACGGCGGACACAGGACGAGCTGAGGTTGCAGTGTTTTGCTGAGGTTTAAACACGTTTTCAAATCCTGAGTCTCGAACGGGGGTAATCGAGGGTTTCACAATCCCGCTGCTGGTCGGGGCCGGTGGGAACGCAGATGAGCTGGAGGAGGACACGCTGATACCCGGAAGGGAAGTACTTGGACCTGCTTTAGTAAAGTCAAATTGATCTTCAAATGCATTGTCATCAAAGGAGAGACTGTTCCCTGCAGCGGTAGGTGTCGTTCCGGGAAGATCGCCAAACGCCTTGTCAAAGTCACTTAAAGTTGCAGCCTTTTGGGATTCTGGAGATGCTGCAAACGGCGGCGTTGAAGCTGGGAAAGGGCTGCTATCTTTTGCTGGAACAGGTGGGAAGGGATTGGTACTTTGGGTCTCGGTAGCCTCACCAACAGCCGCCACGGGTGGGAATGCCGGCTCCACAGTAGTCTGAGGTATAGCATGTCCGTTACTAATTGCTTCCTTCGCCCCCTCAGCCCTAATTGAGGGAGGGGAGCGGCCGACCAAAGTTGCGAGCGGGGTTTCATCTTCGCTATCGCTTGATTCGGACTCATTTGCATCAAGCTCCTTGAGTTGTGAATTGAGGTCGGTATGAGCCTCAGGTGGTTGATCGGTTGACGGCACTGGGGAAGTAGCATGGGGAGGCGGAAGCTTCAAAGCGTCGGGTTCCGCTGGTGAAGTGAAGGCACTTGCCCCTAGAGCGGACGTTGGTGGTGTGGTAAACAAGTCATGGTCGCTGGAGGGCTCTGACACTTCTTCGTTCACTACAACCCTCGGTTCATCGACAACCTTGCCTGGGGAAGGTTGCACACTTCTTTCGGGTCCAGTGGAGGGTTCTTCAACATTAGGTCCAGGTCTTGCTTCTTCATCACCAAAAGCCTGGTCAAATGTGAACGGATTGTCGGTTGTTGTGCCTTCATTCTCTGCGGAGGTGACAGTGGCAGGGGTGAGCACGGGTGAATTGGCAAAAGGAAGGAATGGCGATTGCGGGCCGGGACCTGCAGCGAGCCGTTCGAATGGATTATTGCTCTTTGCTGTCACCGATCCACTAACGGAGCTAGGACTTCCAGGCGAACCTTGAAGTGGCTGTGCGATACTGTCTCCTGATAGTGAGGGCGAAGGAGGGAATGGGAGCCCGTTCGATGTATTTATCACCGTGGGTTCCTTGTTAAGCTCTGCGTCCGCGATTTCTCGTTCCTTTGTAGTCTCCTGGGCTTCCGCTACTGCCTCCTGAAGCTCCTGCGACGTCTTGGCTTTCTCCGCTTCTCTCGCCGCGAGTTGCTTCTTGACAACTACCAAAAGCCCCTTCTGTTGCTTCGCTTCCCTTTTCGCTTTCTCAATCTCAGCCTTGACGACCTCAATCGTTGAACCGGTCTCAGTCATTTTACGCTGCAATTCGCGCACTTCCTCCTTGTCGCGGAGTAGACCTTGCTCTACTTCAGCCTTCTCGACTCGGATGGCACTGAGATCGCTCTCGGCGCGAATAAGCTCTCCGTTAACCTTCTGAATTTCGGATGACTGGTTGTTGAAACGCTCGCGTAGCGCAGCGAGAATACGAGATTCGGTTTCATATGCTGCCTTCGCAGAACTCAGCTGAGTTTGGAGGGAGGAGAGCTGAGCCGCCTGGCTCTGGGTATTAGCCTCGAAGTTGCTCCGTTCTGCCCTCGTGTTCTCTAATGAGCGGGTCGTTGACTGGAGCTGGTTCTGGAGATTTCCTATTTCGGCCGAATGATCGTTGATAGTGGTAGAGGCGCCGGGCCCGGCATCGTCCTCGTCGTCATCGAGGAGACCTTTATTGGATGCTACGATAAACCATAAATTTTTCATCCTTTGAAGAAATATTGAGACATACCAAAGGCAGTCTGTCCCTGAGTCTGAGGAGACAAAATCGCCGGTGACTGAGTATGCCCCGTTCGCTGGGGTTGCAAGATCACTGATTGAGGCTGAGATGCCACAGGAGAATCTTCCCACAATAGATCATTCAGTGAATCCGAAGGGGGTTGTTGGAATGGAGAAGCTGTGGGTGCAGTCACCACTCGCATCGAGGGCGGCATCAACGATGGTGGCAGAGTAGCCGGTATTTCCTTTCCGGAAATCTTTCCTTGTATCAAGTGGAAGGCGACTGCAAAACCGTCACGAGTAAGACAACCGTCATTGTTGAGGTCGGCTAAATCCCTATACATGATTTGAGATGTCAGTGGAAAAGAATAAATCGATGGTGCTGACCAGATTGAAGCAAGGTCAGCCCCAGGCAGTTTTGATTGAAGCATAAATGGTACGGCAACATCACTCTCTATATAACCCCTTTTTTGGGTGTCCAGGGCATCAAAATGCTTGTCGGCGCTAGCCTTCTCAGTACGGGTGACGTCCCACGCCAGTTGGGATTGGGGAGCGGTGAAAGTGGAAAATGGTGCCGATGCGGGCGCTTTCCAGGCTGAAGCAGAACCGGTTTGATTCTGTGCCAGTTGACCCGTAATTTGCTGTTGCAGAGGTCGTCCGGAATATTGAGGCTGTAACTGCTTGCCTGTCAACTGGGGTTGGACTATGCCTGACCCGCTAATCTGAGGGAAGCTACCAGGCATGGCATGATTGAAAGAGCCACTATTTCCCGTAGTATGCAAAGCTACTGTACTGCCCGGTAATGACTGATCAGAAGCCATTTCATATAAGCCAGGAGGGAGGGTAGTTGGGATAAAAGGGAGTTGGCCGGACATCGAAGCCTGGATGAGGTACATGGCCACGATGAAGTCGGCAACATCCAGCGATCCACGATTCTGAGTATCCGACAATTTCCTGCAATTGGTACATTAACAGAAGTGCCGTTAAAGATGACAATAATATATACCATATTTTAGAGAGTTGTTCGACTGGGAGCTTCGACTTGACGAATACCTCGTGTGCTTTCTCGCCTTGAGAAAGAGATTAAGACCAGAGACACGATTGGAATTAAAGAAAGATGTCCATGCACGTACCTGAAAGAAGACCGTTTACGGGGTTACACTTGCTGAAGTATTGCGCAAACTTGGCCTTGTCTTGTTGGGTCAGCGGAGGAGGTAAACGGGAAGTGCCTGGGGACTTTGGAGAGGGGCTAACAGCCCTGCGTGGTTCCACAGAGGAGGAAAGGCCATCAATGACGGCGAGAGGGCCAGCTTGACCAAGATGAGTAATAAGATTCGGGAGAGAAGACTCGTCACACTCACGCTTGTTGATCAGTTCCGCTGAGATGGACGCGCCTTTCTGGGCCCAACCGACGAGACGCACTGCAACAGAGACACCCTTACGGGTGAGAAAGCCCTGGTTGTCCGCGTCTGCGATACCCCAAATTTGACTTAATGTGGTAGCGTGGAGCTTGGCACCATCAAAGATGTTGACAATAACATCACCGGTGATGATGCCAAACTTTTGGGTATCATGCTTTGCAAATATTTGGTTTACAAGAGCGACCTCCCCGTGTGTTGGAGAGAAAACGGTGG
>Ga0137358_10000311_pt1 | contig 20992 bp, 17 predicted proteins | sample Mad1_20_16metaG_FD_105551 | JGI IMG/M metagenome (GOLD analysis project Ga0137358, IMG submission 105551) | Vadose zone soil microbial communities from Angelo Coast Range Reserve, California, USA - Mad1_20_16 metaG | ecosystem: Environmental > Terrestrial > Soil > Vadose zone | place: USA... | reverse complement strand
TTGATCACGAACGAGCGCCGTTGCTGGCTCATGGCCTGCAATTGATCCGATGAATACAAAATTTATCACGATATATGTCCGAAGTACGGCACGTACCGATGGCATAGAAAAGGCCCTTTACGGGAAGATCAGACTCTTGCCCCGTAAGAGTATTCTTGATACGAAGGTTATTTAGGAGATCCCCATCGCCTTGACACTCAACGGCGACGGTGTTCCACAAGACCGTCTTTCGTGGTGTCAGCGCATGTAAATTGGAAGCAGGAACAGAAAACGCACAACTTTGGAATTATTCAACAGCCTCTTGGCCATGATCTTGGACGCGCGTAGCTCTCCACGACGCACCAACACGTAAACATGGGATCCATACTTCGTAAGGTCTGTGGAATTTTGTGAGAATGCTTGACATGGTCCGATGACGACCCAGACCCACATGTGGCCTCCTCTGCGGCCGAGTCTCCGCCACCAATGACAGCCAATGGCTTGTTCCTAAAGATCGGCACTGCACCATCACACACGGCACATGCACTAATCCCACTCTGCCAATACGTCTGTTCCCCTCTAAGGCCGAGACGCTTTGCGCTGGCACCAGTAGCCATAATGATCGAATCGGCGGTCTCGGGCTCCGCATCCTCTTGGTACTCCCGCCAGTATCTAAACGGCCTACGTGAGAGGTCGATCTTTGATACCGTCTCAGTTATGATCCGGGTGCCGAATCGGAGGGATTGCGCGCGAAACTTGTCCATCAACTCGGGTCCAAGCACCCCACTTGGGAATCCTGGGAAATTCTCAACGTCCGTTGTGGTGGTCAATTGACCCCCAGCTGCGAATCCGTTGGCCATGAAGCCTTCGAAGAGGACAGGATTAAGATTCGCGCGGGCGAGATAAATTGCTGCAGTATGGCCTGCGGGGCCAGAACCAATGATGACCTGATCATTTGGTGAGGATGTAAGTGGCTAAAACTGGGCGCATATACACAAAACGAGGTTTCGACAATTGTCACAAGTCCGGTCGCGCCTTCTCAAGGCTCCCGAATCGATGCTGGGGTAACTGGAGGAGAGAGTGGACTAGAAGAGAAAAACTTACCACTTTTGAGTGCATCTTGGAGCTCTGACTGCCCCGGGAACTCGTCCCGCTGGGTTCGATGGACCCATTAACTACGGCCGGAGCCATATTGTTTGCGGTGGAAGATGAGGGTGGGTTGAGTGTTGAGGGGATGACTGCAGAGGCAGCACGAACAGAGAGGGCTAGGAGAGAACGAATACGGGCGAACAGCTTGGAGGTGAGTGTGGTGGACAGTGAGAGAGGACCGACAAATACAGTTTTTGATGCTTTGCATAAGGATTCACGTGATCATCGATGTGATTCCATTACTCATCCTCGCCCATTTGAAACGGCATTTGTATAGCTTCTCTCAGCCAATCAGCACATTCTGTGTCCTGCGTGCATGTCATCATCAGACCGCGATGTATCGCAACCCTGTCGACATGTACACGTCTCCATCAGTCCTCGAGGTGGGAAATACGCGACTCGGAAGTAAAATGCACTTGACATGACAAATCCTGCCTTGTGACCCGTGAAGGGAGTTACCCCGGCGGAGCGTATTTTCGCCCTACGTGGTTGGACAGACGCTAGCTTCGCTCTGTCTGTGCAATGCTAAATGATCCGATCAACACCATCCCGCGGGGGTTGCCCTCCGTCGCTTGTTGGGCAGAGAAGCCCCACGGGGGTTTTAAACATGCTTTGAGAACGAATCACCGACTTCTCTGAGGGTTTCAATTGCCCGTGTAGTATCCCTCGCCTAGTCTGCTGGGCTTCCCGAAGCGTTTACTGATGATGCATGATAGCGCGTAGGATCGGTAAATGTATAGTACGCCGGAGGTATCTTCCGTAACTTATCCGGAGTCACAAAGTTTATCGGGAATCAACACTACCTTTTTTATTTCTGGCATGCGTCGCCAACTTGACGACTGTCCACGTTCTTTTCACCATGCTTCTTACAGTTTCTCAGATATCAGCAAGTTTTCGAGCAGCTGTCTACCTATCTTGGACCGGTGAAGGTGCCGAATACGACCGACGTCAGGGTCGTGGATAAAAAAACAAAGGCGAAAGCCGACCGAAGATTGGCGAAGAGCGGCCGAAGTGGGGATCTGCCTACGGCATACACGTACACGTATAGATATGAGATCCCGTGAGATCATCCCGAGGACTTTTCATGACTGCCTTCGATTTGTGATCCAGGACACTGATCCTTGCCCGCGATCCTTTGCTCCCTTATCTGAACCATCTACTATTTTGTTCTTTCCAGTCTTACTGTGGACAGATGGACGAATGTCATTTTCAGCTTATCGATCGTTAAATCATGATGTGAGTGAATATTGTATTGACTCTTTGGTCGATCTCTTCGCGTACCTCTCACTGACATTTTCAAACTCATGTGCCCAGTACCTTATTATCGTGATCACCCCCCGTTCCTCGTGTCAAATTTTCCCACTGTGGGATGGCAAACGAACTGATTCGTGATGCGGGCTGTGGCATCGTTGACATGCCAATCTCAATGTGGCACCCACTTTTCTGCATACGAATAAGACAAGGAGACTGATTTTATGCACCTTCTGATGATTGCACGCGATCTTCCGAACTGACATGTGACAGCTGTCTCTCCTGTCGATCAGTGGAACCAAGGAAAGAACCGTTGGAAAAGCTACGTTGTTGGAGTGTAGCGGACGAGGAGAATTGGTTGTGGCTAACAAAAGGTACAGTATGTGTGGCGAGATAACATGTGCGCCTGTCTTTCACCTTTCTGGCCCGGATCTCAAACACTCTCGATCATGACCTCAAAAATCGTGATGCCGCGTACTCCCTGAACATGTACATGTAATGAGTAAACGGCACTACAGTGGAGGGAAATTGGCTGGCATGTTGTAGCAATCCAATAACGTGTCTCGCGCCCATTTATAGGTTCATGCAAGTCGCCCACGTGTAATCTAGAGGTGAACGCATGGACGGAAGAAAGACGACACAATTGACTACGAAGACATGTCCTCCGGGGGGGCTCGGTGAGATGTGGGGTATGTTTATGGACTAAGTTTGAGCAGCTGTTTCGCGCATCTGTAGTGGAAGACTACGCACGTCAATGGTGTTTCAAAGACCTTCAGTCGCGACCCCCCACTGTACTTGGAAAGCGCTTCGCCGTCTCCTTAATTGCCAGAGTATGTGAGAAAGAAAATTTGGGGTGGCTGGTTGATTGTAGAAGTGATCATTGTGTCTCACTTCGGCCAACAGCGGCACCGCGGGTCCCCTTCACGGAGTCAGGGACTCGGAGTTTCCCCGAGAGTGGCTTGTTCATTGCCAGGAGGTCGACGCGGGCTGCAGGTGGAGTGGGGAATGAGCGGTGAAACGGTCGCCACCGCCAACGGTGGTCTTCCAACGAGGCCACCTCATCATGCGGCTAGTACCTGACCGACGTCAACTATACCGCACTCATCATCGTGCTTGACCTCCTCACCATCCGGAACGCACACCATACTAGTGCCCCAATCCAGTTGAATCTACACACCATCCACTGTGGTGGACCAAAGCGTGTGGGCAATTCCATCTCGTTACTGTATCTTCCCACAACTGTGACCCTCACTTACTTCTATCCAAGTGACGATTCACCGCCTTCACTCATCCCCCCATCCCCCCACGACGTAGGACCACCTCGTTAGGGCAGCAGTGGCAAGCCCGCTGTCCCCCTACTTCATGGAGTTCAACACCGCCGCGTACCAAAACGCAAGGCCATTGCTGGGTCGAATTTCGGTTCAACGTGTGCCCCGCCATCCAGGTCTGCCCGGGCCTGGCACTAGGGCGGTGAGGCGGGTGATGATGTTAAAACGGTAGCGGTATTATGCGCCGTAAGGCAGTGGGAGGTCGGTGTCCCTGTGATTGCTCCTTCGGTTGCAAGGGAGGCAATGGAGCCTAAAGGTCGGTCGACTTTGCTAGCATTTCCTAGGCGGATTTTTATTTGAGAGATGGACATTAGCTGATGTAGGGGTATCAAGATATTATGAAAACTCCCGTGGTCTTGCGGGCGGTACTGTACAGGAGATGTGATTCGGTGTTAATATTCTCCAACCAGGCACGGTGGATAGTGTTTCAGGTGAGCTGTTGCCATGAACACCACATTGGCAGATGAAATGTGATATCTGTGCATGCTCTGATAATACTACAACACACGAACAGAGTGTGATGGGACATTGCCATGAAAACTGAGATCTGCCAGGACCTTGTCATGAAACCTGAGGTCTGCCAGTGATGCTCGGAAAGATGCCCGCGGCGCCGTGCCAGTGATGGCCATCAAATTCCCAATTACTTGTACTAGGTTGATTTGATTTGACTTTAGATCGAGGTCATGTGACGGCTTTCACTAGCCTGGGTACGATCATGAATGGTTCTCCATTAATACTAGCTACCACGGGTGACGAGGATGGAGAATGTCGATGACCCGGACGTCGTCGGTCGTCGTGATTTGCCCCTTGAGTACGTTTACGTCATCAGAGGCACCAGGCACACAGCATCTCCCACCTTCAAGTTCCTGGTGATGGAACTCCTTTATTTATATCTCACGGTCTGTCCGTATTTTATTTTTTTGGAGAGGGGCATGCTGGCGTCGCTGAGGTCAACGGTAACAGGTTGATGGCTGGCACGACTAACCAATTCGGACCAGCCACACCGGTTCCATGGCACGGTGACCCCACTTCACTCAGTCTCCCACTGTCCCACATCATGGTATCCGATCAGGGGGCTAGTATTGAATTTGCCCCTAATCTCCTTGTCGACTGCCATCACGCGGTGGTGTCTGACGCCTCCTATCTCAAGTGTTTGTGCTCTCACGGCATTTCATCATTCAGTTGATGGGGCGAGGTCGCTTAGAATTCGGAACATTTGGTTCATTTCGTGCCCACGTCCCTGGCCATCTCAGACGGGCACGGGTAAATTTTACGCCCCCCTGATGCTCCATGGCATAAAAAATTGGTCGATGATCTCCCTGTATTCCCCTCTCACACTCCCTTACAAGGTCATCATCATTTCCCCATAGAGGCGAAGCGAAGCTCGATACTCGAGGCCCGGATGACTCTTACTTAGTTTGTCCCTTTCCACTGCCACTGTCCACCGTGAATGTATTGACCGCTTGGCTGAATTTTTGGACCAAATATGCGAAGACCCCGAGCCGAGACGACTCAATTGCAGCGTTCTGGTCCCGACATTATGTTTCCACTTCTTTACGATACGATGGTGGGCCGCTTTCGTGCGTCTATGCCACATGTCCGTGAAGCATGGCACCCTTCACATGGAATAGTGTGGTGCCCAAAGTCCGGAAGTTGGCTGGGCTATCATGCGCGGGATATAAGGCTGAACAATTTTGGATCAAAAGCATGACAGATTTACTCCTATTTACGATTATAATTGGAAGATCGGTGACTGTTTGGGCATACTCGAATCGTCCCCGAGGGCCATCCTACAGAGCCAGAGGTGGGGAGGATATTATTTTTTTCGCATCCCATCTGACAAATTTAAGTTCGTGCCTCGATTTTTCTTTCTGGGAGGCACTGATGAGTCTAGACAAGTAAGTTATCGCCGCCGGCTGCAGTGATCACATGTTGTGGGCTCACCATTAACGCCCGCTCAGTGCGCAGGGCTCGATGACTCCTAGTCCAGCTCGCAGTTTCCGTCGCCTCTTAATTTACGCCCTACGGCATCAGAAAGTCTTCCCGCCATTCTGTTTGAGTACAGTAGGAACTTGGAGTTGACAGTCAATGTCATAAAACCGTTGTTTCGGAACGCGTATCCTTCCCTGTCGTACAGCGAGAAGGGGAGGAACCCAAGGGGGATGTGCGCGTATACTGTAGCATATTCTGCTAAGACTTACTTGCACGTTTCGGTGATTTTCTGAGTTGCCTCTATAACCTTTGAGTGAAGGCGTCATGCCTGTTTCCTATCACTGTGAACCCCGGTGTTGCCTCTCGGTCTTACCCCATGAGTACTTGAGTGACGGATTGGCTAAGGTTTGACGTAAATAAGGTTGGCGTCGGAATTGATGAGCGACGAAAGGGCAAAACTCCTGGGACAAGGCTTGTATCGGTACCGATCAAAGTTTCGTGGCGTTAAATCACTTTGTGAAAAGCGTTTACACCGGGCTCGGGTGCGGCACCCTAGCCCGTTCGTGGGGCTGTGCATGGAGTTTGGCCAAAGCGTAGGAGCGTCGGTGTTTTGGCGGGGCAACTGAACGGCACCACCGACAAGTGGTTGTATTGCATTATTTGGCTGTGATGCGCCGCGAGCCTTGTGAGCCTATTGAAAGCTGTCCTTGATTCACCCATCATTTGCACTCACAACGTCACAACGGATCCCTTCGACCTCAACAGTTGTAACGCGAGCCTTGGCTATGTGTTCAGTCCTCTCACATTAAAATAGGAATGTGGTCCCAAATTGGCCCTGATGCATGATAGACGATCCCCGGCTGGAGGTACGCGACACTTGCGTACTTGCTAGGATAATTTTTAACTTTTGCTAGCTCGACACAGGCGATGTAACCGACCGGATTTCTGGCCATGAGTTGCTCTGCCCTTTATTTCGGACCTGGGATCAAGCGGACCCGCATGTAAGCCCTTTGGGCTAGTATCAGTGTCATGCGCACCCTTCTGTTCTTTCTACACCTCAATTTCCAATCGTACCCGTAGTCTCACGAGTCTTCGGCCGTGTAAAAGTCTGCTCCCATTTGCATTCATTGGTCCGGAGCGACATAGGATACGTTCACGAAACACGGGATCTTGTAAGGTCTACTTTCTGTTCTTTACGCTACTGCTGACCCCGTTTTCCGACATTCTATTCGACATATGAGCCAGCTTTTCTTCATGCTAAATGATCTAGGCCTAAAATTGAGGCAGGCGCAACTGGCACCTCTTCCTGGGACCCGGCCTTCGGTTACGGAAAATGACTTCAATATAAACCTTTCTTGTCCTCTTTCCATTTCTTGGGTCCCTCATTCCCCACAGGCCTCACCATTCATTCAACTTCCCACGGCTTTGGTACGCCATTTCCTATAAGTTCGGGGTTCATTTCGCCCCCACCCTCGTCCCGTTACCTCGTTCTTTTCCCCGCCTCTCCTACTTCACACCCGCTGATACATGAATTCCACAACTGAGTTCACGCGAGGTATTCCTGTCCACCCTTCATCACTTTTGATGTGGGTCTTGGTAGTGCTCGCAGGTAAATACCCTCAGCCCATAAGATGTGGTCCAGGCTGACTCGTATTTACTCATTGGACTCAGTAAGTTTTTTGTTCGGCGCGGGAACCTTTATCCATCGTGCATATCGTCGCTGTGCTGGTGCGACATCACCAACAGACGATATTCGCCTTAACCCACCCCGCTTACGTGTCAGTCAAGCGATAAAGGTTTCCTTCCCCGCTGCGGGCATAACCAGAGGTCGCGTTTATGTGTGTAGAGGAGATGCGTCGCCCAGCATATTGCCACTCTCACACTCACCTTCAACTTCGAAAGTAACGCGTGTAGGATAATGTAGCAGGTGGTGCTGGGAGGAGTTCTGTGTGTTCAGAGATCTCTTTTGAGGCGACGACGGCAGGCCTGTTAGATATATGTGTGATGTGCAAATACTGTACGATTGTAAGCGTGTGTTGATAATTCCTGTTTTATGGCTTCCTCCACCCATTTTGGAATAAATATCATTAGCTTTCTGGACGCTGTTTCTTTCTAGTGGAGGTGGAGTCGGAGCGGTCTCTACAACGGTCCTCTAACCGAGATGGCCAGGGACCGATAGCTGTTACGCGGTAAAGGAGAAATTCAGGGGGTAATCGTGTCACGTGCCAGAGCTATCTCGGTTCGCAGAAATCTTATTATTAGCATTTTGATGGCATTGCTCCTTGAACAAGCACGTGTGATGAGGAGACTAATTAGTTTTGTTGGTTTCTAACGGTATATGGAAGGCAATCAGCCGACGCGTCGCGCTAATTCAGTGCCGAGTCTACGTGGCCCGTTCATAGCTTTAGCTCAAAGAGATCAAATAGGATCTTAGAAGTGAATGTCAGTGTGTAGATGGAGAAGGAATGATATTGTTAAGATTTGGCTGGGAAGAGTATGCGATTCAGTGCCAATATTCTCCAGCCAGCTGCAGAAATATCACCGAATACTGGAACTCGGTGAGGGATGGTGGTTCATCCGCACTGGGAGCTTGTGTGGGGTCATACCGCAGATGCTAAGCGGGTATAGCGGGACATGAATTTGGTTGGCTCACCCCACATATTTGATCAATGGTTCGGAGATGGCCAGGTCTTAGCCCGTGGAGACATCGCAGGAGCGTGGGGCGAGAGACACTACACAAATATGAAGAGCGTAACTTAAGGGCAACACGGGCGGTTTTCGGAGTGCCAGTGGGGCTGCTGCCATGATATACAGATACGGATAGAATGTGATGTCCAGGGGAGAGCTAGTGCGCAGTTTGATGAGATGGGAACATCATCGGCCTTGTCGTCGACGTGATGGAGGCGTGATGGGACCTGTTATAGAGCCAAATGCCCGAGGACAGGAGAGACGCTGGTCTTCCATCGGTTTACGATCGTTCAGTACTGTCCTTCAAGCTTCAGGTGCCTAGTAGAGTGTCTAGTAGATTGGGCGGTGTCGGAGCCATAGTCCGAGTCCGAGTCACTGGTCACTGGCAGTCGGTCGTCCGCCGTCCTGTTCAGCTCTACAGTCAAGTCGCGTGCTAGACCGCTAGTCAGGTGACAACTTGAATAGGGGGACAAACGGCTTTTTACTATCTCCCTCATGTACTTTCGCCGGTCTCCGGGGCAGCAATGTCTCTTGGTGCGCGGTGACTTGCACCAGACGCGATTGTGTCACGTTGCCGTACAGCTTGATGTGTGGCGTGGCGAAAGTGATTACGTGATCGTGCAACATAGAACAACCAACCACGGACTAATGCATTCTAAGCGCGTAACAGCCTGAGGGCGGCGTCCGGCACCGCTTGCCAGGTTCCCCTGTCCCCAATGTTCTCGCGGACTCGGTTGTCTTGGCCATTGCACCCTTGACCGAGCGAAGGGTAGCTTTCGGAAGGCCGGGTTGATGTTACCCCATCATGGTCGTGATCATCAATGATGTCTCTCGAATTTCACATTGTACTCGAGCATACTGTAGAAGTACGTAACCACACACTGGTAGAAATGCGAACCACTCAGAAGCTTGATTTGCCTCAATCCCCCCCCTCCGTTTCCATTGACCGACGTCTGGGTGTTAGTGCTGTTTGTGGGTGAATTGGTAAAGAACCTATAATCATTCCAACCTCGCTGTCTCACGTATGAGAAGGCAATGCGAAGGACCGTGCTTGCATTACTCTTGCATTACTATTGTTTGGTTCGTCCTTTTCTACTGCTATTATGAGTGTATTACTTTGACTGAGTGAAAAGCCCCAAAGAGACTGTAGACGTTACTTTAAGGCTCCCCGTTCTCTGTGTCAAATACTGAACGTCATGCAAACTATCTGAACAGGGACGCTCTAGCCTCGGTGGCACAAAAGGTGCGTTTGTTGACAACGTTGGTTCTATCTTGTAGCGTTATGGACTTCATAATGGGCGCCAACCACAACCCCGAAAACATATCTTGCTTATTTTTTCAAGTCAGCGTCCAATGGCGCCTGGTACAGTACAGCGTGCGCTCAACGCTGCCGTTCACACAAGGCAGAGAACGTAGGCCTCGAGGTCATCCCGGTTGGTTGGCCTGCACTGTCGTGCAGGACCTTAAGGTATGGCCATTTCCCCCTCATCCATAATTGTCATTAATAAAAAGGTTGTGTTCTGGTGTGGCCGAATAACTCTCAGGGGTCGCCGTACCGACCTGGTGGCTACATGTTACTACAGTATCAGGCTTCTTGCTTCCACAGCTGACAAACTAGTATGTTATCCACGTGGGTTTCTCCATCAACGAGTCCAGACACGCCACTTCTACAGGTTGTTTTCGAGGACCCATTATTGGCTTTGAAACCCCAGGGCTCAAATCTCGACGTACAAGTGTAAAAGTTCAGCCAGTGATTACATACAGTGCATTCTTCACCCTGCGCCCTCTTGCATCAGATTTTTCAATTCGATCATCTTCAGTCCCTAGCCCGAGTCCCGAGTCGTGGACGTCGTTCCTGGGTCGTATGGCTGTTTCAACACTCCGCTTCTGCTTAGGAAGAAGAGTGCTAGGAAGTTTCGACAAACACGTGTCCGGCCTATGTGCAGGGACTCGGACTCTCGGAGGTGGCGATGCTTAGAGACGCGTGCTGCACAAGCTCTTTCGGCCGAACTAAGGGGTCGCTCCGTCCACCGCGCGCTTCGGCATGTAACTTATCCGTCTCCATTTACCTTATCTAGTAGCGACATTTAGGTGAAGCGCCAAGAAACGGAGGTCAGTGTGTTTCTCCCTTCCATTGACCCATGGGCCAGGAATCGGCAAAGGCCGAGGGCTGTGCCGTAAGATGGGCGACAAGCATACCTATCCCACGTGCCATGCTCGTACTAACCCTTACAAAGATATGTGGCGTAGAGGTTCGAAGGCAGGAGTGCGTATTTTCGGAACCTGGCTATATCACTGGGTCTAGGTCTGAGGTTAGGTACGTGGATTTTGTAGGTTCGACTTGAAAAGGTAAGGCGACAAATGTCATGGGGTAGTACACATCGTACAAACCCAAGCAGTTAGCAGTGCGGTCTTCAACAAGTTTAGGCTATCCAGAACTCATATGGTCTAAAAACTGGTGCAAATTGTGGGTTCCCTGAGGGGTTGTTCTTGGCTGTGTACTCACAGCACTTGCTAGGACAGACTTGTTATTACTAGGACACCGGAATGGAAATCGGGGAAGGTTGTCCTTTTGCAAGGCTACACTGGCAAAACAGTATGGATTTTTACTCCGCCTTACGCAGGCGGTGTAAGTGACTAGACTTCTGGTAATAACACCGCCCGATTATCTCAGACCCGTGATTTGTACAGCGGCATGGTCCTTAGGACGACTTGTACTTTTTGAGCTGACGTGCAGGACTGTTTCTGTTTGCGGATGAGACCTATTGCACCCTTGTCCTATTTGGAGCCCTTAGGATCGCTTGCACTCGTGTCTTCTCTGCGAGGGCTATACGAATATTCACTCCCCTCCGAGTCTAGCGCTCCCGGCCATTGGCTCGATCCGGGACGTGATGCTCAGACTGTGCCGTTTTATCGGTTACTGTTGTCCTTAACTGTGCAGCATAGCCTCGAGCGAATAGTATAGGATGTTACCGTCGCCGCCGTCGTCAGGCGTCTACTTAGCCCGAGCGACCCATTTTCGCCCTTGATTAATTATTTCTTCTCCCACCACTCACCACTTATTCTATGATTCAGCTTTGTGGCCCTTATTGGCCTAGGCCCACAATCAAGGCAAGCGTGTTTGGCGCCTTTCCGAGTCCCTGGAACGTAGTTCTACTCAAACCCGGGTGCTGCCACCGCTTCTCTTTATGGGCAATTTTGGTGTCTCTGATTGCTTATAAACAGACACACCCCGCTCCCGTCCCCTCTTTCTTGTCCCCCCTCTTATATTCAACCCACCTCGCAGTGACATGAATTCGATTATCGAGTCCACGCAGGGAGGCCTCAGTACCCACCCCTCGTTATCTAAGATGTGGGTTCTGGCAGCTTGCGCAGGTACATACTCCGTCCATGAAACGTGGCTCAGGCTGACTGGCGTCGACCGTTGTGCTCAGTGCTCTTTTTATTGGCCGCAGGATACTTTATCCATCTCGCGTATCGTCGGTGTGCTGAGGCGGCGGCATTGACGACGGAGGACAATCATGTCCACCCGTCCAACTCGCGTGTCTCCTTTCCTGCCGTAGGGCGTCACCAGAGGTTTCGTTAATGCGTGCCGAGGAGACGCTTCACTCGGCATGTCACCATCGTCACCCTCTATTTCAACAACGTAAACGTGGTCGGTGTGGCTGCCGGGGCCGGGGAAAGTCGGTACAGCATGTCTGAGAATGGGCAACGCAAGGATCGGATTCGGATATGTCACATGGGCACCCATTATGCGGCGAGCAGAGTCGCCATCATTTTGTTTCGCTTCGAATTATGTTATCCCTCCAGTTTCCTACCGCTTCTGGTCGATTATTAGGAGAAATTGTAGATCCGATTCCGGAAATGCATAGAAAAAATACAAATTAGGTCTAGCTGTTCTCCGAGTGTGGGAGACGGGCACGCAACAAACATTTGGGGATGGTGCGTCGATTATATCCACATAGATGCCAAATAAAGGCCGGAATCCTGGTCGGTGCTTGTGCAGTTAAGCGCCCATAAGAGCCAACTTCAAGTTGTAGGGGTTAACGAAACCTGAGAACCGTTCTAAGGATCCACTGGGCACGAGGCAGGTTTTCTTTAGAGCATTTCTGTTGAGTGGCTGGACCTATGCGGATGTCGAACTCTGGATTGCTTTCTGATTGGACAAACGTAAAACTCGGGGATTTCATCCCATTGGCAAAACTGTAATCTCTCACATGGAACACTGGCATTCAGCCGACACGCGTGGAGTGCCTTTTGATTGACTTCAAGTGGGCTATGCTCTGCATGGAGACGCTCGATTTCGACATTACACGGGCGTTGGGCACCGGCACACGGCCGAGTTATTATATAATCCCCGTTGGGTTAGGGTTACGGACATTTGCGACGAGGCTACTCACACCTGGCAGAGCACACACACAGTGACAGCTCCACTTTCTCTCAACCGGCAGAGTGCTGGCCCTTCTTTTCTACGTTCGCAAATCTGCATACGAGCCTTTAATACAGTATTAATCCCCGATGGCTATTTCCTCTACTACTAAGAAGGTTATCGACGGTGAGAGGGTTCCGAGCATCCCGGACTGTTTGGAGGCTCATGTTAGCCATCCAGTGGCAATATTTCTTGCATCACAGGTACGTTAGCCTTTATGAGCGTGTATTAAGCGGATCTCTGAGGTTCTTACAGGCAGCTGCATGGTATGCGGTCCACGTAAGTTTCACTTGTGCATTCCTTGTAGACTTCGGGGTTCACTGTTAATATCCAGTGGTTCCTCAACTCGTACGGATATGAAGGATCAGGGGAGGTGAAAGCAAAACCGATGGAAGCCCTGAAGAAGCTTGGGCATGCAAAGCTGAAATTAAATGAGTATGAGAGTGTGTACACATATTCTACTTGGGTACGCATTTTGCTCAAATTCTCATATCTCTTTAGAGCGAATTGCCTCCGAAGTCATCCACCCAGATGATATTGACGTCAATTTCTCAGGTATGTCTGGTGAACGTTCCTGGTGTGCTCTTGCCTTGAGCAATTCCGCTAGATATTGGAGGCCTAGAAGACATCATATCTTCGTTACAAGAATCCGTCATCATTCCGCTTCTGTATCCTACCCTCTTTCGTTCATCGTCGACTCTGTTATCGGCACCAAAGGGTGTCCTATTATATGGGCCGCCAGGGTGCGGAAAGACATTGCTAGCCAAGGCCCTTGCCAAGGAGTCCGGCGCCACCTTCATCAACATTGCCGCATCAGTGTTGACAAACAAATGGTTCGGTGAATCAAATAAATTGGTTGCCGGGCTGTTCAGCCTAGCGCGGAAGACACAGCCTAGCATTATCTTCATAGACGAGATCGACTCGTTTCTCCGCGAGCGGAGCAAGGGTGACCACGAGGCCACTGCCATGATGAAGGCAGAATTTATGACGTATGTCAATCCACGCTAATATCTGCTATAGTGGCACTAGCATCTCAAGCTCATTGCAGCCTATGGGACGGACTTCTTTCGGGCTCAGATCGGATATTGATCTTGGGCGCGACAAACAGGATACAAGATATTGACCCAGCTTTCCTCAGACGAATGCCTAGACAATTTCCCCTCTCATTACCCAATGCTGCACAGCGCGAGAAAATTCTTTCACTAGTGAGTCGACATACTAATATCTCGTATTCGCGTGGCTTCCTGGCATGCCTTTTGGTGTCTTTCTCTCTCATGTGTACCTGACATTGTTTTTTAGATGCTCAGAGATGTACCACTTGCGCCTGGTTTTCCTATACGAATTCTGGCAGAGTATTCCAAGGGAAAGTCCGGTTCCGACTTGAAGGAGTTGTGTCGAAATGCTGCGATGTTGCCTGTTCGGGAGCTCGTACGCCAGGCCAATGGGGACGTTGCCCGTCTTGCTCGGGACCAAAATGAGGTACGTTTTCTTTTTCTTTGACCAATCTATCCAGTATTAAGTGACATGTTGTACCGTGCAGGGCTTCAATCTTCGTCCTCTTACAATTGAGGACTTTTTCGACGACCCAGATGCTGCATCAACAGTAGTTGGCTCAGAGCCGGACCATGTTGAAGGCGTAGATCCATTAGACTGACCGTTGTTTAGGTCACGTTGTGGGTATTTTATTCAGAATTAATGTGTCTTCATTGCTTGGTGTGAGATCTGAGCATTCTCTACACTTATCAGATATCTCAACCCACACAACGACTCTAGACATTTGAACTTGACGATCAAAGACCATTATAGAGGTTTTACTCCTCTTTATCTTAGTTTTTTAAATTCCCTTTTCAGCAGACTGTGTATGGGTGCACATACTAATACCCCATGTAGATTCTTCCAAGCCATCAATTCTCGAAGAAGCCTGGGAAATTGAGAGATCTGACCACAGCATATGCGACTCTATTACCCTACTATTATGTATGCACAGCTACGGCGTGCAGACTAGTCCTACATGAGCACATAAGAACGCAGTGTATCACGATAGCCAGAAGGCCTCGGGTGCAGTTGACTCACATGCCTTTTGGGCCCCTCGTCGAGTTCACAGCCCCACGGTGATGTACGTCACGGTCGACCCTACCTAGTCCGTGGCACTCGCGCCAGGATGTTGTCTTTCCAACCCCACTGACCTGTTTTTGGCTATCTATTGCACGAGTTGGTTCTTTTTTGGTCGAGGCCATTTCATTGCCACGGGCGTCACGGTGACCTGCGCATGCACAACTCTAATGATTACGGAAACCGGTCACCCAACCTTTTCCACTCCTTTTCCCTGGCCCTGGCCCTGTGAGGAGAAAATCTCGGGTCATGGTTGAGTTGCCTGTGGGTAGGCACTTTCCGTCAATTTATGGCATTGCCTACTCGAGTACAATATCGACTTGGCCATATCATGCCGCCCACATGGACATATGTTGGACAAACGTCGAGGGGCCTGGATGGGTGCATAGAACGCTCATCTACACAGCACTATGTTGAGCTTTATAATGGTCATGACCGGAAGAACGTCCCCGTCCAGGTGTACATGGAAGTAGAGTTGTACACAGGGGCCATCTGGACAGCTTGGATGGAGGTTACTGCGAGTTTAACGAGCGTCGGTTGCGTCAAGGAGACTTCTAGATAGGAGAATATATCTTCATTGTGAGTTACAGACACTGGGCGTTTTACAATTCAGTCAGCTATACTGCAAAGGCAAAGCAACTGGAGTGAAAGCCCAGATAACGAGCCGCGAAGCGTTTTGTTCGATCCCATCTTCTCAGACTGCGAGTATACATTCAGTTATGACCACCTCGACCTCCCGACGTTGCAAAGAATACATAAGCTGCGAGGCGGGCACGTACACTTTCTAGTTCCGTTAGGTGAGTGCCAGGTTCCCCTCTTGCCCCGCATTCTATTCCGAAGAGCTATATGATTAAGGCGGCAAGACGTGGCTTTGAGGAGACCGGTATTCCGCCTTTCCAAGTCACTGAACTAGATTGGTGGGATGAAATCATGCTGCCAAGCCAACCCGGTTCGGCATCGAATATTTACACGAAGTTGGAATGCTAGGTAGATGTGGAGAGGACTGTGGACATGATGATTCGCCGAGAAGAGAAGGATAGTTGGTGATGACTCGGAGTAAATGACGCTGTGGGCATTGTTCAATGTAAATCAATTCAGTTGGCTAAATACCGCAATCTGATTGGTCGGTCGAGAGTAATTGGATTACATTGTAATCTGCCCACGGTGTACAGTATAACTTATTCAGGTCAGAAGGGCAATCAAAGTGGCAAGATCATGATTCCGGTGCAACGCATTTGCTTGGCATCGTTGCCGTTGACGAACCAAGTGTGACTCGATGACGAAAAATGGGGGATACCCACAGGCTTCTTCGCTAAGCCGACTATACTTATTTAAAACTGGTAACCTAATATCAGTTGTCAATGTACTTATCTTCTGTCTTTGATCATTGAAGCAACAATCGTGGGAAATTGCTGAGTTATATGTTGTAGTGCTGAGCGACTCTAACTCGGCAACGAGGGCAGTGTCCTCTGCGTCATCAAAGGGACCATGAAGACACTGAGACTGATACTTCCAGACTCTCTGGCAGTATTATTACGTCTCTCTGCCCGCAAAACCACATCTGCTCATATTTCAGGAACCATTGAAGAATCGTTCCATCAGCAGTCTTCCCGACTCTTAGATCACCCACCCGATCAACAATCCGCTGCGAGCGACGACGAAACGCTTACCACCACCACCACGATGTCCTTACCACCCGACATGCTCAAACCTACTTCTTACCTCCAGTCACTGTTCAACCTCACATTGGTGGAATATTCAAAGCAAACCGGAATAGACCTAATGACAAACCCATTCATCGCAACCCTCGACGGCCTCTGTTCAGTCGATAAAGCAATCACCGTTCTACGAGAACGACCTCTGCCATCAAGTAATCTGCAAGTGGACGACCGGGTGGTTCCACTGATGTGCCAGCTCGAGTCGATCTTTCACATTGTCTCTTTGCTTACACCCAGCGAGGCATTATGCGATAACCTTGATCCTGTATGTCAATAAGATCTTGACCTCGATCCACACACGTTATATGTGTATTCTCTGACACTTACTATAGCAATTTTCACCCGCAAAGGCTATCCATGCCGGCATCAGCGTTCTCCTTGCAGTGTGTCGCCATCCTCATTCCGAGTAGATCCATCTGATATTCAAGTCTCTTAGGTAGCCAACGATTGTGGCACTGATGATGACGTCATTCTCGCCTTGTTTGACTGCATCGAGAGCTCTCTAAAGCTCCTTAGAATCCATGTCGAGATTTCTTCAAATCTGGTTGTCGTAGGAAAAGCCATGAAAATCTTGTTCGAACTCATCTCGGTCCTCGCTCTTGCCACGAGGCAAGCCAAACATGGCCAATTATGTGAGCCTGTTCTTGTTAATGTCGTCCTAGCTCACCCCACTCCAGACAATATTAGGGAAAATTGGCTTAAAGAGAAAGATATCGGGCGCGTGCAAAGGAGGCTGGCCAGACTCACACAAGAGGAGATTCAAATGACTGTGACACAGAACATGGAGGTTGTCTATGGTCTCATCAGCAATATTAAGGTTCTCATGAACGGTACGCGAAGCTCGCTGGGCTAGCTCACATACCCGTGTGTTGAAGTCTTCGTTTAGGTGGCAAGGGATTTATAGATGGGATTCAGCCGGCTCTCAGTGCGGTCGACATTTATTCCATAGTCTTTATTCTGACGAATGTGCTAGTCACAATGCATCAGATCGTTCGCGCCGTGAACAAATTGCAACGTTTGTTACTTTTCTACGTTCTCTTCCGGACGCTCCAACGTGCTCTCAGGTTACCAGTTGCTGGGAAACTTTCGACAATGGCTCTCCCCTCCGGACCCCGCGGTAAACCACAAAACCGCACGCAGAATTCTCCACAGTGGGACTACAGCATGGTTTACCGAAGGTATTCGCTACAAGGAATGGAAAGCGACAGGCTCTCTTCTTTGGGTCCATGGAAAATGTGCGTCTTCTCTACCATTCTTGCCTTTGCTGCTGCTTACGATCCTCTCTCATTTAGTGGGCTCAGGAAAGACCATTCTTTGGTACGTTTTCTATCCGTGATTTCTTGAGCGATACTCATATTATCTCCAGCTCCTCAATCATTCATGACATCCAAGCCGACGCTGATGCCAACATAGCCTCCATGGGATATTTTTATTTCGACTTTAGAGATCATAAAAAGCAGAATGTCGACGATTTTCTGTCTTCCCTACTTGTCCAGTTCTGCGCTCAGTCAGAACTATGTTGCGACATCCTTTCCAACATATACTCGACCCATGGCCGCGGCTCAAGGAAGCCAAGTAATGAAACAATGACGCGCTGTCTGTTGGATATGCTTAAACATTTGGTACAAGAACCGGCGTACATTGTTGTGGATGCACTAGATGAATGTCCTGGAACCCCTGGTTTACCATCCCCACGTGCCACACTCCTCAGGCTTTTGCGGGAATTGATTAACTTGCAGTGGTCAAACCTCCATGTCTGCATTCTCAGCCATTTGGACCCCGAGGTCGAATTTGTTCTGTATCCTCTAGCTTCTCGCCGTGTGTGCCTTCACGAGGAAAGCGGGCATTTACAGGATATCATCCGTTACCTCCGCTGGATGCTTAGCACGCACCCCAGGATGAAAGGATGGAAGGCATCAGATAAAGAAGTGGTCATCAACACGTTGTTCCGGAAAGCTGAGGGGGTGTATGTCATCCCTAATGACATCATCAGAATAAACGCTTATATCCCCATCTAGGTTTCATTGGGTCATTCGCCAGATGGACATACTGCCTCGGTCGCTCCCGGCAACAGTCATACGTGTTGTTGAAGGACTCCCCGAAACGTTGGATGAAACATACGCGTGCATCTTACTGCGCGTTGCGGAAGAAAACTGGGAACACACATATCATGTCTTCCATACCCTTATGGTGGCGACTCGCCCGCTCACGATGGAAGAGCTCTGCTTGGTTCTCGCGATCGACTTCATTGCAGAGGTCACTCCCAAGTACGAAGAGATTTGGCGTTCCGAGGAGCCAGAAGACAATCTGATAACCGTATGCTCAACATTTCTTTCTTTTATCGATGTCAATGGCTCCCGACTCGCGCAACTCTCTCATTATTCCGTCATGGAGTTTTTGACGTCTGAGCGCATTTTGAAGTTCGAAACGAAGGTCGCTCGTTACCGTATGTATGAGGAACCAGCTCATGTCACCATCGCCCAAATGTGCCTGGCTGTTTTGCTCCATTTAGACGAGCACACCGACAAATATGCTGTCGAAAAGCTCCCTATGATCCATTACGCTGCTGAGAATTGGGTATACCATACTCGGTTCGGAAACGTTGCAACTGAAATCAGGCCTGCCTTGGAGCTCCTATTCAACCCAAAGAATCCACACCTAGCAGGCTGGGTCTGGTTACACGATATCGACACATTCTGGGGGGAACCCAAAATCACAGCGAACCCACGACGACTCGACACAGCGCCCTTGTATTACGCTGCGCAATGTGGCTTCAATGACATCGCTGCATACTTACTCTCCACATACCCGCGACAAATAAATACTATGGGTAGTCGATACGGGACTCCGTTGATAGCCGCATTGGAAAACGACCACCTCGAGATTGCGTGGATGCTACTGAATCGTGCAGACACAACCATTAGGGCGGGTTTCTATGGACATCCCCTCATTGTATCATCGAAAAAGGGACATCTCGAAATCGTTCGGTTTCTCCTCGAACATGGAGAAGATGTAAACGTGTGGGACAGTTACACCGGAACCCCTCTCCATGTAGCGTCCGGCGTTGGGCACACAGTTGTCGTGCAACTGTTGCTCAAGTTTAACGCTGATGTGAACATCCAGGGTGGTTGTTATGGGGCTCCGTTGCGGGTGGTGACTGCCCCGGGTCATCTCGGAGCTGCGCAGTTACTCCGTGAGCGTAGCGAAGACATGAATACTCAAGGCGGGTATCATGGAACTCCATTGCATGCGGCGTCTGCAGAAGGACGATTAGAGATCGCGCGGCTCCTGCTTGAGCATGGTGCGGATGCGAATGCTAGGGCAATTAACGGCGAGGCCCCTTTGCAAGTCGCATCTCGCATGGGCCATGTGGAGGTTGTACGATTACTGGTCATGCACGGCGCGGATGCCAGCGTTGAGGACGGTCTTTTTGGGTTTCCAGAGGTGGCTGCGTCGGAGAGGGGTCACGAGGGCGTTGTACGGGTGCTGTCAGAGCACCGTATGGCGCATTCGCGGGATGTAGAGATGTTTTCTTGAATGATACCCATATATTTAGCCACGCTATATCGAGTGCCAGCAAGCAGCAGGAAGCAGGCACACCTGCATACTAGCCCGAAGCCGGCAACAAACAGATTGGATTAGCCAACGCAGCGGCTGAACCGAACAAAACTAACGGTTGCTAATCTGCAAGCATAACTGACGAAAAGCTGGGGGCTGCTGAGAAGACTTAAGGTGGTTCTCAGAGCAATCCAGCAAGAGCCAGACGATCCTGGGAGGTCTCACTTCACCAGTCGTGTGCCGTGGCATTGAGGTGCTGCGTGCTGCGTTGCTGAACCCAAATTGAGGATACGAACGTACACCAAACTTTGGAACTAAATCTATTGAGTTACGTATCAAATCAGTCGCGCTTGGACTGAATCACAAGAATGTCCGGATTCCAAGATATACAAAAGACTCGTTCGTACAACGTGCCAGTGTGCCATCACAATGTGTGTGAACGGGCATCAGCAAAATGTAGCGCATCCCTTAGATGGGGTGACGTATCGACAGGTTCGCAACGTAGTCCAAGGCACGAGAACGGTAGTTGTCGTCGTCGATGATGAGCGGTGTAAGAATCCCGTCTGTTAAGACGAGGGCCTTGGGTTTCGCGACATCCCACTTGGGCCACGGAATTCCGAGGCCTTCCTTTCCATTGGGGTCTTGTGTGTTCGTAAACCGGATGATGTAATCCTTTAGTTCACCATTTGGACCCCAAGAATTGATGAGGTCTGTCGCATGAGCCTGAAACATATACGTTATACGGTGACGAGTACACGAAAGGGTCGAAAGTAGTCTCACCGTCCCGATGAAAGGCGTATCCTTGAGACGTTTCCAGACTCGAGGAGGAATTAGTAACTGCAATCGCG
>Ga0137358_10000298_pt1 | contig 21346 bp, 11 predicted proteins | sample Mad1_20_16metaG_FD_105551 | JGI IMG/M metagenome (GOLD analysis project Ga0137358, IMG submission 105551) | Vadose zone soil microbial communities from Angelo Coast Range Reserve, California, USA - Mad1_20_16 metaG | ecosystem: Environmental > Terrestrial > Soil > Vadose zone | place: USA... | reverse complement strand
GTTTCTACGGGAATCTTTGGGATCTGATCCAACCGAACTAGGTGTCGCTGGTGACGAGGGAGTCGAAGAGCGGAGTCCTTAGGCCATACGCTGGCGCCGGAATGAGGGCAGAACAGTGGCCAGAAAAATCAATGGACTTCATCCTCAGCCGGGGCAGTGTCTGGCGTATCTACCTTCAACCCTCCCGGACTAGGTGACGCCGGCGGCGGCGGCTGGAACTCGCCGGGATCTTTGCCGGCCATTGCGATCTTCATGAAGTCGATCCACATCGGCAGGGCGGCGTGCGCGCCGCTCTCCTTGGCGCCTAGCGATTTCTTCTCGTCGTACCCGATCCAGACACCGCAAGTCATCGAGGGCGAGAACCCAACGAACCAGGCGTCGGTGAAGTCATTGGTGGTGCCGGTCTTTCCGCCCAGCGGAAGCTTCAAGCCGGCGGCTGCGATACCCGTGCCGTGCTGGACAACTTCCTGAAGCATCGAAGTCACAATACGGGCCGTGCGCGAGGAGACCACGTCCTTCACTTCCGGAAAATTTTCTTCCAGCACACGGCCGTCGTAATCCGTCACTTTGGTGATGTAGCGGGGCGTGATGCGGACACCATCGTTAGGAAATACGCTGAAGGCGGCGGTTTGTTCAAGCAGAGTGATTTCCGCGGAACCGAGCGCGACAGGAAGATACGGCGGGATATTTGAGGTCACGCCAAAACGGTGAGCGTAATCGATGACCGTTTTAATACCGACGCGGTCCGCCAGGCGCAGCGCCGGAATGTTGCGTGACTGGGCCAGGGCCCGACGCAGGGTGATGGTGCCTTCGAATTTCTCGTCGTAGTTGTGCGGAGTGTAGGGGCCCGATTGCGTTTCGAAGGTGATTGGCGCGTCGAGAATGGTATCGTCGGGACTACCGCCCTGATCGATGACCGCCGTGTAGACGTACGGCTTGAAGGAAGAACCGACCTGTCGGAGCGCTTGCGTAGCACGATTGAATTTCGTCTCGTTGAAGTCGCGTCCGCCGATCATCGCTTTAATCTCGCCCGTGGCATTGTCAATCGCGACCAGTGCGCCCTGCGCTCCGGAATCCTGCTCGAGGGTCACGTGCGCCACACCGTCAGGACCCAGGCTTTGGACCTTCACATAGCAAAGGTGACCGGGCTTCAGAATGTCCTGGACTTTCTTTTGGGTCCAGGCTGCATCCTGCTGAGTGAGGGTGGCGTGGTAACGGCCGAACTTCACGGTAACGGCTCCGGGCGCGGCTGCCGTCACGAGCGCGTGCATATAGCCGTTGACCTCCGGTTCGTCGTCCCAATCGGGATGAGTAAAGGTGTCGAGTGTGGCGTTGGGAGAAAGCACATTGATGAGGCGATTCTTCCAGCCGTGGCGACGTTCGTAAGCGGCCACTCCGTTGAGGACCGCCCGGTTCGCAGCACGCTGCAGATCCATGTCGAGAGACGTGTAGACCCGCAAGCCGCCTTCGTGGACCTGGTCGCTGCCATACTTGGTTTCGAGGTAGCGGCGGATTTCTTCCACGTAGTAGGGCGCGAGCGAGTTCGGATCGTGCTCAACGTTGAGGTGCAACGGCCTCGCTCTCGCGTCCGCGGCTTGTTGCGCGGTGATCTTGCCGTCTTCCAGCAGGGCATTAATAACCAGATTCCGACGCTTGAGAGCCCGGTCGGGGTGCATGATCGGCGAGTAGTACTGCGGCGCCTTGGGTAGTCCGGCAAGCAGCGCCGCCTCCTCGAGATTGAGCTTCTTGGCTGGCTTGCTGAAGTAATACTCCGAGGCTGATTCGAAGCCGTACGCGCCGTGCCCGAGGAAGATCTGGTTGGCGTAAAGCGTGAAGATCTGCGACTTGGTGAACTTGCGCTCGATCTGGATAGCGAGTAGGGCTTCCTGAATCTTGCGATGAAACGAGCGGTCTGGCGACAAGAAAAGGTTACGAGCCAGTTGCATGGTGAGGGTCGAGGCGCCCTGGACCTTCCCGCCCGATTCGATGTCGCGATATGCAGCCCCCATGATTCGCCACACGTTGATGCCCCAGTGGCGGTAGAAGTCCTTGTCTTCAATCGAAATCAGAGCATCCCGAAGGACAGGGGGATAGTCATCGTAGGTCGCGACCACACGCCGTTGCAGCGCAAAGGAGCCGATGATGTGCCCCTGCCCATCATAAAGTTGTGTAATCGAACTCGGGCGGTAGTGCTCGAGCTCATCGACCTGGGGAAGGTCGGTGGAATAGACAAGCAGCAGGCCGGCCGTCGCGCCGACCAGGGCCGCAGCCAGCACCAGCAGGCCGAGAAGCACACGGCTGACCAGTTTTCTGCGCGGAACCGCGACTTCCTGCACGTCTTCGAACAGAGACTTCATGGGGTAACACCAGGTCGTCGGTCGTCAGTCATCAGCCGTGGGCATCCGCGTCCCTTTGAGAAAGTGATTCCCATCGAGTGCCCAGTCCCTAGGTGTAGCGGTCTTTAAATGATAAAGGCGCTTGCAACTGGTGAGTAAACAAAACCGCGTGCCCGAGAGCACGCGGCGGAAAGCTGACGACCGAAGACTTGCGACCGTCGACTGCCCTTAAGCCTTTGTCTCCCGATTTTTCAGAACTTCAATGGCCTTGCGCAGTTGCTCATCCTGCTGAGGCGCTTTGGTTTTGTTTTCATCGGCGGTGTTGGAATCCTGATCCTCGTCTGGCAGCGGAGCGTCGTCGTCGCTGTCGGCGACCAGGACGTTCGGTGTGATGGCAGTATCCTGAATCGCCTTGCCGCTCGGCGAGTAGTACTTGGCGATCGAAAGGATCACTGCTGAACCGTCCGGAAGGTCGATGATCTTCTGCACGGAGCCGTCGCCGAAGGTCTTGTCACCCACGACATCTCCCCGAGCGTTCTCGAGAATTGCCGCAGCCACGACCTCTGCCGGGCCCGCTGTGCCACGGTTTACGAGCACAACGACGGGAAGATTCGTGATCGCCTTGGAAGCTTCAGCCGCGAACGCTTCGCGGGGATACTTCTGCCCCTGGAGATACGTAATCGTTCCATGATTGAGGAAAAGGTTGGCGGTGGAGATGCCTTCCGGCACATCGCCCGAGCCGCTATTCCGCAGATCGAGGATGAATTTCTTCGCGCCTTGTTTCTGCAGCGCCTTGATCAGATTCGCGATCTCCTGCGACTTGCCTTTGGTCAGCGCATCGACCTTGATGTAGCCGACGCCTTCATCCACCATCTTGTCGGTAGCACCGGGGACCGATACTACTTCCCGGGTGACAACGACCTTCTGGGGTTCGGCGCGACGCGCACGCACGACCGAAATGTTGACGTTCGAACCGGGCTGCCCGCTCAGCAAAGCGCGAATCTCGGCCAACGACATTTCACGCGTGCTGTGGCCTTCAATTGCTTCGAAGATGTCGGAACCCTGAATGCCCGCCTTGTCGGCTGGACCACCCGGGATGACCGAGATCACCGCAGCGTAGCCAAATCGCTTGGATACGGCTGCTCCGATGTCGGCTTTCGCATCGCTCTTCTTCGCCTTGTATTCTTGGTATTCCTTGGGGCTCAGATAGCTGGAGTTGGGATCGAGGGCTTCCAGCAGTCCGTGCAGGGCTCCGTCGGTGACTTTTGGGATATTGGGTTCTTCTACGTACTCGGTGTTTACCCGGTTGAGCACTTCGCTATAGACCTGAAGCTGGCGGAAGGGGCCTTCATTCGAGGAGGCGCGCACGCCCCCCAGTCCGCCCACAACCATGAACAACAACACAGCAAACGAGGTCACGAGAATCGCGGCTTTAGTCTTTATTGACATCGATTTGTAATCATCCAGAATAAGGAAGGGACGTCACTTCCAGAGGGATACGCGCATTATATCTCTATTGATGTTGATTTCAGTAGTCGGGCTGCCAGAAATCGACCAGTGGTAATCATGCCGCTGCTAAGCGCTGACTCCGCCCCGGCAGAAGGCCTGTGCACCTGCTATGTCCCGACTCACTTGTTTCCGCCCTCATGTTCCTGTAAGCAATTGTAATTTAGGAGGTTATTGATTTCCGCCGGAGCCATCTATCCTGGGTATTTGAAGTTCACCGTCACGATGGTCTGGAAGTCCACGGGCTTGCCGTTCGAACTGTAAGGCTTGAAACGCCATTGCCGGACTGCGTCCGAGGCCGCACGGGCCAGCGCGAAATATCCTCGAACCAGCTTTACATCCCGCACCGCGCCATCTTTGGCAACCCAGACCTGCAAAACCACCGACCCCTCAAGATGTTGTGATAGTGCTTGGGCGGGGTAATTGGGCTCGACCCGGTGTTCCACTGAGTTGCGAGAAGTCTCCTCGGGCACGACACCAGAGTCGAGCGAGTTCGCTGGGGACTGGGACGGAGTGGTTTTGAGACTGTCGGGAATGATCACCCCAGTGCGCCCAGCGGAAGCTGGAACGGGTTTTTCCTGAGCGGGTACCGAAACTGGAGGTTGCGGTTTAGCCACGATGGTGGGTTGGACTTGAGGCGGAGGCTGAACCGCCGGAACGCTCACATCGGTCGGCATCGCAGTCGTCTGCGCGGGTTCCTGGTTGGAGCCCGCAGGAGTTTCGGTCTGGGCTGGCTTCTGGGCGCCTGGCTTGGGTATAGCTTTGGTCTCGATGACCTCGAGCTTGTTTGGATCGACCTCCGACGACTCAACCGGGCCCGGATCGGTCGGGACGAGCTGTTCCTCGGGAGCGGATGGGGCGGGAGGGGATGGAGGCGCGGGCTGTTCGAGTGAAATCGATTGGACCGGCGACGCGGTGGTTACAGGTTGAGGTCGAGCCGGTTTGAGGGCGCGAGAGAACGAGTGTAGCACGGTGCTCAGTAGGCTTTGATACGAGTCTCCGGGAGCCCACGCCCAAAGGACCGCGGCGATCAGAAGGCAACCCACGACTGCGAAAACCCAATACCGAGGATGCGATTGCCTTTCGAGCTCTGCTTGCGGCTCTCCCTCTTCGGGTAGCGAGGAGAAGACGCCTGTCGAATCGTCGGAGGCATGGGCCTCACGTGCAGTTATTGCAACACTGGGGCTTTCGTGAGATGGCGGTTTCTGATCCCATCGGTTTTTGTTAACCGGTTGTGGCTCTTGAGGCTGGCCTTCCGGCTCGTGCCGCTTCGCGGGAGCTTGCGCGGCCCGCCCTTGCGAAGATTCGCCGGCGGAGTTCTTTTTCTCAGTCGACTCCGCTGCCTCCATCGCACTCCGTGGCGCGGTCTGTGCGACAAAGCCCGTCTTGGGCGCGGGAGGCTCGATCTCGTCCGTTATCTCAGCGGCTGCGGCCGCCATAGCAGCTTGTGCCGCCGCGGTTCGCTCTTCTTTGGTTTTCTGTTCGGAACGCCGCGAGAGAATCAGATCGCGGGCGGTAGACAGCGTTTCCTTCGCTTGCCGCGGATCAATCGGCTTTCTAATGACTGAATTTGCTCCGTGCTGCAGTGCTCGTGGCAGGTCCTTGGCATTCTTCACAACTGCCAAGCTCAGGGCCTGGCTAGCGACCTTCTGCTCGCGCACAGTCTTGAGCAGAGAGATTGCATCCACTTCCTGATCCCAATCCACCAGGATGGCATCGTAATTTTGATGGGATATTCGCTGAACGGCGACCAGCATTTCCGGACAGATCTCCGCCTCGATGCCGAGCTCGGTAAGGACTTGGCACAGTGTCGACGTGCTGGTTCCGTCCGACGAGAATAGAAGGGCGCGGAGAGCCATCCGCATCAGGCTAGTCGTAGGTAACCACAGCAGCAAGTTACGGAGGTGGAGAAGTCCCACACCTTAGACCCGAGCCCGACGGTAAGAAGGACATGTCCGACGGGGCGGTTACGCGGGTGGCCGCAGTTTCTAGAACGACAAGTGCCGTAGGACACAAAGTCCGTCTTGCAAGTTCCTTCGTGTCCCTTTTAGTCCTTGGTGGTTTAGTGGTTTTTCGCGGACACGACCGGCGCTGCCGGTGGCCGTGTCATCTCCAAAGCCCAGATGGCGGCCGGACGCATATACATCGAAGCACGATAGTTGCCTGTGAGGTCATAGGCCTCGGGGGTCCTGAACCAGTATCCCTTGGTTTCGTAGCTCACGTGATAGACGCCCCAAGCCGTATGAAATGCTTCGTCCTTCATCCCATCGCTTAGCATGAGCGCGGCCACGCCGAAAGTAGTGCCGCTCCAGACCTCTTGCACCTGCTCGTTCGTGGTAATGATGCTGCCGTCGGTGGCCATGCCATTGACAGCGCCCATCTCGCCGTTGCCGAACTTCATCACGTTGTAATCGAAGATTTTCTTCAACGCGCTGCGTTGCATCTCGCGGGGAACCAGATCACCCAGTCCGGTCATGTTGGCATACCACTGGCCAGCTAACTGGTCCGCCTGGATGTTGTCGCGATATTCACTTTGCGTGTCATAGCGAAAGTACGTGCCGTTCCACAGTTTCTTGATATAGCTGGCCTGGCCTCTGGTGAAAAGCTCCTTGTATTTTGCCGCCACCGGCCGCTCTCCGAGAACGTTCGCGATTTCCTCCGCAGCCCGCAGGGCCGCCAGCCACAGGCCTCCGCAATAGGCGCTTTCTCCGCGCACCACCCAGACGTCATAGGTCTGGTCCGGATAGCCATCATTCTCCGGAATGCCGTCGCCGTCGCGGTCGAACTTGCGCAGATATTCCAGCGCTTCCTGCACCGCCGGCCAGGTGTATTGCAGGAATTGTTTGTCATTACGTCCGCTGAAAACGTAGTCGCGCCACACCATCAGCACAAATTTGCTGTTCAGATCCTTCCATCCATTGGTGTTCTGCCAGCTGAACTGATTGACCTGGAAGAAAGGGTCTTCCTCAGGTACTCCCAGATCGTGGGGCACTGCTCCCTTCGACTTGCGCTCACGATATGCAGGCGACCCGCTCTGCTGCGACTTCCACAGCCACATGTATTTGTCGGTCAGATCTTGCGGTACGGTATCGGCGAACTGTCGAAGCTCCTGCTTGTCGATTTCCGGCCAGAACTTGGCGAGGGGCATCGACCCGTAAAAACGCACATCGAGCGTGGCGTAAAACGGGTAATCGAAGCACTCCATGAAAGCAAACGTGTGGGGAGTTTTTGGATCGGATCCCACCGGCCTGCCCCAAAACGAACCGGCGTCGGCCAGGATGTACATCTCGTTGAACAACGCTCCGCGGTACCACAGTGGCTTGCTCTCGTCGTTGATGTATTGTGCTTGCCAGGCATCGATACCATCACTCCACTTGGTCGAGTTGAGCAAGCCGTCGCGCGCGATGTTCCATCCGTTGGTTCCGGTGGTGCCGTAGAAGTCGGTGTAATGGCGGTACCACTTGCGCCCGGAGCCGAATTCCACGATCGGCAAGTCCCATGCGATGACCATGGGAATCACTCGCTTCTCGCCCGGTTTAAGGGTAAAGCGCACGGCAATCGCGCCCGCAATGTCTTCGCCGCTGCTGATCCAGTCTTCTCCGCTATTGGCGAGTTTTCCGTCCTTCGAGAACGGTTTCCACACTTCACTGCCATCGCTCTGGGGATCGAAGCTGGTCTGGTATGAGATCTCGACACCGGGTGACTCCAGAGCGGCGATCACGAACTGGCCATCCCATTCGTCCTGCACCGAACCAGTGCGTTTGCGATCAAGGACGATTCCTTTCATCACGCCGTCAGAGCCCGGGCGCTCGCTCATGAAGCGGTTGTGGTTTCCGTAGCTCATGTGACCGCTGAAGTTGCGATTGAAATTGCGAAACCAGCCCAGCATGTTGGCCCAGGACAGCATGACCGAAACGGTGACCGCGTCATCGGTTGGGTTTTCGGCATGCCAGCGATACACGGCAACCGGATAGCTGGTTTCCTTGTAGTTGTCGGGGAGGATGGGCGAGAGCTGCTCGAGCGTCATATGCGCCGGAAACTTACTCCAGCGGTACTCGTACCACGACTTGGGATAAAGCGAGTAGTAATCTCCGGCCGCCACCGGATAGTCCCATTTCCAACTGCTCAGTTCGCCGCCGCCGGGATGCGTGGTCGTGAGTACTTGAGACACCGCGTCCGACCCCTCGGCCTTCTGATACATGGCAAACTGATTGACGTTGACGGTCTCATATTTGTGGACGCCGGTCTTGACATGCCAACGAGCGAAGTCTCCGCGATAGGTGCGCGAAAACGTGCCCGCACCGAACCCGCCCACGGGAGCGCCTTGCCAGTAGCCATCGTCAATGTGGGTCGACTCCAGAGCTGCCTTCCGCGTGCCGGCATTGGGGAGCGGCTGTCCGATGGGACGTTTCCAGGCAGCCTGCGGAATCGTATCGCCGCTCCACGCCCAGGGCGCGCACGCGAGCACGAGGACAACAACCGCACGGCTGCTACCAATCCACTGCTTCATACATCCTCCGGCAAACTTGGAAATTCGGCATTGCGATGAGCGAGGCGTCAGTCCGACTCGTTGTGACGGGTGGCATTGTGGCAGAAAAATCGTTTTTCTACGACTGGAATCTTACATGCCCGAACATCACAAATCTATCTTAAAGCGTTTTAGTGAGGCCCTGGAACGAAGCGCGCCAAAAATCGGGTGGGCTATAATCGAGACCTTTCAGTCTCATGCGCAGGTTTCCTGTTTTGGGCTTTTTCTCGACGATGCTGGTCCTTGCGCAGACGGTTCCCGTCCGCCCCCCCAGCCAGCCTACTGATAAGAAGGCACCTCCTGTTTCTGCTCCGCATTTCGAGGACATCGGCAGACAGGCCGGCTTGAACGTCCCCCACATTTCGTCACCCGATAAGCGCTACATCGTCGAATCAGTGAGCGGAGGTATCGGGCTGATCGACTGCGACGGCGATGGCAAGCTCGACATCATCGCAGTCAACGGTTCGAACGTGGATCGCTATCGCCGACAAGGCGGCGATCCGATGGTGACGCTCTACCACCAGGGTGCCGATCTCAAATTCAGCGACATCACCCAGCTAGCTGGGTTGACCCACAAAGGCTGGGCCATGGGCGTTGCCGTGGCCGACTACGACAACGACGGGAAACCCGACATCTACGTGACCGGCTACGGCGGGAATGCCCTTTACCACAATTCGGGGAATTGCAAGTTTGAGGACGTAACCGAGAAAGCCGGCGTCGCAGTGGGCGGATTGAGTCTAGGAGCCGCATGGGGAGACTACGATCGCGATGGCCGCGTGGATTTGTTTGTTTCGCGCTACGTCCACGTAGATATGGACAAGCTCCCGGAATTGGGCAGCGATGAGAAGTTCTGCCGTTTTCGCGGGGTTCTAGTGCAGTGCGGACCGTGGGGCATGCAGGGCGAAGGCGACTTCCTCTTTCACAATCGAGGCGATGGAACGTTCGAGGATGTTTCGAAGAAAGCCGGTGTGGACGATAAGCGTCGCTACTACGGAATGGGGGTGGTGTGGGGCGACTACGACAACGACGGTTGGCCCGACCTCTATGTAGCCAACGACGCAGGCCCCAACTATCTGTATCGCAACCAGCACGACGGCACATTCGAGGAAGTCGGGCTGATGTTAGGAACCGATCTCAGTGGTGATGGTCAGGAACTCGGCTCCATGGGCGTCGACATGGGTGACTATGATCACAGCGGGCGACTGCATATCTTCGTGACGGAGTTCGTGGACCAGTCCGACACGCTCTATCACAACAACGGCAGTGATGGCTTCGCCGACGTCAGCTGGAACAGCCAAATCGCCCAGCCCAGTCATCTGTACGTGGGCTGGGGAACTGGCTTCTTCGATATGGACAACGATGGCTGGCTGGATATCTTCGTCGCGAACGGGCACGTGTATCCGCAGGTGGATACCATTCCCAACGCGGCGCATTTCAAACAGCCCATGTTATTGTTCCGCAACAAACGCAATGGAACGTTTGAACAGTCCGGCACCGCCGCAGGTTTCTCCGAGATTCCGATGCAGTCGCGGCGGGGCGCGGCCTTTGGCGATATTGATAACGACGGCTGCGTGGATATCGTTACGCTCAACGTCAGTGACACTCCGTCTCTGCTGCTGAATCAGTGCCAGAACGGCAATCATCGGGTCCTGTTTCGACTCCTCGGGACTAAGAGCAACCGGCTTGCGATTGGCGCTCGTGTGACAGTGCGCGCTGGAAAAATCACGCAATTCAGCGAAGTCAAGGGCGGATCGAGCTACCTCTCGCAGAATGATCTTCGCCAGCATTTCGGCCTGGAGAAGAACAAGAGGATGGACGAAGTCACCGTTCGCTGGCCCAATGGCGAGACCGAGACCTTCAAAGATGTTCCGGCAGACTTCATTTATACGATTGTGGAAGGCCAGGGGATCACGGAGAAGGTGACGCTGCCGGCGGTGCTGCCATCTGCGGACGCAGCGCCCTCACAAACCAAGCCGCAATGAGCAGTGCTGAGGGGTTTGATAGACTCGCACTTCAATTTTGACGGAAAACTTCAAGTTTGACCAGGAAAAGAGATTTATGCACACGAACGTTAGATGGCCTAATAAGTCGCTGGCTTTCGCGTGGTTGGTTGTAGCGATCACTTCGACGCTGGCTGCTATCGCCCTGCCCCGCGCTTTAGGCCAGGCCGCCAACGCGGCGCCACCGACGAAAACCACGGAACAGGCGTTCAAGAATATCCAGGTGTTGAAAGGCCTTCCCGCCGACCAACTCATCCCATCGATGCAGTTCATCTCAGCGTCTCTTGGGGTCGAATGCGACTACTGCCATGTCCAGAACGCGTTCGATAAGGACGACAAGAAACCGAAACCAATTGCCCGCAAGATGATTCGGATGATGTTTGCGATCAACCAAGACAATTTCGAGGGCCGTCGCGAGGTCACTTGCAACTCCTGCCACCGCGGGAGCCCTCATCCCGCCGACACTCCGGCCATCGGAGGCGAGGCAGCAAGGCTCACGCAACCCGACCATGCACCCGCTTCGTCACCGGAAGGGACCGATTCTGCGAAGCCGGAGAGTGCCGATCTGATTGTCGAGAAATACTTGGCTGCCCTCGGGGGCGCGGAAGCCTTGCAGAAAATTTCTAGCCGCGTGGAAAAGGGCTCCGCCATCATGGGCGGTCATCCTCTGCCGATCGAGATCTTCGCTCAAGCCCCCAACAAACGCCTGTCGGTGACGCACTTGCCAGAGGGCGACATTATTACTGCTTATGACGGCCACACTGGCTGGCTTGGCAATCCCGGCAGGCCTGCACGACCGATGGGAAAGTCGGAGTCCGAAGCCGCCCGCCTCGACGCGGACATGTCTCTCGCAGCCCATATCAAGACGATCTTTCCAGAACTGAAAGTTGCGCCGGCCGAGAAAATCGGTGATCACGAGGTCACGGTTGTGCGTGGTCTTCGAGAGGGGCAGCCGCCCGTGAAACTGTATTTCGATCCGCAGTCAGGACTACTCCTGCGCATGCTGCGTTACAACGACAGCCCACTTGGACTGAATCCGACCCAGATCGACTACGCGGACTATCGCGACGCCGGCGGAGTGAAGATCCCTTTTCGTTGGACCATCGCCCGCCCCAGCGGGGGCTTTACCATCCAGGTCGAGCAGGTTGAGCAGAATGTTCCCATCGACCCGAACAAGTTCACGCCACCCGCTCCAGAAAAACGTTCTTCCCCATAGTCGGGAACCAAGGTTTTTGGACGTTTTTCGTGTAGAATCCGCGCCGACACGCTTCTTGCGCCCGCGCGAAGTTGCGGCAGGGCTTAACCCATGGTGAAGGACAGAAAACTGCGGCCCAAGAAGTCGTCTGCTGTCACGCTGAAAGCAGTTGCGGAGCACGTCGGACTGACCCCTGGAACAGTTTCCGCCGTCTTGAACAATGCCCCATCGTCTCGTTCAATCCCGGAACACACCAAGAACCGCATCTTGGTCGCCGCCCGCGAGCTGAACTATCGGCCCAACTTTTTCGCGCAGTCGCTAAGGAAAAAGCGGACTTACACCATCGGCGTAATCGTTGAAGAGATCGGCGATGCCTATGGGTCCCTGGTCATCAGCGGCATCGAGCAGTATCTCCGCCAGAAGAACTACTTCTTCCTGACAGTCGTCCACCGTCATGACCCCGATCTTCTGGATCGCTACGCGCAAATCCTGCAGGAGCGGGGCGTGGAAGGCTTTATCACCGTAGACATGCGCCTGCGCGAAGCTCCTTCCTTGCCCACGGTCGCGGTTGCCGGACACATCCCTTTCCCGGGCGTTACCAACATCATTCTCGATCATCATCACGCAGCGCGCGTTGCGCTTCAACATCTGCTGGAACTCGGACATAGGAATGTCGCATTCATGAAAGGTCACGCGCAGAGCTCGGATTCTGAAGATCGGTGGAAGGCAATCTTCGATGTGGCCAAGGACCTGCATCTGGAGATCGATCCAGAGCTTACGGTGGAGATCGACATCGACGATCCCACTCCGCAGCTGGGCTACCCGTTCGCCAAGCAGCTGCTCGAACGAAAAGTGCCCTTTACAGCGCTCTTCGCCTACAACGATCTTTCCGCCCTTGGGGCCATCCGGGCGTTCCAGGAGGTCGGCATCCGCGTTCCACACGACGTCTCGGTGGTGGGATTCGATGATATCCAAGGCGCCGCATACAACACTCCGAGTTTGACCACCGTTCGCCAGCCCCTGACACGTATGGGTAACCTGGCTGCGGAGACGCTCCTGGAACGCATTGAGGGGAATAAGGACTATCCCGGGGAAATTGCCATCCAACCGGAACTGATCATTCGGGAATCCACTGCGAAGCGGCGAGCGTAACCGCATTGCAGCTGTAGAATATTTCTCCGATTCAACACCGTTTTCACGACATCACGAGGGAGGCGCCCATTTACGTACTCGGCATAGACGTAGGCACTGGCGGAACCCGCGCCCTCATCGTTGATGACCAGGGCCGTTTGATTTCTTCTGCAACCGCAGACCATGAGCCCTTTGCTTCACCAAAGATCGGTTGGGCGGAACAGCACCCGGAGGACTGGTGGAAGGCTTGTGGCGTGGCAGTCCGGCAGGTGCTGAGCAAGGCCGGTTTGGCGGGAGACGCCGTCGCCTGCGTGGGTTTTTCCGGGCAGATGCACGGGGCCGTGATGCTCGACGAGTCCTCCCAAGTCGTACGGCCTGCACTGATCTGGTGCGATGTGCGCACCGAGCCGCAGTGCCGCGAGCTTACTGCGAAGATAGGCGCCGATCGGATCATCCAACTGACTTGTAATCCCGCCCTGCCGAACTTCACGCTGAGCAAGTTTCTCTGGGTGCGGGAGAACGAACCCGAAAACTGGAAGCGCGTGCGGTCCGTCATGCTGCCTAAAGACTATGCCCGCTTCCGCTTAACCGGTGATCGAGCCATCGATATGGCCGATGCCTCAGGCACGCTGATGCTCGACGTCACCCACCGACGCTGGTCGAGCGAAGTTTTGCAGGCTGCGGAAATTGAGGAGCGGCTCCTTCCTGCGCTATATGAGTCCCCCGATGTTTGCGGAAGGATTTCTGCCGAGGGAGCCGCAGCTACCGGATTGAAAACGGGCACACCCGTCGTCGCTGGCGCTGGCGATCAGGCCGCGGGGGCGATCGGGATGGGAATCGTGGCTGCGGGAGCGGTGAGCGCAACCATCGGGACCTCGGGCGTGGTGTTCGCCTCCACCGATCGCCCGGCACTTGATCCCAAAGGGCGCCTGCACACCTTCTGTCACGCGATTCCGGGGCGCTGGCACGTCATGGGAGTTACCCAAGCGGCAGGGCTGTCGCTGCGCTGGTTCCGTGACCAGTTCGGTGCGGGGAAAGAGGATGGACGTGACCCTTACGAACGTTTGAGCGACGAGGCGGCCACCGCGCCTCCAGGCTCGGACGGCCTTCTCTGGACTCCCTACCTGATGGGTGAACGGACGCCGCACTTGGATGCAAATGCGCGTGGAGCGCTGGTCGGATTAACCGCCTCTCATACCCGCCGCCACGTAATCCGCGCCATCCTGGAAGGAGTTGCCTTCAGTCTGCGCGATACCTTCACGATCTTCGGCGAGATGCAGGTACCCGTGAAACGCATTCGCCTCGGAGGCGGCGGGGCTCGATCCCGACTCTGGCGCCAAATCCAGGCGGACGTTTACGGACACGAAGTCGAAATTGTCGAAGCGGAAGAAGGTGCAGCGTACGGAGCCGCTATCCTCGCTGGCGTCGGGGCAAAGATTTGGCCCACTGTCGATGATGCGTGTAATACGATCGTGCGAGTCGCGGAGCGAATTCCGCAGCGAGTCGAAGCCGCGAAAGCGATGAATGCTTCCTATGCGGCTTACCGACGCGTGTATCCGGCCACCAAGTCCGTTTTCGCCTCCTGATCCACGAACACCGGCTCGGTGTACAATGCCCTTCCGCGGAGAGGTGAAGGTAATCGTTTAACTTCGCGGGGGGTGCGAGTGTCAGTTACGATTCTTTCGAGTTGCTGGTGGACGGGTGCAAGAGTTACCTTCGCTTCACTCCTCGCGCTCGTGTTCCTCACATGTTTCGGCTGTACCAGGCATGACACTCATGGCACGCTGACTCTCGCGGTTGTTCCTCAAGGCACAACCCATGAGTACTGGAAATCCATTCACGCAGGGGCGCTGAAGGCAGTGGAGGACTTGGCTGCCCAGGGCACCAAGGTCGCCATCATCTGGAAGGGCCCGCTTCGCGAGGATGATCGTGAGCAGCAAACTCAAGTGGTCGAAGGCTTCGTCGCCCAGGGAGTGCAGGCAATCGTACTCGCTCCTTTTGATAGTCATGCGCTCGTGCGACCTGTGGAAGAAGCGGCTCGAGTCGGCATCCCGACGGTCATAGTGGACTCGGGACTGGACAGCGATCAGATCGTCGCCTTCGTCGCAACCGACAACCACAAAGGCGGCGCACTTGCTGCCGATCGCATGGGCGAATTACTGAATGGGACCGGCAAGGTCCTGGTGCTGCGATATCAGGAGGGATCAGCCAGCACGCAGGCACGCGAAGACGGCTTTGTCGATCGCATTAAGCAGGCTTATCCAAAGATCGATCTCATTTCCTCGAATCAATACGCGGGACCTACCCGCGACACTGCCACGCGCGCCTCCGAGAATCTGCTCACCCGTTACGTCGACGACCTGCAGGGCGTCTTCACACCCAACGAATCCTCGACAGCCGGGATGCTCCTCGCCCTGCAAGACATCGGCCAGGCAGGCAAAGTCGTTTTCCTCGGTTTCGACACCAACTTCGCCTTCACGGAAGCGATGCGCGCCGGCCAGTTGCAAGGCATCGTGGTCCAGGATCCCTTTCGCATGGGCGAGCTGGGCGTAGAAACGGCGGTGAACGCACTGCAGCACAAGCCGGTTGAAAAGCGAGTCGATACCGGCGCAACCCTGGTGACGCCAGAAAACCTTGACACTCCGCAAGCCCAGCGGCTCTTGCATCCACCCCTGGCCAAGTACCTGGGGGGCGCGTGACCCTGCTGCAACTGAACGGAGTTCGCAAGAGCTTCGGTGCCACTCAGGCCCTGGCGGGCGTCGACCTCGAAGTCCGCAAAGGCGAGGTTCATGCCTTGATCGGTGAGAATGGGGCGGGCAAGAGCACGCTGCTGAACATCCTCTCCGGAACCTTCACTCCCGACACAGGCAACATGCGCTTTGAGGACCAGGAATACGCTCCGGCTGATCCGGAAGCGGCACGCAGCCACGGAATCGCCCATATTCACCAGGAGCTTTCGCTGTGTCCGCACCTCTCGGCGGCTGAGAACATTTTGTTGGGTGCGGAACCCACTCGCCGGGGATGGCTCGATCAGCAAGCCCTGCAACAGCGGGCACTGGAAGTGTTGCGTGACTTCGAGCAGCCCGCAATCGGGGCCGATGCCCAGGTAGCCGATCTTCCCCTCGCGGCCCGGCAGGTCGTAGAGATCAGTCGTGCACTGGCACAGAATCCCAAGCTGATCCTGATGGACGAACCCACCAGCTGCCTGCAGCGCTCGGACGTCGATCGCCTGTTCACGTCGATCCGCCATCTGCGCGACGCGGGCATCAGCGTGATCTACATCAGTCATTTCCTGGAAGAAGTGCGTGAGGTTTGTGATCGCTTCACCGTGCTACGTGACGGGGCGAGCGTTCTTGCTGGCGCTCTCAAGGATGTGCCTGATAGCAAGATCATCCACTCTATGGTTGGCCGTTCCGTTGATAGTATGTATCCTCAACGATCGCCCGCACCGACCAAAGAACCCGTGCTCGAGGTGCGGCACCTCAGTTCTCAGCCAGCAGTTCGCGAAGCCAGTTTCCAGTTGTATCGCGGTGAAGTGCTGGGCATCGCCGGTCTGATCGGCTCGGGGCGCACCGAAATGTTACGCAGCCTGCTAGGACTGCTGCCCGCGACAACTGGGGAAATCATCCTAGGCAAGGATTCGCTTTCGGCCGCGAAATCTCGCTCCAGGCTGCATTGGCTCATGGCGCGCGGAGTCGGATACTTGAGCGAAGACCGCAAAGGCGAAGGCTTGGCGCTGACGCTTTCTATCGCAGATAACGTGACCATGACCAATTTCTCGTCCTGCTCCCGCTGGTCATGGATTGATCTTGAGCTTCAGGCGAGACAAACGGGCAGTTGGCTGAAAAGATTGGGCGTCAAGGCCAAAGGGCCCGAGGCGCGCGTGGTCACACTATCGGGCGGGAACCAGCAGAAGATCGCGATGGTCCGCATTCTGCACCAGGGCGCCAGCATCATTCTCCTGGACGAACCCACACGTGGAGTGGACGTGGGCAGCAAGGCGCAGATTTACGAAGCGATCGGTGCCATGGCCGCCTCCGGCAAGTCAGTCTTGATGGTGAGTTCGTATTTACCGGAACTGTTTGGGATTTGCGATCGCCTGGCCGTGATGGTGCGGGGCGTACTATCGCCCGCACGCCCCATTGCAGAATGGACACCGGAGTCGGTGCTGGAAACCGCAATCGGCTCGAGCAGCGACTCCGCAGGGGAGGCTAGCCTGCAAGCATGAGCACAACCACGTCCATACCTACCGCTGTGGTAACTGTATCGAGCCGGTCGGCAGCACGCGAATGGCTGCGGGCCTTGGGACCGTTCCTCGGCCTTGCTGTTGTCATCGTGTTCTTCGCTGCCATTGGCGGGAATCCAGCGCGTTATTTGTCGGCCAACAACCTCCGCATTGTGCTTACGCAAACCGTCATCGTCGCTCTGGGCGCAATCGGCATGACTGTGATCATTATCAGCGGGGGCATCGATCTTTCCGTCGGGTCGGTCATCGCGCTATCAGGAGTCAGCGCGGCCATTGCCCTCAAGGCGGGCTGGCCTCCTTTCGCTGCCCTGCTTTTGGCTGTGGTCGTGGGCGGCATGGTTGGCTTTGTCAACGGGCTGGTCATCACCCGTCTTAAAGTAGTGCCCTTCATTGCGACGCTCGGCATGCTGGGTGTGGCACGCGGAGTTGCGAAGTGGGTCGCCAACCAGCAGACCGTCAATATTCCCCGCACATGGTTGAACGAGCTGGCCACCTCGTTCCCGGCGCGCAGCTGGATGATTTTCGCGCCTGGCGTCTGGATCGCGATCGTACTCGCGATTTTGATGGCCATAATCTTGCGCCGAACCATCTTTGGCCGTTACGTCTTCGCACTCGGCTCGAATGAGGCAGCCGCTCGCGCTTGTGGGATACGGACGGATCGCTTGAAAGTGTGGATCTACTCAGTGGGTGGATTATTTTTCGGCCTCGCGGGCCTCGTGCAGATGTCGCGATTGCGCCAAGGGGATCCTACCGTCGCGGTGGGTGTGGAGTTGGACGTGATCGCGTCGGTCGTAATCGGAGGTGGAAGCCTGAACGGAGGCGAGGGCAGCATACTCGGTTCGATGATCGGCGCACTGATTATGGCTTTCCTGCGCAACGGCTGCCAGTTGATGGGATGGCCGAATTACATCCAGGAAATCATCATCGGAGTGATTATCGTCATTGCAGTCGCGATCGATCGGGTACGTGCGGCGCGCATGAGCCGATAGAGGTGCGAAAAAAGCTCGCTGAAAATCGTTTTCGGCGTGGATTGTCGCGCGTTCACTTCACGGGAACAGTCTGACTTGTCACATTCCAGCCGCGGATACCTATCTGCACTGCTCCGCTTCCCTCCGGATATTCCACCGTAATCTCCCGCCGTTCCCCAGGCATCAAAGAGACGTAGTTGTCGCTGTAGTACGCCGGCAGCACGCGCGTACCATCGGCCTGCAGCAGTGTAAGCTTGGTCGCCAATGCAGCGACGTTCGCGGTGTTCTGCAACCACACGGCAATACGACCTTTCTCGGCTCGCGCCATCGCCGAGATGGACGCATCCCCCATTCGGTTTAGTTTTCGATACGAGGCGCTTGATCCTCCCAGCCAATAAAAATTCTCCGATGCCAATTGGCCGGACTCGTCACGCAACTGCAGTTTGACAAAGACCACTCCATCACCCATTAACGGCGCCAGTTCCAGTTTGAACGCCTCCGCGGCGTCATCCGCGCCCACATCCTTCTTCTCCTCCCGATGCAACAGCACCTTGTTCTCGAGCGAATTCACATCCACAAGCACCAACAGGCCTGGGTGTGGTGCATTCGTCGTATTCACCACAGCCACGGAATAATTCGATAGGTCGAGCTGCACATGGAGTGGCTCGCAGGCTTTTTTCACTCCGTAAAATGACGCTTGCGTATCGTAGTCGGAACTCAGAATCTGCCATGTGTTACTCGGCCACGCTGGCTGTGTCATCCACAACATGCGGCCACTGTTGGGAGCCCACAGATGCGCGTTCATTCCCTCGAAAATGGCGCGATGGTCCACATAGTTCAGCATCTGCGCCTTGCGTTCAAAATCTTCCAGGGACGTCGGTGCGCCGAACCTTGCTTGCACCTCGGCCAGGAACGGGCCCATGTCCCCGTTTCCACTCTGGTGCCAGTCGTGATAGGCCCAGTTATCGCTGATGGGCCAGCGATCCTCTTTCGGAATCCACGCCTTGAAAGATTCCAGAGTCGAAAACGACGGCGTACCCGTTTCCACCGAGAAACCATGATTCAGCGTCGTGAAGTACAGGGTTGGGTCCATGTACTTGTATGGACCGCTGTTCTGCAGGTTGACCTGGTTCGAACTGGGCGAGTAGTAACGGGTGCCATCGAGTGTTCGCACCAGTTCCGTCAGCCCGTCATTGATAATCGGTTGCGGTACGCCCTCGTTCCGTCCGCACCACACCGCAATGGAGGGATGGTTTCGAAATCGCAAAATTGTGTCGTGAGCGTTCTCAAGAAACAGCGCTGGATCCTGGGCTTCGATGTTGTAGTTTTGCGTCGATTCCCAGAAATCGTTCCAGATGAGCAGGCCATATTCGTCCGCGAGATCGTAAAAGACCTCTTCGGTATTCTGGCCGACCCAATTGCGAATAATGTTCAGGTTCGCGTCGTGATGAAGCTTGAAATAAGGTTCCAGGCGCGCACGCGAGACCCGCTTGCGCGCGTCGTCCATGCCCCAGTTGCCACCTCGGCACGCGATGCGGACGCCATTCACTTTGATGATCAGGTATGGAGAAGCGCGGTTGTCGTCGACCGGCTTGATGGCGGTCGCGGATTCACTGCCCGGCATCAGCGACGCTACCCATGACTTCCACCCGTCTCTCCACTCAGGCGGATACATCGGCGGGAAGGGATCGGCGGCAGGAATCTCGCGCATCCCGTCGTGAGTAACATTCACCACCCTCTCATTTTTTTCGCGCGCCGCCGTCGGCGAATACTCCACTCGCCGTAGATGACCAGCGCCGTCCAGCAGGCTCAATTCATACGTGATCTCGCGGATCCCGAATCGCACTTCCTTGGCGTCCGATTCGGTTCCGCTGTCGATGAAACTTAGTTTCAGCGTGTACAACTCCTGCTTTCCATACCCGTTGGGCCACCACAGCCGGGGATGGTCCACGCTCAATTGAGCGAACTCCGTGGAGGCGAAGATGACGGAGCTTTTCCCCGGAAATAACCTCATTGCCTTGCTCACCGTGGTGCCGTCGAATGAAGCTTGCAGTCTCCCGACTACCACTGCGTTCGACAAATTCTCGAGTGGAACCGTGATCTCCACGTTCGCTCTACTCGTATCGGGCAGGGGGAGCTTGGTCACCACCTGTGCATCACCGATCTTCACGACACTTGTGGCCGTTAGAGTGACGGGCTGCCAGATCCCAGTGTCCCGATCGCGAATCGCGGGGATCCAGTCCCACCCCTCGGTCGCAACGAACGTCGGCCCGTCCAGACACATCATGCCCCCGTTTTCTCCCGGACCCCCTTGGATCGACTGCTCGTGCGGAATTCCAGGATGCGGCGGCGGCGACACCCGCACCGCCAGCACATTGGTCCCGAGTTTAACCGCTTCCGTCACGTCAAACACGCCACGGATGAATGCGCCTGTGATGGTCCCCAGCACCTTGCCATTCATCCACACGACGGCTTTGTAGTTGATTCCATGAAATGTCAGGGTGAGGCGGCGTCCTTTGCCCAATTTGGGTGCTTCGAACTCAGAACGGTACCAATAGTCCTGTTTGTTCAAACTCTCTGGAATCGCAAGATTGTTCAAACCATAATCCGGATCCGGATATACCCCGCGGTCGACGTAAGTCGTAAGCACTGTTCCGGGCACAGTGGCGGGAAACCACTCCTTAACTTTGAATCCCGGCAGCGAGATCGCCTCTCCTTCGGCTTGCGCCTCGGGTGCCGCGATCATCCTCCATCCGCCGATCGTCCAGGCATTCGCACCGCTCGCCGGTAGCGCGTCTTTAGTCGCCGGCAACTTCTCCGCCACCGGCCGCGAAAAGGCTGCTTTGCTTCGCGGCCAGGTTGCTGGATCCTGCGGAGCGCGATATCCAGCGTGTCCTCGAGTTTGCAAGTACCAGGGTTTCGAGCCCTGTTCGAACACCAGCAGGGTGAAGTTCTGCGGCTGTTGGAAAAGCTGTTTCACCTCGTCAGCAGTGAGCGCGCTTCGCACCAGCTTTAGGCCTGCGATCCTTCCGCCGAAGTGCCGCCACTCCGCAGAAGGGGCAAACACCGGCGCCATCTGCAAGGTTCCGCTCACGCTGCCGAGATCCAATTTGCCGTGCCCGACCTCGCCACCGTCGCTGTAAACACGAAACAGCTCTCCATCGAACGTTGCTGTCAGCAGATGCCACTTTCCGGGGCTCAGCGTAGATGGCCCCGACAGGCTGTTGTCCTTTCCCATCCACAAAGTCACGTGCGACCCGTCGACTGCCAGATAGCGTGAATACTCTTCTGCTGGATCCCCGAACCCCGCGACCAGACTCGGCGCCGACACGGTCTCCTCCGTTCGCACCCATCCATACAACGACCACGGCGAATCCGCGCGCAAAACCGAATCGTCTTTGACCGTGGGCTTCTTCAAACCATCTCCGTCCGGTAG
>Ga0137358_10000295_pt1 | contig 21485 bp, 19 predicted proteins | sample Mad1_20_16metaG_FD_105551 | JGI IMG/M metagenome (GOLD analysis project Ga0137358, IMG submission 105551) | Vadose zone soil microbial communities from Angelo Coast Range Reserve, California, USA - Mad1_20_16 metaG | ecosystem: Environmental > Terrestrial > Soil > Vadose zone | place: USA... | reverse complement strand
TCACGCGCAGGTCACTCGCGCCCAGCGCGCGCGCTGCTTCGACGAATTCTCTTTCCCTTGTGGCGAGCACCTGGGCGCGTACCAGCCGGGCATAACCGACCCAGCCGCCGAGCGATAGTGCCAGCACCAGGTTGAAGACGCCGGAGCCGCGGAAGGCGACGAAGGCAATGGCGAGCAGGATTCCGGGGAAAGACAGGAAGGCGTTCATCAGGACAACGTTGACGAAGCGGTCGATGCCTCCGCCATAATAGCCCGCGATGGAGCCGATGATCAGGCCGATTCCCAGGCTGAGCGCGACCACCGAACTGCCAACCAGCATCGAGATGCGTGCGCCATAGATCAGGCGTGAGCAGATGTCGCGTCCAAGGTCGTCGGTACCGCACCAGCGGGAGAGGCTCGGCGGATCCAGCCGAGCGGGAAGATTGATCTGGGCGGGGTCATGCGGGGCGAGCCACGGCGCAAATATCGCGCACAGGACGAAGGCGATCACTAGTAGCACACCCGCAGTCGCCAACGGATTGTGGCGGGCAATGCGGGGTAGCGAGATTGCGTTGGTCGACATACTTGAAAACCCTTTAACCGCAAAGCTCGCGAAAGCAAATCGAATCTCTTCGCGCCCTTCGCGGCAGGTCTTAGCGACCTTCGCGGTTAAAGGCTTTTCATTGCCTTATCCTCGGATTCACCGCGGAATACAGCAAGTCGGTCAGAAAATTCACGGCCACGTACGTCAGCCCAATCGCCAGGATGCACCCCTGCACGAGATAGTAGTCGCGATTCGAAATAGCCTGCATTGTGAGTCGGCCCACGCCGGGCCAGGAAAAAATTGTCTCGGTCACAATCGCGCCCGCGAGCAGCGCCCCAAATTGCAGGCCCAGTACGGTGATCACCGGGATCATGGCATTGCGCAGCGCGTGTCGGTAGACGACGATATTTTCCGTAAGCCCTTTCGCTCTGGCCGTGCGGATGTAATCCTGGCTGAGTTCCTCGAGCATCGACGTGCGCACCATGCGCGTAAGAATGGCGGCAAGTGCGCTGCCCATCGTGATGGCAGGCAGCACCTGGTTCGCAAACGTGCCGGAACCGGAGACCGGCAACCATCCTGCCTTAATCGAGAACAACAGAATCAGGATCGGTCCAAGTGCAAAGTTGGGGAACGAGAGACCGAATAAACTGACCACGCTGATCGCGTGATCGTCCCAGCGATTGCGCTGGCGAGCTGAGTGAACTCCAGCTGGAATCGAAAGCAAAACGGCCACCGCCAGCGCCGCCAGCGTCAGTTGTATCGTGTAAGGATATCGTTGGCGGAGCAGTTTGCTGACGCTCTGGTTGTAGCGCAGCGAAGCCCCCAGATCCCCGCGCACCACGCCCTTCCAATAGTTGATGTACTGTTGCCACAGTGGGAGGTCGAGTCCGTACGTGTGCCGTGTTGCGGCCAAATCCGCTGCTGGAGCGCCTTCTCCCAGCATTTGCGCCACGGGATCACCCGGGACGAGATGAATCAGGAGAAAGACGAGCGAGACGACGAGCCAGATCACGGGCAGGGTGTAGAGGACGCGATGGGTGAGGTAGCGGAGCAAAGCGGTTGTCCTGGTTCGTGGCTACTGACTAGTCGTGATATTCGACTGCATATCGCAGGTTAGATTAGCACTTGTCTTTCAGAATGGGCATTGGGATCCGCGGCGCGATCGAGAGGTTCACTCTGCAATCGCCATCGGCGCTTATCTCGAATACGCAGGACAGCATCCTACAACGCGCAGGGTTTGCAGATTTGAGTCAAACTCTCCGAACGACGGTTGCACGCCGTGCGCCATTATTTGACGAATTCGCCCTGTCCTCCACTGGCCCAGGGATCGTACGTCAGACAAAACAGGACTCGGTCGGAGATCGGAGGATGGTCATAGAACAGGAACACATTCACGGGACTCGGATCAGGATCCGACAGACCCACTTCCCCCAATACCTGGAATGCCTGCGCCGCGATCTGCCCCGAATCCGGCCTGAGCCCATGGGTTACTTCCAGTCCATAATGGTCGGCCTGATGCTCTAAGTACCGGCTGAAAGCTGCGCCGACCGGGTTGATCGCAAAGGAGAACCCCGAGAACAGCAGCAATAGCACCGGCAGTGACGCCCAATCGTACAGTCCGCGAATCTCCCACGCGCTGCCCCAGCGTGCCAGCAGCCATCCGAGGCAGCGACATCCGAGATAAAAAGCGATCAGCAGAAGAATCGACCAGAAAGCCAGCCCTTTCGGTATGTGCTTGAGGACGCAATGGCCCATTTCATGGCCGGCAACGAATACGATCTGCTGGTTGTTCATCTTCGCGATGGTTGTGTCCCACATCACGATGCGCTTGGACGCGCCAATACCGGTCACATAAGCGTTGAGCCCCGTGGTCTTTTCGCCGGCACCCATCCAAAACATTCGTTCGGGGGGAATGTCTTGCCCGGCGCGCTGCACCATTTGCTCGAGACTGGCGGTCAGCGCGGGGTTCTTCGGCAGCAAGGGTTCGAACTTGTGAAACAGGGGATCGATGACCAGCGGTTGCAGGAAGACGAGAAACACGCCGATCGGCAACGAGATCAACCAGAAATAAAGCCACCAACGGCGCGCACTCCGGCGAATGACAATGTAAAGCAGCCAGATTAGGATGGTCGCAATCACGAACGAGATCAGTTGCGCCTTGACCCAATCCCAGGTCCACGAACCCCATCCCTGCACGGAGATTCCGTATTGCTTTTCAACCCACTCGCCGTAGAGGTCTAGCGGCAAAGTGAGAATCGCGATCGTCGCGAGTAACAAAGGAGAGAAGAGCGCGCTCTGCAGAAAGCGTTTCGATGAGAAACGCTCGCTCCAGTCTCGATATTTGGGTGCGAGTTTCCACCGCAGGATTAACCATAAAACCAGGATTCCATAGACTGCACCGATCAATGCCAGCCGGAAATGAATGCCACTACGATGGTGGGCTTTCTGGTGAAGGTCGGGGGGGAGAGTGTAAGCCGTAATCTTCGCGTTGGATTGCGGCGTGCTGACTGGCGCATGCGCAGATGCAGGTTGCGCAGGCGTGCCCGGAGTGGTCGATGGTGATTGACCCTGGGCAACCGCCGAGATGGCTGCGAACAGTGTAAATCCTGCTACTGCGAGAGCAACTCGGGATGATTTCATACTCCGCCTGACGGAGAGCAGTCGTTGTTGGTTCGTAATCGCCGGGTTAGATTAGCACTTGTCTCTGCAGATAGGGCAATTGGCATTGAGGCAGACGCTCGCGTTCGACGTTCTCGCTGCACAATTCCAGCGATCGTTCCTCCGAGATGTGGCCTCATGGACTATAGTAAAAGACCTCTCGAAACCCAGAATAAGCAACTTTTAAGAAGACGGCGCGGATCCATTACCCATGGCGGACGGCCAACTTACGACACAACCCATGTTTGCGTGCCCTTCATGCGGCACGAAAACGCTTGGACAGTTTTGTAGTCATTGCGGCGAAAAGGAAGTAGGGGATGAGGACTATTCGCTGCGTCACTTCCTCAAAGAGGCGGTAGCTGCGCTCACGCTGCTGGAGTCAAGGGTTCTGCGAAGCGTGTGGCTGGTCACTAGCAAGCCCGGGTATCTGAGCAGGGAATATTTTCAGGGACGCAGAGTTCGGTACATGAAGCCCCTTCAGCTATTCATATTCTTAAACGTCGTGTACTACTTCTCACTCACTTTATTCACGGCCACCACGTTTACTACCCCGCTTGCCACCCAGCTTCACATGAACAATTACTATCCCGTCTATGCAAGCCGGCAGGTTACTCACAAGCTACAAAAGGAGCAAATCAGCTACCAAACACTCGAGAAAAAATATAACGAACGAACCAGCGTCCTTTCAAAAACGCTGATCTTCCTGCTCATCCCGATTTTTGCGCTGCTGTTTTATGGGTTGTTTTTCAAGAAGAGGAAGTACTTCGTAGAACATGTGGTAGTGGCCACACATTTTTGGGCGTTCAATCTGATATTGCTTGGGGTGATTCTTCCGCTGGTTTCGATACTGCTAATCCGGTTGTCCAGGGCGCTGGGCATCTCGGCTGCGTATGTAACAAATGACGGTGTCGCATCGAGCGCTCTTCAAATTTGTTTTGCGGTCTATCTGTTCGCGATGCTGCGCCAGTCGTACGCCGCAAGCAGATGGTATTGTGCTATCAGCGCTCTAACCATCGCCTGGTCCTTCTTTCACATCGTGTGGCTATACCGATTCTTCTTGTTCGAGCTAACACTAAGTGTTGTTTAGCCAGAGCTTCGGCCTGCAACACCCCTCAATCCCCCGCCTGCTCCATCGCCGCCGGTTCCAGCATTTCGATCTTCACTTTGGCGATGCGGTGGGCTTCTATCTCCTCCACCGTGTAGCGACGCCCTTCGAATTCGAAGGCATCGCCTACATTGGGGATTTTCTGCAGGCGCGCAAGCACAAATCCGGCGAGAGTCTCGAACCCCGCGTCCTGGGGCAGGATGAGTTGATATTGCGACTCGAGATCGCGGATGTTCAGCGATCCGTCAAGCGTCAACGAGGTATCTTCGTCCAAGGTCGGCTGGGGCGCAGGCTGGATGTCGAACTCGTCTTCGATTTCGCCGACTAACTGTTCCAGCACATCCTCCACCGTAATCACGCCGGCCGTAGAACCGAACTCATCGACCACCACCGCCAGATGGCGCTTGCGCTCCTTGAATTCCGCCAACAGATCCGTCAGCGGCTTGGTCTCAGGCACGACCAGAACGTTGCGCATAATCTGGCTGATCTGCATCTTGGCGATGCGCGTGGTGATGGCCTGGTTCGGACTTAGCGTGAAGCGCAACCGCATCCAGCGCATCAGGTCCTTCGCATAAAGCACACCAATGATGTGTTCGCGGCCGCGTTGCGGATCAAAAACCGGAATGCGGGAGTGCTGTTCTTCAACCACGCGAGCCAGCGCATCTTCCAAAGTAAGGTCAGCCGGAAGAGAAAAGATGTCAGGCCGAGGCACCATGACTTGCCGCACGGCGATGCTGTCCAACTCCAGCGCATTGTGGATCATCGCTTCCTGAAATTCCGGTATCTGTCCGACTTGGCGGCTCGCCGTGACAATCAGCTTGAGTTCATCCGGCGAATGGATCGCGCCGCCTCGGCGCATGCTGCGCGAACCGAAGAGACTCAGAACAAAACCTCCCGACTTGCGCATCACGTACAGGAAAGGCTTCATCACCGTCAGGAAGACGTCCATGGGCGCGGCCACCGCCAAGGCCACGCGCTCGGCTTGCTGCAGGGCCAGAGTCTTGGGAACCAGTTCCCCCAGGATCACGTGCAAGTAGGTAATGATCGTGAAGGTGAGCACGATCGCGATGGTGTGGGTATAGATGGGAGCGTGCGGCACGCGGCCGAGAATCGGCTCGAGGATGTGGGCGAGAGTGGGCTCGCCGACCCATCCGAGGGTCAAGCTCGTCAGCGTAATGCCCAGCTGGACGCCGTTCACAACCTCGTCCAAATTCTGATGCAGACGCTGCACGGTACGCGCACCGATGCGGCGCGCCTCAATGAGCTGCTGGATGCGGGTATCGCGCACGCTCACCAGGGCGAATTCGGCGGCAGCGAAGAACGCGTTGGCCGCCACCAGGAGCAGAATCAAAAACACCCGGAGCAGCACAAATGCCATCATGGAAGGTTAATTCTAACATTCCAAAGGGCATAGATGAAGCATCGAGCTGTGGGGCTGTGGGGCATTACCCTGTAAGCTTCGAGCAACATCGGCGTGAAAGTGGGGTTAAGGCATGCAGGCAGCGGCCCGAATCACTTGCAACTACCCTGCTTTCTTTTCTTTGGCTGCGGTGTCTAACTGATTGACCCTGTTTTGTTGATCCAATCAGGGAATCGCTGGCTGCAAAATTCTCAAACTCGTCGCGAAACGGGAACAAAACTAACCGCGACTTCGTAAGATTCCAATGAAGGCACAACCTGGATCCCACCTTTCTTAGCGGCAGGAGGCACTTGTGAATGGAAACGGTAATGGTAATAACAACAAGAAGAAGCGGCGTCGACGGATTATCTACATCTGCGTGGGTGTGTTCGGCGTCCTGGTGCTGGCGGGAGCGGTGATCGCGGCTACACGTGGTGGGACCAAGATTGACCCATCCAAGCTAGCGAAGGTGGAGAAGGGTGACCTAGCCAAAAGCGTCGTCGCGACCGGCAAGGTTGAGCCCATTACCAAGGTCGAGATCAAGTCCAAGGCTAGCGGCATCGTGAAAAGGCTGTATGTCGATGCAGGCGACCGGGTGAAAAAAGGCCAACTGCTGGCCGAACTCGACAAGGAAGAAATAGCCGCGCGTGTAGCGCAGGCTAAGGCGCAGGTGGAAGCCTCCGAAGCCAGCGCCCGCGGAACTCAGGCCGACTACGAACGAGCCAAAGTGGATGCCGAAGGTCCGGACGTACCGATGCTGAAGCGCGCCTATGATCGAGCGCAGGGCATGGCAAAGGAAGGCGTTGTCTCGGCGTCAGCGCTCGACGATGCGCAGAAGAACTACGAAATGGCGCTCAACAAGCAGAACGTCGCCAAGGCCCAACTGCAAGTTCTGAAGGCAAAAATCGGTCAGGCCACTGCGCAGGTGGCCCAGGACCGAGCCAACCTGATGCAACTCGAAGAGCAATTGAGCTACACCACCATCATGTCGCCCATCGATGGAATCATCCTGTCGCGCGATGTGGAAGTCGGGGATGCAGTCAGCTCGATCCTGGTCCTGGGTTCGTCGGCTACGCTCATTATGACCGAGGGCGACACCAGCGAGGTCTACGTAAAAGGCAAAGTCGACGAGAGCGACATCGGCAAGGTCTACATGGCCCAGCCGGCACGCATCAAGGTAGAGTCGTTCAAGGACAAGACCTTCAACGGCAAGGTAACCAAGATCTCGCCTATGGGGGTCGAGAAAGACAACGTCACGACCTTTGAAGTGCGCGTGTCCATCAACAACCCCGGCGGCGAGTTGAAAGCGGCCATGACGGCTAACGCCGAGATCATCCTGGAAGAGCACAAGAACGTGCTGCAAATTCCGGAAGGCTCGATTCTCTACGATAAAGACAAAAAAGCGTCGGTAGAGATCCCAGACGAGAAGGGGAAAGAAGGCAAGCGCAAGGTAGCCGTGAATATTGGGATCTCGAACGGCGCCAAGACGGAACTGCTGAGCGGGCTCAAGGAAGGCGATCAGGTGGTGTTGCAATAAGCCCGGTTCAAGCCTCCTCCCGAGAGATTCAGCCAGAAAGCACGGATTTCCGTCCGTGCCTTTCTTCTCGTTGCCACGACACGAGATGAATCCGCGGTTTGCGCTACTTTCAAAATCTTGTCGTCCTGACCGGAGTGAGGCGACAGCCGAACGCAGTGGAAGGACTCCGCGACCGCATGCGGCAACTCAAAACTGAGAAAACTTTTTCATCACGAACCGTAAAGTACTGGCGTACTTCTCGCCGATTAATGGAAAAACCCGACACGTCACAACGATCGCAATCCATCGCGGGATCCTTCGACTCCGCTCAGCCTAGCCTAGCTCCGCTTAGAAAGATCGAGCTAAGAGTTGCACCGCAGTTCTCAGGCAACTGCAGTCTCATGCGACTTTCCAGCCCGAACACTCATCAGTGGTACTAGCCATGTCTCAAACCCACGACACAGCCCGCTACGAACGAGTCTTCCCACTGCCCAGCCCCGCCGGCAAGCTGGAACTGAAAATCCAGCAAGGAGGCGCAGGCCGCTTCTACATCATCGCCACGCTCCCGAAGGCTCCCGAGTCGAACGAGATCGTGCTCTCGATTCCGACCGAATTGGCGGACTCGTTAACCCATGCCATTGGCAAGGCAGCAGACTGCTCCGGGGAATAGGGCCATGCCCGGCCGGATTCGAGCCCTCAAATACCGTCATCCCGAGCGAAGTGAGGCGTAGCCGAAACGCAGTCGAGGGACCTTGCGCTTGCCGGAAACATCACTTGCCGCCAATTTCACGGCCTGCCTGTAAAACTTTGACGCCCCTTGCTCTACGGCACGAATCGGAGAGCCCGGGTCGGTGAAACCCGAAACGTGAAACTGCCTTCCTGTTTCGGGGACTCAAACTTCCACCGAATGAACATTTTCCCGCCTCCGTTCGTATAGTTCCTTGAAGATATAACTAAGCCGCCGGGCGTCCGTCTAAGTGATGGAAACAGTTAGCCTGTCGGCCACCGAGCCTTGGGGCGACTATGAGTCTGTTCGAAATCCTCCGCCAGACGATCGCGACCTTCCGGGCGCACAAGATGCGGATCTTCCTCACGATGTTCGGCATCGTCTGGGGGATCTCGTCGGTGATCCTGCTGGTGGGGCTGGGGCGCGGCTTCAGCGCCGACCAGAAACGGCGCATGCAGACTCTAGGCAAGGACCTGGTAATCGTTTGGGCCGGGAGAACAAGTTCACAAGTGGGAGGCCTGGCCGCCGGCCGTGAAATCACGCTCACCATCGACGACGCCCGCCTGATCCGCAACGAGTGTTATCTCGTGAAAAACGTCAGCCCCGAGATGCGGCGCTCGATTCCCGAAGTCAGCCAGTTCAATTCCGCCAGCCGCGGGGTTGTGGGCATCTGGCCGTCGTACCAGAATTTTCGTTCGCTACTGATTGACGAAGGACGCCTTATCACCGAAGACGACGAGCGCGATTCGAATCGAGTCGTCATTCTCGGCTTTGCCGCCAGGCGTCAGCTTTTTCCCGGCCAGCCGGCGGTGGGTTCCACGCTTCTGATCAAAAGCGTGCCCTACACGGTGATCGGCGTGCTGGCCGAGAAGAAGCAGAACTCAAATTACGACGGCCCCGATAACGACTATTTGTTCGCCCCGTATTCGTCCGTAGCGCGCGACTTCCCTCCTCCCATCAAGAAAGGAATCGTGAAGGGCCACCTCGACAACATCGTCTTCGAAGTTGCAGACGCCGAGGCTCATGAGGATGCTGTGATGCAGGTGCGCCGGATCCTCGGCCGGGTCCATCACTTCGACGCCAAAGACAAAGACGCGCTTTTCATATGGGATACCATGGAGGGCGCCAAGATGGTCGCGAACATCTTCGGTGTGATCACGGTCTTCTTCGGCTGCGTCGCCATCGTGACGCTCGGCCTCGGCGGCATCGGGGTAATGAACATCATGCTGGTTTCGGTCACGGAGCGCACCCGGGAGATCGGGGTGCGCAAAGCGATTGGCGCCACCCGTGCCGATATCCTGCGGCAGTTCTTCGCTGAGTCGGTGATGCTAACGGCAGTGAGCGGCGTCCTTGGGCTTACGTTTGGCATGGGTGTGTGCTTTGCGTTGTCAAGTCTTCCCTTGCCCGACTTCGTGCCTCATCCCATCATTTCTCCGGTCTCAATTGCGGTTTCGGTTATCACGCTTTCGTTGATCACGTGTACGGCTGGGATGTACCCCGCACAACGTGCGGCCGATATGACCCCCGTGGATTCGTTGCGCTATGAATAAACTTTGGAAGGAGAATGCACATGCGTCCAGGATTGGCTAAGTCGGTAGTAGTGGTTCTGTGTTTGCTGGTGGGAACGACCCTGGCAGTGGCGTCCGAGCAGGGGCGCTTTGAAAAGACCCTGACCGTGAGCAGTGGCGCTGACCTGGAGGTATTCACTCACTCCGGCGATGTCATCGTCCGCAGCGGCCCGACCGGCAGCATCGCTATCATCGGCAAGATTCACGTGGGCGATCGCTGGTTCAACGGCGGCAGGAAGGCCGAGGTGCAGGGCATCGAGCAAAATCCGCCCATCACTCAAACCGGCAATCACGTACGCATCGACTATGTGAACGTCCGCGAGGTTGCGATCGACTACGAGATCACCGCTCCGCCTGACACCAAGGTCCGTACGAAATCCGGCTCCGGCGATCAGACCATCGAAGGCATGCAGGCAGGTGTGGAAATTGAAACCGGCTCGGGCGATGTGCGCCTGCGCGACCTGGCGGGCGACCTCCGCGTTCACACCGGTTCTGGCAACATCGAAGCCCGAGGCGCTTCAGGTCCGGTTGAGGCACACGCCGGCAGCGGCGACATCCGAATCGAGGAGAACAGCAAGGGTGACGTGAACGTCGAGACCGGCTCGGGCAACATCGAGGTCCGCGGCGTAGATGGCGGCTTGCGCGTCAGCGCCGGCAGCGGTGATGTCAGCGTCGACGGAAAGCCGGCCAGTAGCTGGTCTGTGAAAACCGGCTCCGGCAATGCCCAGCTTCGCGTCCCCGAGCAGGCAGCCTTCGATCTGGATGTTTCCACCAGTTCCGGAAGCGTTGAAGTCGCTCACCCGGTAACCACCACCATCCAGGGACGAGTGCAAGAAGAACGCAAGTCCATTCGCGGAAAGGTGAACGGCGGCGGCCCGGAAATCAGCGTGCACACCGGCTCGGGAGACGTTCGGGTCGACTAACGCTGGAGTTGCAAGTGAGACGAAAACGACGCTTGCTCTTCTGAGCATGTCATTCTCAGCGCGCTCTGCGGGTGGTCTCCACGGCCTCTGCGGTTTACGGTTTTTCGAAACCGCAGAGCGCGCAGAGAAACACCGCGGAGTGCGCGGAGTGATCGTTCGTAGGCCGACTCTTAAAGACTGTTAGCAGGTAACCCATGTTCTTGAAAGAACTCATCTCGCAAGGCTGGCAGGCTCTGATGCGGAACCGCCTGCGCTCGGCTCTGACGATGCTCGGCATCGTGTGGGGACTTGCGTCGGTGGTCATCCTGCTAGCCTACGGGCAGGGACTGGGCGGCAGCGTGCTGCACGCCTTCATGAACATGGGCAACGGCGTCATCGTGCTCTGGCCGGGCCAGACCAGCATGCAGGCAGGCGGCCAGCGTGCCGGAAAGAAAGTGAACTACGAGTACGAAGACGTTGAGGCGGTGCGCGACGAAGTCCCACTCCTACGCGCTGTGAGTGCCGAATCCTGCAGCAACTTCGGCTACAAGATCGGCACCCGGGTAGTCTCGATCCAGACCCGCGGCGTGGAGCTTCCCTACGGCCAGATGCGCAAGCTCGAGGTGGAAGACGGACGCTATTTCAACGAAGGCGATTTCGTCGACCACCGACGCGTACTGATCCTTGGATACAAGGCTGCCAAGAAAACCTTCCAGGGAGCGTCCGCGGTCGGCCAAAGCCTGACCATTGGCGGCCAGACCTTCGACGTTATCGGCGTGCTGCGCAATAAGATCCAGGACTCGATGTACCAGGGTCCCGACAACGAACAGGGTTTCATTCCCTTCCAGGTGTATCGCGAACTGAAGCAGGAGCGCGATCCCGACATGATCACCATCCAGCCACAGGCGCCCGCACTAACCCGGAAGGCGGTGGCCGCAGTTCGCGAGGTAATCGCCCGCCGCCATCACTTCGATCCCAAGGACGACAAGGCCACTCCAGTCTGGGACACGATCGAAAGCGAAGCGATGATCAGCGCGTTCTCGATCGGCCTGCAGGCGGTGCTGGGCCTGATCGGCGCGGTCACCCTGGCCGTGGGAGGCGTAGGGGTGATGAACATCATGCTGGTGTCGGTGACCGAGCGCACCCGCGAGATCGGCCTGCGCAAGGCGCTGGGCGCAAGGCCGCGGCACATCCTGATTCAATTCTTGCTGGAAGCGTTGGTGCTCACTTTTGTTGGCGGTCTGGTCGGAATGGGGCTTGCCGTTTTCCTTACTTGGGTCATCCCACCTATGCCCCTGTACGGCGACCTCTACAAAACCGCTAACCACGAAGGCGACATCTTCCTGCACGCCTCGACTTCGGTCATGCTGATTTCGTTTATCATCCTGTCGCTGGTGGGGATTGTGTCTGGGTTCTTCCCGGCGCTGAAGGCGGCGCGCATGGATCCAGTGGAAGCGCTGCACTACGAGTAAGCTGCACTTCTTCGCAGCAACGGGTTCTTGCGTGGCGATACGACCGCCGGTGAGCGCGAACTATGGAGTGCCCGCTTCCACCGACGTCCAAGACCAGTCCTTGAACTGCTTCCGCAGTTGAGATTTGAGAAGTTTTCCCGTTGAAGTGTGAGGTAGTTCTGGCACGAAGATGAAGTCATCGGGCAGTTGCCATTTGGCAAACTTCTCAGCCAGAAATCGACGCAATTCGTCCGTGGTAGGCTTTGCATCCTCCTTCGCGACAACCACCGCCAGCGGTCGCTCCACCCATTTGCTATGTGGAATCGCCACCACCGCTGCTTCCTTGATTCCAGGATGGCCGACCAGCGCGTTCTCCAGATCCACCGAACTGATCCACTCTCCACCCGACTTGATCAGGTCCTTGGTACGGTCCGTGATCTTCATGTAGCCTTCCGGATCGATCGTGGCCACATCGCCCGTGCGTAGCCACCCGTCTTCGGACCAGCTGTTCCGTTCCTGCGGCAGGTTGTAGTAACTCGCGGCAATAAATGGACCGCGGACTTCCAGTTCGCCAGGAGTTCGCCCATCCCACGGAACCTCGCCCTCATCGCCCATGGCGCGAATCTCGGTGAAGGGAGAAGGCAGTCCCTGACGCGCGCGAAGTTCAAATTTGCGCTCCTCCGGCAAGGTCTGCATGTGGGGCTTCAGGGTGCAGACGGTCGCGATGGGTGTGGTTTCCGTCATTCCCCAAGGTTGAATCACGCATACTCCGAATGTCTCGAAACGGCGGAAAAGACTTACCGGCGCCGCCGAGCCTGCCACGATGACCCGCAAGTTGGACGCAAGGCGCCACCGTTGTGGCTCTCGTTCGAGCGCAGCGAGGACCCCCAAGCCAAATCGTAGGAACACCGCCCGCCAATGTGACCTGCTCGGCCTCAAGCAGATCCAGCAAGCGCTCAGACTGGAGATTCGGTCCGGGCAGCACCAGTTTGCTGCCATTCATCACCGCGGCGTAGGGAAAACCCCAGGCGTTGGCGTGGAACATCGACATGGACGGCAACACGCAATCACAGCGCGAGATAGCAAAATTATCAGGCAGAGAAATGGAATAGGAGTGAAGCGCCAGGGCACGATGGGAATACGCCACGCCTTTGGGTTGTCCAGTCGTGCCCGAGGTGTAGCACATGGCGGCAGCGTCGTGTTCGTCGAGATGAGGATAGGTCGGGCAGCCGCCGCTGCTCGCCAACAGGCTTTCGTAATCATCGCCGGCCGAAGCCGGACCCTTGCCGCTGAAGGGAACAACAAAAACGCGCTGAACACATACCTTGTTCCGGATCTTCTCGTAGACCGGAAGTAGCACGTCATCCACAATCAGCCAGCGGTCTTGCGCGTCGTTGATGATGTGGGCCAGTTCATCGGGATGCAGTCGCAGATTGAGAGTGTGCAACACGCCCCCGACACTAGGAATACCCAAATAGGCTTCCAGGTGAACCCGGTGATTCCACATCAGGGTGGCGACGCGATCTCCACACTGCAGTCCAAGTTCCTGCAATGCCGCGGCCAGCGCGCGGGCGCGGCGATGCATTTCGCCGTAGGTGTATCGGTGGATCGAGTTGTCGGGTCTGCTGGAAACAATTTCGACCGTGGGAAACAGTGTGCCGGCCCGTTCCAGCAGGTGGTCGAGCGTCAGCGGAAACTGCATCATGGTTCCCTTCATGGCGTTGTCACCCTTCGGGAAGCTGCGAAAACTGCCGGGTATTCTACCCCGCGAACGCGAGTGGATTGCGCAGAATCGCTTGGGCTACTTGGCCGTGAGGTCAGGTGGGGGCGGGAGGTTGCGGTGCTTTAACCACTCCAGGCTGATGTTCTGGGCCGGTTTGTTTTTCGGAAGACTATCCAGATCGGGCATGAAGATTTGCAGGCCAGCATCAGGAGTCATGCGGGTGTAGCCGTTCACCAGTTGGCTTTGATAATTGTTGAGATCCAGATCGAACCACGCATCATCCGAGAGATCCACCATCGTGAGATCTACGTGGTGCATGGTGAGTTTCCCGAAATCGATCGTGCCGTCGTTTAATCGCAGAAAATTTCTCCATTTTTCTACCCGGGTCACCGCCCCTTCGGCGTTCCCGTAAACTTCCTCGATATCCGGGCTGACGACGCGCACGTTCGTTAATTGTCCGTGGATATGCGGCGGCGGAAGCAGTTTGAGGGTGTCGAAAACAATGTCGTTGCCGGAAACTTCAACGCCCGGCATGCCGTTGCGATGAAAGAGATCGGAGACAGTAATGTGTAATCTACCCAGAAGTCCCTTCAGCGGAATCTTCAAAACCGACAGTTTCGTGACGTGTACTTGAATTCGGTTGTCATGGGTTGCAGCGACATTGCCGAGTAGTTCCACCGGCATGGAAATGAGCTTGTGTAAAGTTCCCTGGAGCTTGATGTGGTCATCTTCGGCAAGCAGCTTGATGTTTTTGAGCGGCGAGCCCTTTACGTCTCCCGTATTGAGAAAATTGCCGATATCTCCGATGTTGGCGCGAATCACCCCGCTTTTGATTTCAAGAAGAAAAGACTCCGGATCATCAAAGTTTGGATTTGTGCCGCGGCGAGTGCGGACCATGTTGCCGCGCAGCCAGCGGACATAGATGCGAAAATCCGGGCCTTTTCGCAGCATCAGGTTGTGCGCATACACAGCCGTGGGAGCAGACTCAGGAGTGGAGGGAGTTGAGCCTCCGGCGGGCGACGTATCCGTCGAAGTTCGAGAAATTGTCGGTTGGCTGGGGATTCTCGTTGATCGCACGTGCCAGACCACGAACACCAGCGAGAGAATACAAACGGATCCGAGAATCGCGAGCCGCACACGCATACACTACCATTCTAGGGGAACGGCGGCCTCGCGACATTGGTGCCACATCCGGTTTTTTGGGAGGGACACCTTGTTGATCTGCCTTTCCGGCGTTACCTCCGTGCCTTGACCCCTCTCGCTCCAAAGGTTACTTTCGTCTTTTGCGGCGAATGAATTTTTGCCCGGATGAAGTGTGTCCCGGAAATGAGGCATTCTGTGGCTCGAACCCCCATCATCACGCTGACCACCGACTTCGGACTCAACGATCACTTCGTCGGGACCATGAAAGGCGTCATCCTGGCAATTGAGCCGGAGGCCCAGATCATCGATATCTGCCACTCTGTGCAGGCCTTTGACGTGCTCGACGGCGCCCTCACCATTTCCCAGGCCTATTCCTACTTCCCTTCGGGAACGGTGCACATGGTCATCGTAGATCCGGGCGTCGGCACGGAGCGTCGGCCCTTGATTGTGACCAGCGAACGGCACCACTTTGTGGCTCCAGATAACGGAGTTTTGTCACTGATTTATCAGCGAGAAGAGCGCCTGAGCGCGCGTCACGTCACGGGCGAACACTATTTCCTGCAGCCGATCAGCAACACGTTTCACGCGCGCGATGTGTTTTCTCCAGTGGCGGCCTACCTGTCCAAGGGCGTGGACCCAGTGAAGTTCGGAGAAGAAGTCAGCGACTTCGTGCGCTTCTCGGCACCCAAGCCGAAGCCGGTGAACGAGTCGACGCTGCGCGGCGTGGTCCTGAAAGTCGACCGCTTCGGCAACCTCATCACCAATATCACTCCGCAGGACGCTCCGATGCTCTTCGCGGAAGATGCCTCGGGATTCAAGATCGTGATCGGCAAGCGCGAAATCACCGAGATCAAGGACGCTTACGCACTGGGTGCCCCCGGCGAGGTGTTCGGCATCCTCGGCAGCATGGGGTACCTTGAGATCGCTGCCAACCGCGGAGCCGCAGCGCAGATTATGGGCGCAGGCAAGGGCAGCGATGTAAACATCGTGCTAGGTGAGGCAGCGGCTGCCGGCAACGGGCAGTAAAAGAGAACTTACGATTGCCCATTGGCGATTTCTCAAGTTGCGACCAAGTTGTGTCGATTCGCGGCCAAATTGCCAATTGGAAATCGGCAATTGAAAATTTCCCTTATCCGGCTTTTGGTCGAGGATGCGCGTAGCGCTCCATCTCTCCCGTCCACTTCAGAAAGCGCCACAGATTTCTGCGTTCGCGCCAGCTGAATTCCCAGAACTCCAAGAAGCCAATCTGCGTCATCTTGACGCCGGTGTAGGTCTCGATCCGCCAGAGCAGGTACGGACTGCGCCACGGTGTCAGGTGGTGCCCCTTGGTGGCATTCCAGAGAAAGCGAAGAATGTAGTGCATGGATTCCTGCGCGTAGTATAGCGTCCGCGTGCGCCCAGAGCGCCTGAAATCGCGTGCTAGAATCGACTTTCTACCGTGCTTCTATAATTGGGTTGCAGCGCCTGAAGGCGCGTCGCCGGAGGCCGTTCCGGTGCGCCTGAAGGTGCATCCCGACATCAAAACCCAGATTCGAGAGGCTCGAGATTCCAAGGCCCAAAGCCGAGAGCCCAAAGCCGAGAGCCCAAAGCGAGATTCGAGCGTTCATGTCCGACAATAAGACGCGAGCCGCCGCCGAAGAGCACTACTATGCGGCACTCGACCTGGTTGCCGAAGGTCATCACGAGCAGGCTGTTGAGCAATATCAGAAATCCCTGGCAACGGATCCCACCTTCACCGAAGCCATGCATGGCCTGGCTCGTGCCCTGCAGGATCTGAATCGTCTCGACGAAGCCATCACCGTCGCAATCCGTATCGCGGAACTCGACCCCGACGACGTCCTGGCGCACACCAGCCTGTCCGTGCTGTATCAGAAAAAAGGCATGATCCCCGAAGCCGAAGCTGAAGGTAACAAGGCGCGCGTTCTGGGATGGAAACAACAGTTGAAAGAGAAACGCCCTTAGCTCTTAGCTTCTGGCTCTTAGCTTCTGGCTCTTAGCTTCTGGCTCTTAGCTTCTCGCTCGTAGCTCGGGGCTCGTAGCTCACAGCTCGTATTTCTTCATCAAATGCCGGAACGACCGATACGAAATTCCCAACACATCGGAAGCCTTGGTCTGCACGCCATGGGAGTGGTTCAGCGCGGCTAACAACAGCGACCGCTCGATCTGCGCCACATATTTTTCCATGTCGAGCCCGTCCGGCAGGATTGAACCGGAAGAGACGTCCGGAACTCCCGGAACTCCGGCGGCGGCCGCTGCGGCCTTGGCCTTGGGGCGCTCGGCAGGCAACTCAACGTGCAACTGATCACTGCCTTCGAGCGCGACCGCACGCTCCACGGTGTTTTCGAGTTGGCGCACGTTGCCGGGCCATTCGTATTCGCAAAGGCTTGCGAGCGAATGGGAATCGACCCTCGCGATGCTCTTCCCGGCCGCAGGCCCGTACTTCTTCAGAAAGTGATTGACCAACAGCGGAATGTCTCCCCGCCGTTCACGCAGTCCGGGCACCCGAATGGGAATCACGCTCAACCGGTAATAGAGATCCTCGCGAAAGGTATTTTCCGCGACCAATTTGTCGAGATCGCGATTGGTCGCGGCGATTACGCGCACGTCGATGGGAATTTCCGTGGTGCCGCCCACCGGACGTACCGTGCGTTCCTGGAGCACGCGCAGGAGTTTCACCTGCATCGCCAGAGTCATCTCGGCGATCTCGTCCAGGAAGATCGTGCCACCGTCGGCTACTTCGAACAGTCCGCGCTTGTTCTGATTCGCTCCCGTGAAGGCGCCCTTCACGTAGCCGAACAGCTCGCTTTCCAGCAGAGTCTCGGGAAAAGCTCCGCAGTTTACCGAAACAAAAGACTCGGCGACCCGCGGCGAACACACGTGCACGGCACGGGCGACCAGTTCTTTCCCGGTACCGCTCTCTCCGTACACCAGGATGGTGCTGCCGGTCGAAGCCACCGTGCGAATGGTCTGCTTCAGCTTTTCCATCGCGGGGCTGACGCCGATGATGTTGTCCAGTGAGTTTCGGGCGGCTGCATCGCGGCGCAGCGCAAAGTTCTGTTTGCTCAACGAAACTTTCTCGAGCGAGCGGTTGATGGCCAGCTTGATCTCGTTCACCAAGCCGGGACTTTTGCGGATGTAATCCGAGGCCCCGCCGGCTTTTACGGCCTCGACTGCCGCCTCGTAGTCGTCGACCGCGGTGATGAGAATGACCGCTGAATCCGGCGATGTAGCGTGGGCATAGCGCAGCACTTCGATGCCATCGATGTTGGGCATCTTGATATCGGTGATGATGAGATCGTAAAGCGCGCCATCGATCTTCCTCTTGGCAGCCTCGCCCGAGTTGACGGTCTCGATCTTGTGGCCGTCGCGCCGCAAGGCGATATCGAGCATTTCACAGATGGAGCGCTCGTCGTCGCAAACCAGAATGTTAGCCATGCGCTCTCCCTCCCCCCGCCGCACCTTGCGTTTCCCTTTGCCCATCACTCGTCGGCAAGGCCTTCTGCCCTGCGCCGGAAGCGGGCGCCCGCCGTGCTCCGAAATTCAAACGCCGCAGCCGAAGTACAAAGGTTGTGCCTTCGCCCAGCCGCGAACGCGCCCACACTTTACCTTCATGCGCCTGCGCAATTTGATACACGATCGCCAGTCCGAGTCCGGTTCCTCCATCGAACCCCGACTGGAACGGCTCGAAAATCTTTTCGGTCTGTTGAGGGCTCATGCCGTGGCCGGTATCAGCGAAGTTAATTTGCCAGTCATCTCCGGAGGGCTCCACCGTAACCGTCAACACGCCACCGTCTTGCATGGCGCGCACTGCGTTCTGGCAAAAGTTCCAGAAAACCTGCTTGATCCTGTCGCCGTCAGCCAGCACAAAGGCGTGTTCGACGTTGAAATTGCGTTCAATGCGAATGCCGGTGTTCTCCGCCACCAGACGGTGATTAAGCAGCGTCAGCGTGTCTTCCAGCAGAGGCATTAAGTCGGTCTTCTCGAAGCGATACTGCTTGCCGCGGGAGTAGGCCAGAAAATCGGTGATGATGTTGTTCAGCCGTTCCGATTCGCGGATCACGATCTGCAGCAGCTGGCGCTGCTCCTCGGTCATCTCAGTGGCGGTCGATAGCATACTCACCGACCCCGCGATGGATGTAAGCGGATTCCGGATCTCGTGCGCGATCGCCGCCGCTAGCCGTCCCACCGCTGCCAGCCGGTCCTGCATGCGCACTTCTCGCTCCAGCCGGCGAATCTCGGTCAGATCGTCGAAGGTATAAACGAATCCCTCCTCCTCTCGACCCGGAACCGTGAGCGCAGAAACAATCACGCGAAAAGTCTTGCGGAAACCGTTGGCCGGTTGAAAACGCACTTCTGCGTGCGCTCGCGACGAACCCACGCTGGGCAGGGGATCGAGAAATATTTCGTTCACCGATTTCCCCGTCAGTTCGTCCCCGCACTCCAACAGTTTGCGGGCCGCGCGGTTCATCAGCGTGACTTTGCCGTCGAGGCTGGTCGTAATAAGGCCGCCGCTAATCGACTGAATGATGTTTTCGTGCAGAGCCTGCAGACTCTGCAGAGCACCGCTGGTGTCTTTCAGTTGAACATCGACCTGGCGCAGCTTGGCTGCCAGCAGACCCGCCAGGTAGGCCACAGCGAGGAAGGCAAACAGATTAATGAAGATAATCGCCTGCAGGGCCCGCAGTTCCGGGTGCGTGATAGCAAACGAACGCACCGCGCCGTAGTAGTTCAGCTCCAGCAGTGCGCCATACAAGATGAAAGCCACTGCTGCCGTGAGGTAAGCCCACCACCTGGGCAGCAGAATGCATGCGACGATGATGACTAACGGATACAGGAAGTTGAACGAACTGTCCCACGCACCGGTGAAATGCACCACCAGGGTCACCAGCGCAAGGTCTGTCAGCACTTGCAGCAGCGCTTGTACACGTTGCTCGTCCCAGAAAGACAGCAGGAGGACATAGAACAAGGACATCGCGTACCACAGCAGCATGGTGCTGACGAAGGCGCGCAGCGGCACGGCGGTGTCCGCCAGCCGTGCCACCGTCAACTCGATTCCCAGAAGGAATGTGAGAATGAGGATGCGGATCTTGACCAGCCACGCCAGCCAGTTCCGTTCATCGAACGTCGATTGCATGCTGAAGCCTAAGTGTTCGTTCCGCTACTGCTCCGCCCGGCGGAGAGCGTCCTGCGCGTGCCGGACGAGTTTCTTGGTCGAGCAGGGCCGGATGCTCAAGGCATCCCGCCCCTGACTCGAAGTTGTGCTGTTCCTTTAGCCGGCCAGTTTGGAGATCATCGCGAACAACGGCATATACAGCGAAATTACAATGCCGCCCACTGCCACGCCCAGAAAGCCGATGATGGCAGGTTCGAGCATGGCCATCAGGTCGCGGGTCGCCGAATCGACTTCGTCTTCGTAGAAGTCCGCGATTTTCTGCAGCATGTTGTCCATAGCACCCGTCGCTTCGCCCACGCCGATCATCTGTGTGACCATGTTCGGAAAAACGCCGCTTTCCTTCAGTGGATCGACGATGGTGCGGCCCTCTTCAATCGCCTTACGCACCTTCATCAACGCCTCTTGCAGGACGGCGTTGCCGGAAGTGCGCGCCGTGATGGCCAGGCCTTCCAGGATCGGCACCCCCGACGTGATTAACGTACCCAGCGTCCGCGTGAAACGAGCCACCGCGATCTTGCGCAGCAGCATTCCAAGCACAGGGGCTTTCAGCAGCAGCTTGTCCGTGTAATACAGCCCTCGGGGATGCTTACGTAGCTGTCGGAGGCCAAACACCCCGGCCACCCCGCCGGCAATGAAGAACCACCAGAAATGGCCCACAAATGAGCTTAAGCCCATCGTTATACGTGTGGGCAGTGGCAGAGTCACACCGAGGCCCATAAACAGGTTTGCGAAAATCGGAACAACCCACTTCAGTAGCGCCGCGACGATCACGACCGCGATGCCGACCACCGCCACCGGGTAGATCAGGGCCGACTTGACGGCCGAACGCAACCGGACCGCCTTCTCCACGTACATTGCAAGACGTTGCAGAATCAGGTCCAAAATGCCGCCCGTTTCGCCCGCCTCGATCATGTTTGTGGTGAGGTCGTCGAACACAGCCGGATACTGCCGCATGGCATTGGCCAGCGTGGCACCGCCTTCCACCGTGGTCCGGACCCCCGTGAGTGTCTTCTGGAACGTTTGATTCTCCTGGTTCGCCGCGAGAATCTCCAGACACTGCACCAGCGGCAACCCGGCATCGATCATGACCGAGAACTGCCGGAAAAAGATGGCGATGTCCTTGGTCTTAACCTTGCCCGACCCGAAGGTCGGCATGGAGAACTCTTTCCCTTTCTGCCGCACCGATCCCGGCGTGATCCGCTCCCGCCGCAGTTGCTGCATCAGAACATCTTTGTTGGCGGCAGCCCGTTCTCCCGAAACCTTCTCTCCGGATGCGCTCTTTCCTGAAAATGTAAAAACTGGCATGGTGACCCTCTCCTCAGTTCCTGCTTCTTTCCGGCGACTCCTTGCGGCGTCCCGGATCCGTTCAAGTTTCTTCGCGCGTTACCCCTTGCGTGACCGGCAAACCGGCCATCCCATTACCGCTTGGTGGGAGCGGCAGCCTTCGCCATTCCCGGAGTGCTGCTGCCACGGTTCATCAAACCCGCGCCCCGATTGATCATTTCCTGCAGCTCGTCTTGGTTGCTTGACCGCATCAGCGCGGTTTCGATCGTGATCTGCTTCTGGAAGTAAGCCGTCGCCAGCGACTGGTTGAAGG
>Ga0137358_10000293_pt1 | contig 21499 bp, 21 predicted proteins | sample Mad1_20_16metaG_FD_105551 | JGI IMG/M metagenome (GOLD analysis project Ga0137358, IMG submission 105551) | Vadose zone soil microbial communities from Angelo Coast Range Reserve, California, USA - Mad1_20_16 metaG | ecosystem: Environmental > Terrestrial > Soil > Vadose zone | place: USA... | reverse complement strand
GCTTTTCTACACTGTGTTCTTCAGAACTTGGCAGAAGTCATGCAGCCACCGCGTAAGGCTTGGCCGAAACTGCTCGGAAATGAAAGGGACCCTCTTCGATACACCTGACAGCTGTCAGATCTGGCCAGAAGCATCTGTCACATCATTCCGTCAGCCCTGCAGACCCCCTATAGTCTTGTGAGTGGAACTTCTTTCCACCACTTTGCTTGGCTGGGGTAGAAGATGGTGAGCTTAAACCCAGAGGACAAGACCCCCATATTATCAGAAAGCTCTTTGGTCAGAAGTGTCAGGGCCTGGAAAATGTGGGCAACAACTGCATTTGGTACACATGACCAGGCCAGCGGTTCCAAGACGGCCAGAAGCGCGGTGATGTTCCTCTCCACCCCATGCCCGCCGTTTTTAATTTGGGAGACACGGACACCATTTTTACGTTGCGAGGTCTTGTGCGTGAAGATACGGAGATCTCCAACGAGATGGCTTTTGTGAAATAAACACAGCCGCGCTTCGACTGAATGTTCTCAGATATCGATCCGAACAGGTACTTCAGAAAGGCGAGCTGATTTGGTGATATGGTGATATACAACGCAAGGTGCCTGTGAATCCGCAGGGTACCCTGGATGGGAGTCCAACACAACCCTGGTACACGGATGGATGGACACGATGCGGCGCTGTATGGCCTTACGATTACTAGTCAAAAAGGCGCCGAAGAGGCCATGACCCTCTTACAGCGTAAGTCAAAATAGGCAAAGAGTAGAAGGTGGTCCGCTAACTTGCAAATGTTTGGGATCCCTAGGTGTTGGCAGGCGGTACCGAGTACATCAATGATGGTGGAATTCATTGGCCCCCATACAATTGCAGGACGCCTTCTTGCCTCATTCCCGGCTACAGGGACGGTCCCCCGAAGTTACCTCCGCATGTGATGCATAGATAGCCGATGGCGATGCCCGCCATCACTTCCTCTTGGATTCACGAAGCAAGGCGATGTGATAATTGCCCGCAATGAAAGAAACACGCTGTACTTCGACGTTGCATTGGGCGTCTCGCACTGGCGTGATTATAGAGGGGGGGGGCTACGTGATATGGTCTATATTCATACGATAGTCAAAGCCAACACCACGAGTGAGTTAGGATCTGGGAGGACACGAAGGTGTGTGCACCCTCCTGTAGCTTCCGTCATGCGTTGGACATGTCGGCGGGCGTCAGCAAAACTGTAAAAGGGGAGAGCGCACATGGCCGCAATTTGCTACGCCATTATTTGATGTCCTACACAACAATGCAATCGATGACATTTAAGGACTACAATAGGTGGATATGGTGGTGGTGTCAGGAAAAAAAAAGTGACAACTCAGCCACGTCCCGTGGCGGGTAAACGCCTTAACGCCGGCGGAGGCTGTAGCGACCCGGAGGCGGTTAAACTGATTTCCAACGCCACTGGTCTCTGCACGCCCGACATCTCTAGCATGGTATGCCACCTCTTTTCGCGTTTTTTTTTTACATTTCGCTAACATGGTCTGACACAGGTCGTCCTTGCCGCTTCAATATGCACCAAGGGGGGTAAAGGTGCGCCAGGATAACTTATTTGATTTACCTTCATACGACGCACACCATTAACGAAACCAACGTCAGCTGTGATCTCTCGACAATTCAAGGACATGTCCCGAACCAGGATCGATGCTTTACTGGCCTCTTTTCCAAAACTTATACCCGCAAATACGCAACACACTTCTGTTGAAACTGCAGAAGTTCGCTACGTCTACCAGCTTCTTGAAGACCTTTACATTGTTCTCATCACCAACAAAGCCTCAAACATTCTGCAAGATATCGAGACGTTGCATCTTTTCGCTCGTGTCGTGTCAGATTTGTGCCGTAGCGCGGACCAACGAGAAATTGCAAAGAATTCGTTCGAGCTACTCGGCGCGTTTGATGAGATAGTGAGCATGGGCTACCGGGAGCAAGTCAACTTGATGCAAGTTAGAAGTATTTTGGAGATGGAAAGTCATGAGGAGAAAATACAAGAAATAATCGCTAGGGTATGCTCTGTTCACCAAGCTACTTCCGTTTTAAATAATACCCCGTGCAGAATAAGGAGGCCGAGGCCAAAGAAGAGCTGAAGCGTAGAGCTAAGCAGCTGGAAATGCAGAGAAGGGAGCAACAGAGACGCGCAGCCTCCGGCGGTGGCGGGCCTGGCAGCGGGGGTTATCTCGGCGGCGGGGTCTCTGGGTATGCCCCGCTTCCACAACGTCTTGATACCGCCACTCCTCCGGCTAGGACAGCATCACCTGTCCCTTCTTCGTTACGGGCTCCAGCATTCAAAGGTTCAGGGATGAAACTTGGCAGCAAAAAGACAAAGCAAGCCGAGCTCTTGGATGCCCTGGGCGGAAGTGCTCTTCTTTCAGAGGAAATGTCGGTTCCTAATACTCCTAATACGTCCACTCCCGAACCCAGTATAGTGAAAGACACAAAAAGCCCTCTCCCGACGGTCACTCCTGAAAGGTGAATTGCCTTTCCATTTAGTCCGGGAATAAAGAGTGACCAGTTTGTCAGCGTCCACATCATAATTAAAGAAAACATTTCGCTGTCTCTGTCCCGTGAGGGTGGGCTGGAGTCGCTCGAATTGAAGGGGGACATGAATCTTCACGTGTCAGATCCTTCGCTCTCCCGGATCAAACTCTCCCTCGTGCCACCTCCCTCCACATTTGGACCGGAGCTTCAGTTTAAGCAACACCCGAACGTGGGGAAGTTTTCCGCGAACAAAGAAAGAAGCATCGCGCTCAAGGACCCATCGCGTGAATTTCCCATCAATCAACCACTTGCAGTGTTGAAATGGAGGTACTCGGGTAAGGACGAAAGTTATATCCCGCTCTCCAGTGAGTACGCCGGCATACTGCCACCACTTCATGAACCCTGACCTCGATATGGAAAGTTAATTGCTGGCCAACACCTTCCAACGATGGCACTTGCGATGTCAACATCGAATACGAATTGGAAAACGAGAATGTTTCCCTTTATGATCTGGTTATTTCCATCCCGCTTCCGTGAGTAGTGCTTTCGACGACTCTTAACACCTTCTCTAAAACCTTATAATACTTGTCAGCGCTGGTTCTTATCCGATAGTGGCGTCTCACTCTAGCGAATGGCAGCTTAACCCGTCGAGTCATCGTCTTGATTGGACCATCCCTCTTGTCAATGCCGAGGAACGATCGGGCTCTATGGAATTCTCCATCACTGGTAGCGACATTAACGCATTCTTCCCTGTCCATGTATCTTTTGTGGGGCTGGGGAACACCGTAGGTGTCCGTGTGGCATCCGTCTCCCGAGTGGACAGCGGCGAAAATGTGGTATTCTCAGAAGACGCAAGCTTCAACACCGACGATTATCTTGTCGTATGAGCTTTGTAATGCAGAACATGGAACATGGAGTGTCATTATAATGTTCAGGACTTTGCCAAGACGAGCCGTCGGCAGCGCTTATAAGGAATGTTCAAAGCATTGATACGTAGACGGGGTTGGCTTGACACTGGCATACGGTGACAGAATGAATGCCAAGTTCGTGGCGCTCTGTAGTTGTGGAGACCAGATCCATCTCTGGCTTATCTCCGTACAACAGCAGGAGGACCGCCGAGCGACGGACTTCGTGTGAACCGCGCCTCCAATTCATCGGGTATCATGATCAGGCCAGGCCAGGGTCCGCAGCCAGGACGAACGTCCATTTCTTTCAGAAGCGTCGCTCGCCTCCCGTAGCTTTTGTTTTTGTCCCTGCCCTGGAATCCTTCGGTCTTGTATTATTTTTCTTGTCGGGGTCTCAATTCTGTTTTTTCTACTACGCGTTGCACCTGGACAACTTGTCCAGTGTCCAGGTTTTCGCCCCGCGTGCATTTCGGTAAGATGGACGTGACGGAAGTATGTTATGAGACCACGATACGGTTGCTAAGAAGCCGAATTTTTTTTTCCCATTGAATGGGCTCGTCAAAGTTGGAAGTACAGTAGCTTGACAGCCTGAGGCCAAGGAGCCTACTAGTCGCTCAGGCTACGACGTTAGTCGTTGTTGTTCAGGTTGGTTCCACCTAGTGGGACGGTCAGGTCGCCCTTTCAACGCCAGGGGGATCATCTGAACCAATGAGTGTCACAAGTTGACATCAATGCCGATAACTTAGTTTTTTGGGGTTGCTTCAGTCATCTGATCAACCCTGACTGACTACTACTAAAAACATGGCCTGAAGTCCTTAAAGTGACCTATGGGACGAGATGTCCGAAAGCGAGACCGAGCAAAGTGTGCATAAAACATAGAAGGAAGTGGGAGCGTGGCCTGTAAGTATACGATACATTGACAGAGCAAACCAGAAAAGGGTGCGAATGTCCAGTAGATGTTAATGTCCAAGAGTGGCATAAACGAAGCATACTAAATGAACAACAACGATCCGTTCTGTTGGGTCGTGGATGTCGGGGTGCCGTTGCATAATGGTTAGGCTAACCGATGGTTGCGTGCTTAACCTTTTCTGATACTTCATTATTCCTCCCCTCCTCGTCGGGAGCCCCGGCACTCGCGTGCGCATCACCCGTAGACAAACGATACGTGGACAAATGGTTCGGGGACGTTGATGACCGGCGTGGCAACGTGAAATCTTCTCCCACATCGAGATGTTGAAGGTTGGAGGCGGAGTGGGACCTTGGCATCATAGGCGCCGCCAATATGGGAGGGGTCAACAACAAAGTGGGAGAGGGTAATGGCAGCGTTCCAAAGGTCATGCTTCTCGTCATTCCCGTGCCTGGTGGATTCATCCGTGGGGGTGGGACATGGGTATTTTTGGGGTCCACCAGCATTTGGAAGGCTAAAAGACAAGCAAAGGCGTCATTTCCGGCGTTGTGTAGGGCGAAATCGAGAGGCACGTGGAGTGAGTGGAGGATGCTGCGAAGGGAGAGCAATGAGCCCGGTTGGCGAGGGGCCCCCGTTTTTGCATCGAGCATAGCTCCACGGAGTCCCGCTTTGAATAGGCAACTCTCATAGACAGTAACATCGATTACTAAAAGATTATGGGGCAATTCTAGTGTGTGGAGTCAGTACTAGTGGCAGTACCATAACTAAACCAATAGATGGCGCGTACTTATCTTCATCTCCTCCAACCGGAGAAGATCTCCCGTGGCAGAGTGGGTTACTAGGACTACGCCATTGGCTTGGGTCTCGGAATCAGGACTAGAGAGACTGCTATAACAGGCTTATCAAAGGAGCGTATCTTCAAGACCGTTTGTCTCACCTTATGACGGCCTGGATAATCTGTGGAATATTAGTCCTGGACACGACTTGACTTTCGCCAAACTGAAAATCGTTATGTCTCGGTAAACTTGACGATGGCTTAGTGAGGACACCTTACTGCGTACTGTCAACCACGAATTAGCAACTTGGCTTATCTGGCCTAACAAGTTGACGTGACTATCCTACCTGCCAAGGGAACCGTGACGTCGCATTGTACTTATTGCGGGGCTTGTCTGCGTACTCGCTGACGATGTAGTGTCCTCTTCTGCCGATGGAACGTGGGAAAGTGAGCATGGGAAACATAAAGCACCTTACCTGTAGTTCTCTTCAGGAAGTGGAGGCCAAGTTCCTAGACTGAACGTATGCCATCAGGGTTGGCCCGGTCAGCATACGATTTCCCAACTTACGCGTCCAAATGTCCGCAACGGACGGTTGCATAGCCCCATTCAAGAACAGATGCAGCGTTTCGCTCCAAACTCTCGAAGTCGATGGCAAGGAAAGACTTGTCATGAAGATCCCAAAGTTCCTGGATCGCCCTCGGCTCACCGAGACGGATACGAGCTTTGAGAGCAGAGAGGCAAACGGCACGCAACGTCGCATGAAGTTTTTTGTACGAGGAATAGTCGGAAATAGTTCGGAGATGTCGTTGGTGGGCCTCAAGCGGATGTACTTTCACGACGTTGTCAACGAGTGGCAATGTGTCTCCAAATCGCGTCTTGATCATCTTTACGAATGCACCGACGGACGTCATTCTCGTTACGATATGGGCCCTCCCCGTGTACGCATCTGTTGCGGTGATAACAGGCCACGAAAACGACAGGAAATCTTCAAAAGTGTTGAAGAGATGGCCCCAGGAGCGTTCATACCTGTCTCGGCATGTACAGCATCAAGAGTCAGTCCTTCGGAGGCATATGAACATTTCTACTTGCCAGGGTATTCCGTTGAGCTGGAAATATCCCATATACGCCGCGTACACCTATCAACTATAGTGTAAGGGCAAGGAAGAGAGCATTATCCCGTATGCGCGCACAGACTGAAGGTCGTACACCCATCCTTGACTATCGACGAGATGAAAATCGGACATTCAATGCGAAAGAGTGTACAGTACTGCGTGTATGTGGTAACTTCGCTGTACATCCGCTGCCCACGCCAAACGCCTCGGCGCCTCCAAACTACCAAGTTTAGAATAGCCCGTCTGTCGCTTGAGTCATCAAGTACGACATGGACGCCTTCAGAGCCCTGATATCCAGCTCGACAATTATTCGCACGTGGTATTGTATTGCCGCACATATCTCACTATATAGAACAGTAGCAGAACGTACATAATACTCCGAAGGCCTGTGTAGTGCGTCATTAGCCATAATATCTTTGGGTAGTGATGAAGGCAAAAATCAGAGACTTGAATCATTCCCGAAGGAAACACGCGCAACGTGCCGAAACACATAGCAGATAGAACATTCTGCATCCCGAGGGCGAGGAGGGACGGCGACACTCACAGAAAAGGAGTCACATAAATAACTTATGAAAGCGATTGAGAAACGGGTATGCTTGGCGATTGCACAGCGCAGCTTTGAGCCTGGAAAGAAAAGAGATCAGAGAGTGGTCAGGGAAAGACTTGAAGTTTAGTCAGCGAGTGTATCGTATTCGTTTCTTATGCGCACTGGCATCAAAGTGAGCTGAGTAACGACTTTTATCATCAAGAATATAAGGAATGGAGTAGGAATCCACATGTAACTGGAAGATACTCACCATAATAAGTTAGAAAGACTCGGAAAAGGAAGTGTGCGACCACGTGCTTGAAACCGTACTGTACAGGTTATCAATAAGGTTTAAATTCCGCCGAAGGATGGCCGCGAGCCTGCAGTATCCTCCAAACAAAGTGTGAACAACTAGACAACATGCAAATATTCGTCAAGACCCTCACGGGAAAGACTATCACTCTCGAGGTGGAGTCTTCTGACACGGTTGACAATGTGAAAGCGAAGATCCAAGACAAGGAAGGGTGAGCCATCTCTTTTGTGCCATGAACGGTCTTACTCATCGACGTTCAGCATTCCCCCAGATCAACAACGCCTTATCTTCGCTGGCAAGCAGCTCGAGGATGGTAGAACACTGAGCGATTACAACATCCAAAAGGAGTCGACCCTTCACCTCGTTCTTCGGTACGTTCTTCTCTTTGCAATGGCATCCGCCTTTTCTCATGTTACCCCTCTGAAGCCTTCGCGGTGGCCTTATTGAGCCGTCACTCAAGGTACTCGCGAGCAAATACAACTGTGACAAGCAGATCTGCCGAAAATGCTATGCTCGCCTTCCTCCCCGTGCTACCAATTGCAGGAAGCGGTCATGCGGTCATTCTTCGCAGCTTCGCCCGTGAGTGTTTTGGACATAAGCCCTCTGTCGCTCCCACTCACTTTTTCACAGGAAGAAGAAGCTGAAGTAGATTGTGCGTTGTGGGTGGATGGTTGTCGACGTGCGTTGTATGGGAGTGTCTTCCAGTCGTGTACCTCCCCTCCATTTTGTACATCATGCCATCATGCATTGAATCCCATTATCTCAACCGTCACGTGGCTCCGTAAGAATCATTTCCAACGCCAACTCCGAGTCCCTCGCAAATGACGGGTCTGGTGAAGACTTTAGTCTATTGCTCGAGATTCAAGAGAGGTTTATCGTCAATACGTGCATGTTGACATCATTTTATTTTCCTTCTCTTCCCTGACATACTCTCCTCACTAGGAGCTGCAAGCGGCCTTTCGAGACCCCGCGTCCCCATATCACATCCCTGAGGGCTCACAAGGACCCGCTTCTCCAGACGAGGAGCCAACGACGCTATCCGCAGCAGATGATGGCCGCACATATTTTGTTGGTCACGGGTTTGATCCTGCTAGTTTCTGGGAGCAACCTATAGTTTGGGGAGACCACGATGCCTTCCAGTATGTGATCACCTCCCTGTGTTCCCCCTCTGTTTTCAGAGCATCTCACTTGCTTTCCAAAAATTTCAGACACGTCAATAACGTCAGATATGGTGTGCATTGACCATACATGTCCTGGCTGTCAGGCTCACCTTCAACCCCCGCAGTTCGTTTCTTTGAATCGAGTCGCATACGTTGGATATCTTCTATAGGCGAGGAACTTGGCGGGCAGGCCCAAGCTGATGCATTCCTCCGCGCGCGGGGTATTTCTTTCATTCTCAAGTCTATCGAGGTCAACTTTCGCAAACCTGTGCAATATCCGGATACAGTAAGTCTCATTCATCTGCGCCATCCACATATCGGTGATGAATTGGTGGGAACAGCTATTGATCGCCCATAAGCCTGCACTGGAGCCCGACCCAAAGCGTGCGAGTACGCAGTTCCTGCTGCACGCAGGGGCCTTTTCATACGCGCAACGTGCGATCGTCGCAGATTCGACGAGTGTGATAACGTGGTATGACTATGACAAACTCGCGAAGTGTGACCCTGGCGACGAATACTGGGCTCCCATCCTCGCACGTGTTAAGTAGTAATAAAATACAGTCACCTGCTTTACCTGAGCGTGTATCCGGGCCGGCGGGAATCTATCGTCGAGTTTCCACGATGGCAAGACCATCGAAAAATCAACGTTCTTCTAATCCACCTCCCTCTTTGCGCCCTTCAACATTTAAGCGACGCGCCAACCGTCTTGGCAATTCTGCGCGAACGGACGTATACGAGTATCAATCCCAGAGGGTTCGGAGGGCGCACATATTACTCTCACTTGACAAAGATGAGGCCCACGAACACGGTGCTGTCTCTGATGATGACACAGATTCTAACGTGCGCAAACCGCGACTCATTGGGGAAAACGTAGAGGATGAGGATATCCCTTCAGAGGATGATGAAGAACTTGACAGTGATGCTGCATTCGAAGAGAGCGATGAGGAACGCTTTGCTGGGTTCTCCTTTCCGAATGTGCGCCGTAGTTCTCCCTTTCCTCGTATAACGCTGACTGCATATACAACCAGTCTCGGGGTAAGACCTCGCGTAAAGGCCCGGTCGGGGACGAGGGATCTGATCCCCCAGAAATTGGCGACAACGATGGCGATAGTTCTATGGATCCAGAAGAGATTGGTGACTCGGGAGACTTCATCAATGTCCTCGATGTTTTTGATGGCCGTGCCGATGATAGTACGGAGGAGGCGCTTCCCCCGAGTCATGCCCACGCCGAAAGCCAGGCTGGCGGGTCGAGTGCCAATACCGACGTGGAGGTAGAAAATGACACAGAAACGGAAAAGATTGAAGACACACGGGAGGGAGAAGAGTCAGACAGCATGTTATCAGCGGATGAGGACGTCAACCCAAGCGCCCTGGAGGGTCTCGAACAGTTCGTCTCGTCCTTGGAAACATCCAAGAAACGGAAAGGGGACAATGATGCCGCGAATTATTACCTTCCACGCAAAAAAAGGTTCATGGAAGAAAGGACAGCGGTTGGAATAGAAGGAGAGTTCAAGGCTGTAGCTTCCGGTACGTCTACCCTCTCTCTATCTGATACACTATTCTCAATGTTTTCAGGCCAGCAGCTTCAGTTGGACGATTTGCTGGCACCGCTTGCTTCTCATTCTGCCGCTGGGCTCTCCCTTAAGAAAACTGTCAAAATCCTAGACTCACGGATCCGTGGAACTCCCCTTTCGGCCCCGCTACCGCAGCGGACGCAAGATCGGTTAGATAGAGAAGCAGCATACGAGCAGACAAAAACAGAGGTTGACAAATGGAACGAGACAATGAAGCAGATCAAAGAGGTTGTGTTCACACCTTTTCTTCCGACCCTTGCTGATCTCTTGACTCATAGGCTGAGCATCTCTCTTTTCCATTACAAGAAGAACCAGTAGGAAAAGTATCCAATATTGAACTTACAGCGAAGTTCAAGGTGAGGCTCATCATTAGCTCGTCTGCATCTCATTCCGGTCGTCGGTTGACACTTCCTCTCAGCCATCTACCCAGATGGAAAAGGCTGTAGATCAGCTTCTCAAAAAGGCCCAGATGAGAGAAGAGGATCTTCAGAAGACTGAGGAACTCAAAATGAATCACCTCTCAGCCGAAGAGGTCAAGTCGCGTCGTGCGGAGGTAATGAAAACTCGCGAGCTCTTGTTCCGCGCTGAAGTGAAGGCGAAGCGGATTGCCAAGATCAAGAGTAAAACGTACCGACGCCTAAAACGGCGCGAGAAAGAGAAACACACCGGCGACAAAAGCGACTCCGATGGGCCTGAGACCTCACTGAAGAGAGAGGCGGAGCGTGCCAAAGAACGGGCAACTCTCAGACATAAAAGCACGGGAAAATGGGCGAAAGCTCTGCGACGCAGAGGCGAGATGGACGCTGATCAAGTTCAAGACGTGGCGGAGATGCTAGAGCGCGGGGACAAGCTTCGAAGAAAGATCCAAGGAAACAAAGAGAGCAGTGATGGCGATGATGATGATGATAGCGACGACAACGATTTAGCTCAGCTAAAAGCTCAGGCTTTCGACGAACTAGCCGAGCTCAAACGTGAGCACTCGGGCCCGGTTAAGAGCAAAGGCAAGAGCGTCTTTGATATGAAATTCATGCAAGAGGCAGCTGCACGCGAACAGCGAGAAGTCGAACAGAAGGTCGATGACCTGATGGAAGAGCTCGAGAACTCGGATGCGCCCGCCCATGAAGATGAAGATGAAGGTCCCAAGTTACCTGAGTACGATTCTTCTGTCACTATTCAGCGCACGGGCGGGAGAGTTTCCCTTCGACCAAGTGGCGTAAATGATTTTGGCTGTGATTGTGATTATACGCTGACCTTTCCACGCAGCTAACGTCGGTCATTATGCAGAAGCCAGCACCCTCTGACGCGTCAAGTATTACTTTGAAATCCATAGACTTGCACTCTCTTCCTACTGCGTCCCCAACCACGTCTCCCATTGACTCTCACAATCTGCCCACTGAGCAGCCCCGCAACGACGATAATCCTTGGCTTTCTCGTAACGACCAGTCTTTGCATACCGCCCTCAAGAAGAATGATATTGCCATCAGCAAGGACAGTACAAGTGCTGTTAAGGCTGAGAATAAGCTCCGAAAGCGGCAAAGAGAAACCAAGGATGAAATAACAAAGAGTCAGGACGACAGTGTCCTTGAGATTTCTCCTGCGGACTTGCTGGTTGGAACTACCAAAGGCGATCAGCAAGCAGAACATGGAAGTTGTGGTTCGGACGGCGTCACCGAGGTCGAGGAGCAAGAGGATAGACGCAAGCGAAAAGGCAAGTCCCCTGGCGGCACGAAACATGGTTTTAAACAGAAGGAACTTGTAGCAAGGGCTTTCGCTGGGGACAATGTCATTCAGGTTCGTGGATAGCTTGTTTTGATTTGGTGCGATGTTTGACAACGGGTTACTCAGGAGTTTGAGGAAACTAAGCGTCGTGAGATAGAGGAGGATGCTCCGCACAAAGTTGACACCTCATTGCCTGGCTGGGTGAGCTTCCTGTGCTTGACGATTTCCTTTTCTTCTTAGTAACAGAATCCTCCACAGGGTGCTTGGGCAGGGCAAGGAACGCGCAAGGCCACACCTAAACCTCACGCAATCAAGAAGATCGCGGGCATAAATCCGCAGTCTCGCGCTGACTATGGCAAAGCCCATGTAATTATATCGGAGAAACGCGACAAGAAAGCGGCAAAATACTTGACGAAGGATTTACCATATCCGTATACTAGCAAGGCACAGTTCGAGCGTTCCCTTGAGACTCCTATAGGGAGGGAGTGGAATACGCGTATCGCGTCTCAACGTGTCACTATGCCCAGAGTTACCAAAAAAGTGCGTGGTATTACACTCACGATTACACTAATCAAATGCTTACGAACAATCATCGTATTTAATACTTTCAGATGGGAGCGATCATCCGACCACTCGAGAAGCGATTTTAGTCTTAGTGGGACCACACTATTATTTTATCTCTGAGAATATTCCTTTGGGTCAGATTCTACAAGAGCACAATATATCGGCCGACAAATGATAATGTGGAATGACACACTGACACGTTCAGGAAAAGAAACTTGACTAGTGCGCAGCTCTGGCCCAGCATACAGACTAAGATATTTTGGTCATACCAGCCTCAATCCCATCCGGACTGACCATTTATCACGCCCGAGTTCCTTCGTGTCCTCGTACGGGTAGCTAGTTGGTATCGACCACTGACAAGATTCCCAGCATGGTCCCGTTGTCTGTTCCGTATAAACATACATTTCACACTATATGCGGGTCTCTGTGAAGGGTCCGACGTACAGTCTCCACCATCCTGGGCCTGCCTGGATTTGTAGAACTGCTGCCATAAGTAGTTACTGTCACGGAACTTGCTGCCATCAATCCTTGCAGACCATCTTCGCTGTTGTACTAGTCTCAGAGGCTCTGGTATTCGAATCACAAGGAGCGTAGGCTACCAGCATCTAAATACCTGGATATCCAGCACAATGCGTAAAAAGTTCGGATCTTGGTGAGGAAGTCGACACGATCATATTAGAGGAGAAAAGAGAATGAACGCGTAGGACCGTGTAGTAATAACCAAATGAGATTAATAACACGGATGGACACTCCAGAAAATCCGCGTGTTGTCCCAGGCTATGAATATATTAAATGCGATACCAGAAAAAATCATGGGTAACCAAGAGCTCAAAATAGATAGCAAATGCAGGGAGGTCAGTGATGAGATTGCATACATGCATCAAAGTGACACCGCCGGGGTGTGATGTATGTAGGGGGAATTGCACAATCCTGTTCGATCGTCAAATTGCCACCAATATTGCTGTTTCACTCGATTTTGAACCTCTAAGTGGACGGTTGTTATGAGTCAGCGCACCAGACCGGAGAAATAGCTCGTTAGAACGTGCCTTACTAATTCTCCTCGCCAGGGCTTTTTTCTTGATATGATGATACCCGCGGAGGATGTCAGGCCACGTGAACGTAGGCGCGACAATGCACATGACGGGAATAGCGATGATCCAGAAACTGGGGAATAACGATTAATGTAACCACGGAGATTAATGCGCGAAGCGAAAACGTACATAATGTCAGTATGGCCATGTTTGACAGACCACATGTTTTCGAAGTTCATGCCCTAAACACAATCACGTTATTTTTCTACAGGGAAACGAGGAAGGCTTACAAAGTATCCGGTGAGCAACGTCAGCGGCAAGAACAAGATTGTGCACATCGTCAAGCGGCGCCTGAATGGATGTTGAGTGACACTCTAGACAATACGACAATTCTTAAACGTACATCACTTCATTCGTTTCATAGGAGGCCATCTACATGCACGATTCTTTAGCACCAAATCACCGAGAAATACGGGCCATAACATACATTGAACGAATAGTTAACCAGGTTTTCTGCCATGGCCGAATACATGTCCAGGCTGGACATAACATACTCAATATGGTCATGCACATCAGCCTGCAGGGAGAGTAAGTGAAGCCACAGCCGAACGTGAAGAAAAGGGACCGACGAGATATATCTTGGCCTTATTGGACATGTACCCAACGACCTTCTCATTTTCAGACATTGGCACGTCAAGACTTGCTGCCATTCTCTCGATGTCATAATGCCACAGGGAATATATCAAGGATTTGACGGGTCCAAGGGTGCGCTTGTGTAAAATCAAGTCTCCAGAGAGGATATGGACTGCAAGTGAGGCATGAGTCTAAGTAGTAAACAAATCGGTCGAAGAATACGAACGACTTCTGACAGTTTTAACCTTCGATTTCGTAAGAATGACGCGCTCGAGCGTTTTTAGCCGCGCACGGTATTCGTCTGCGACCTCCAGGGCAGCATCGACAGCTAAGTCAAGATTGCGCTAAACGAGAGGGAGGATTCAAGAGTGAGTTACGCACTTAGATCGAGCAGACTTTGAACGAGTATGGAGGGATCAGCCGATCTTCGTAAATTGGTGCCGGGGTGACGAATACGCGTAGCAATTGGCTCAGTCAAATCAAGATTTGGCGTTGTGTTGAACGATATGACCGTGCCTGACAAAAAACACATTAGGGAAGGGGAGGTAACGCGATGAGGCAATGAGAAACTACCGTCGCGGAAAAGGAATATACACATGGGTTCAATATGGACATGGACGCGGTCCTCCTTCTTTAGCTCATCCAGCGTTAATTCTGCGACTGCGCGTCTACGCTTGTGAGCCTCAAGAAAAAAGAAAGCGTAAGGCAACTGAGATTGCGATGAAATGAAGATCTCATACGAGAAGTGAGGCCCTACGACGCCCCATCTCGGGGTCAACTTGGGTAACACTGCCAATCTCGAATTCATCGGCCATCGGATCGGCATCGTTCCCATAAAATTTCCCATATATGCCTTCGTCCGCAATGTCACGCTTCTCATCGAAATCGAAAGATTGGGGAGACGCGGAACGGGGTACATTAGTGAATGGGGGATTGGAGGAAAATACTCGTGGGCCTCTAGCCATCGTGAAGCCTTGTGATGTGCCTTTAGCCGAACCAAGGGTATGGCATAGGACGCGAATGAACAGGTGTTCGGGGTAGTAATCAGCCTTGGAAAGCGTGTGACCGCCCAGGTGAAGTACGTCCTCAACTGAAAGTGGATGTATGTCTTTGAAAAAAAAAATCAGAAAGTAGAAACTTGAGGAAAAAACGCTGGCGGCGGCTATGCATTACCATATCTTATAGCAAGAGCACTGATGACATCCCAACTGATCCCCCCTACGTTCATCCAGCGGACTTTGACCCATGACTCACGGGCGGACGCTCGGTCGTCTTGGAGGAACTTGATGAACCCGCTATTCGTCATGCGACCAATGCTGCATCTTACAGATGAGTAGTCTATGACATCGATGACACATTTCTGGTGTACGTTTCCGTACGCAGCAAACGTGCTATGCCGGCGAGGGTCGATGCCTGGTTCAGCGCCTACACGCCCAGCCAAAATCTTGCAGGACGTTCGATGGACAATAATGACCTTTCGGACGGCCGCGCGAAAGCGGTCTTTCGGAGATAGCTCGGGAGCGGCGGGAGCACGGTTGGTCTTGTGACTCTCGACGCTCTTTCGTGCTTGGGCTGAAGGTGAGGGGTGTCTGTCCACTCTTGTCGTATCCCTTGTATGACCTTGCGAGGGCGGCGCGTCGGCTACATGGACTTCCTGAACTAAGGCGGGCGTTGCGACCTCAGTAGCTGAGGAGCTGCTTTCTCTGGTCATGGCCGTGTTGGGGTAAAGGAAGAAGTGTGTGTCGGTTGACGACGAGACGGGTCCGGCATGGGTGTGGACATTTGGGACATTTGCAAATACATAAAGCAATTTCATTCAGCGCAATTCACCCATCCACCATGTTACCATCCACCATGTCACCCAAGGCTCCTCGCTGGTACACCGCGCTTGAGAAGGCGGTAACACAGAATCCAAATTCGAGCCGTAAGCGTTCTGTTGGTCGGTTCCAACGCGTATGCAGGTCTCGTCTCAGTTCAGTCGCGTTGCAGTGTTTCAGTTAGCGACTACCGATGAAACAGGCACACCCCGTGTTCGTTCACTCATCCATCGTGCCTTCCTCGTGTCACCCTCTAGCCCCGCGCTCCCTCTCTTGGTCACATCTACGGACAGTCGTACCCCGAAGGTACGGCAGATAGCACACGCGCACACTGTCGAGCTCGCCTGGTGGATCAACGCAACCTCGGACCAATTCAGAATCTCCGGACCCGCTCGCATCTTTTCTGCACCTGAGCACTCTATCTCTTCGCCTCCACGGGATGCTCCCAACTGCGTCGGAATGAATGCTCTCGAAACTTCTGGAATTGACTGGGAGACGAAGCGACGCGAGCTTTTCGATGCTGTGAGTGAACAAATGCGCGCTACTTGGTGCCGCCCGCCCCCTGGCAGCCCCCTAAAGGGCGGTTATGAGGAAATGAATGACTGGCCCGTCAGGGTCCCCAAGCCAAGCGACGCAAAGACAGAAAAAGAGAAGGAGCTGGCAGAGCTTGCCCTCAGCAACTATGCTATCATGGTCATCGAGCCTTTGAATGTCGATTGGCTGCAGATGGCCATCAAGCCGAACAGGAGGACACTCTTTACCCGTGAGGCAGTCGACTGGAAGGAAGAGATAGTTGTCCCATAAGCACACGTATGTGCAAGAAGACAGAAATGGTATGTGAGTTTATCTCTGGTAGGGTCCCCAGTAAATAATTCGACAGCTCTTTAGCTTTAGCAAACCGTGATGACCATGTACTCGATGACTGAAACGCGCACCTACCCGTTCATGTAATAATTGGTACTCCAAGTTGACCTGGCTGTATTAGAGAACGCTTGCCACTTACCACACCACGATGTTCGCAACAATAATTGAACAATTGCCTCTCGACCCTTGCGTCTGTGTATATATAGCAAGACACAATGTTATAATAAATTACACAAAACTGAATCTGACTGAGCACAGTAGTTCGTCCGAGTCGGGTTTCTGTCTGTTCATTCCTCTTCTATACTTTGACCTTCTTCGCATCCTGTCCTCCGTCTTCCTGTCCGTCTCCTTCCTCCTCGCGACCTCTTCCACGTTTCACAGGGCTTGGCGCAGTCAAGTCCTTTCCATCACCCTCGCCCTCTGAATACTCCTCATCGTCGTCCTCTTCCTCTTCTTGGCCCGCGCCCTTCCAGTTGCAAGTTAACAAGCGTTGCGGTTGAACTTGAAAAAACCTGACCCATCCACTTACCGCTCTTCCACCCAGGAGTAGCGCTGTCAGGTTGCCACGAGCCTGTTGCTATGAGTCAGTGATCAGTACAGTATTTGGATGGATAGGGACATAAGACGAGCATTCACCCCATTTGGTTCCCCTTCCTCTTCGTCAGCTTCTTCGGCATACTCAAAGTCTTCATCACCACCATCCTTTAAAGTACCAATATGGTGTTCAGAGGGGAAATTAAAATAAAACCAAAACAAACCATTCGCCTACCTCAGGCTCCTCGATGTCATACTCGTCAGTCTCCTCGCCCTCTGCGCCTTCAGGCTCATTGAGAACGCCTGGTGGGGGGTGGCTCTCCTCTGCAGCTGGAGGCATGGTGGTGGCCTTGTATATTCTGGATTTATTGTGTTCGTTTGACGACCAGTAAAATAGCCTCAGGCTCAGCGCTCAGCGCCCAGCCGTCGGCCAAATTCAACTCGGTGGCGCGTCAACGTCAGCGCTCAGCAACGTCGACTCCAACTCGAACATTCAGAGAATTAACGACCTAGTATTGGTATGTATGGTATGTATGTCAATAGTGGCATATGTACTATTTCACAGCGAAGAGAATTCAAGGGAGATCGCAGAGATATAACATGCCGATGCGTCACAAAGTCTACACAATCAAGCTACGGCTCTAGTCGATTGATTCTCACATCAAATTGGAGCCGTAGATGCGCACTGTGACAGTTTCTTTTGAGCAGTCTTTCTTTTTTGAGTATCGAATACGTACCGGTTCCGTCGGGGCTACCAACCCCGTACAACATTTCAGTTGGGTGAAATACGATCGAGCTCGATCGTGGTATATACTGAGACGGGAATCCCCGGGTTGGAGACGTCGTCAGGCCCGTGTTCATATTCACAGTGGAAAGGGCGGTAAAGCGTGGTATTGAATGAACAACAGCACGCTGACTCCGCCAGTTCGAGGACGACAGGGCAGAAAGCCTGGGGAATCCTAGTGAGTATCATAACAAGGCGTCTAGGGATATAAGGCCCCCACCCAGCAAACACTCCGCATTGTGCATGAACATCAAATGCGGCCAGTCCTCCAGGGAAGAAATCCCAAGTCTCTGCGGCCCGATCGGAGCCACGAATGTCCCACATTTTGACCTCGCCGTTCAAACTAAAGCAACACCTTCAGCCACCCTATAGCTGAGAGTAAAATCGATACTACTTTACCTCGCTGACAAGAACTGGTTCCCGAATTGGGGGTGCCAACGAACGCTCTGGATCCAGTTGGTGTGCTCGTTGAATGATCGCACAACGGCATCTTCCTCTTCCAAACGTCGATCGAACACTTTGATAACGCCATCGGCAAAACTAGCCAGCAAAACGGAGGACGGGCCTCGTTCAGAGGCGATCGCCGTGACCGGACTATCAGAGTTTGTTTCTAGATCCTGGGAGTGTTTCGTGGGTTTTTGTGCGCGGGTGAAGTCGAATATTCACGTACGAGTAGCTGTGCTTCTGTATGGGCATCCCATACTCTGATGGTGTGTGAATCGCCTCCGACGAGCAAGAAACCTCCAGCTTGTTTCCAGTCCACCACGACACCAGCTCCACGACGCATACTAATGATCTCGCTCAGTCCTCGGAAAGCACTCACCATCTGAACATCAGTGCTACTCGTCGCAGGATCGTAATTACGATAAAGTCGAATCACGCCGTCAGCTGAAAACAATATTAACGAGACTACGGAAGGACCAGCGGGGCAACACGTTACCAGAGCCTGCAAGCAACATGCCGCCAACATCTTGGTTGATGATCTGAAGCGATGTGATGGTCGCTTTCTTAGGATTACCGCTGGGGAAACGCGAGAGCTGCCGACGCCGTGACCAATCCCATACACTAAACTCTCCGTGTCACTATCTGCAACGTGATAATCAAATCGGTAATACCGACCTAATAACATCAGCCTCGTTTGCGATAGCGACGTGTGGGTCGTATGCGTGGAATGCTATTGACAGCGGGACACTTTGGATATGCAGGGTGGTGACTGCCTTGTCCCAAGGGCGATTGGCTATGATACCATCAACGGCTGGTCAGCAATACAAAAGGAGTGCACAAACAGGCAATCTCTGCTTGATCTCGAGTTTCAGAGAGCACCTGTTCGTTGCGTTGATGACGCCAGGCTTGATAGTTATATTCCAAACTCCCCGGTTCATCGGCTTCGGCTTGCTAAAAGGGTTGGATGTTCAGCACAGGACAGGTATAATTTAACCGGTCACTCACTCGCATCTGCGGTTCCTTGAAATACTCACAGCACCAGTCAAAGAAACGACTCTTCAATGGTAGGATGTCGCGAATGCCTGTGCCAGTTCCCAGACCGAGGATAACACTGCTCCCTGCCGAGTCGCTAGAAAAGGTGCTGTCTGCTGGGCTATGAGGTACTGCATTACGTCCCCTTGAGCCATGCGCGGTTCTCCGCCGTGCGCGCAAGCGCTCCATATCCTCCTCCATCAACGCCTCCATCACGTCAGAGGGTAGAAAATCTGTAGAAACATGTAAACGATCTTCTGTCGAGTTTCGGGTCGATGCTGTTGGCGAGGCCGGAGCACTCTTTGATGATACTAGGGTTTGTGGCGATGAAGGACGGGAATAAGGTGGTGCGTATTGCGCGAAATTGAGATTCGGAGATGGAGGCCGTGAGATGCCCTGTTTCTCGAAGGAAGGGATTAAGGAGGTGTGAGAATGTGAGACACGATGGGGAGAAGAACGACCATCTTCAATGGATGGAAATGCGATGCCTCCAGCCAGAGTTTTCAGGGCATTTGCAAAAGATGATGTACGCTTGAGAGTATTGCTCATACCGGATGATAGCGTGACAGACATGGTGTCGCTACGGGGAACACCAGAGCGAGGTACGTTAGGTGAGGAAGAACGCGTGATGGAAGTTGGTGAAGATGTGATAGAGGATCGCCGAGACCGGGCCCCTGTGGGCACACGCTGGGGAGGTTGCTGTTGAAGCGTGCTGGATTCCAATCGAGTAAAAGGTGAATCAAGGAGAAGCGCCATGATGTAGTCAACGATGGTCTGGGCATTTGTCGCCACTTCGTGGTACGGGTCCACCGAGAGCTCCAGCAGAACCGAAAATATCGTGAAGAAGGACGACAAAATAACACGATTCTCCTCACGAACTTCTTCATCCCCGAAACTATCCAACCATTCGGAGATGGCCTGGCTCGTCACGTCCTCGTCACGAAATTCAGTAGTAGGACCATGTCTCCATCTTCTGTCTTCTTCCCAATACACCCAGGCGCAAACGACAAAGTGTCCCCGCCACTCCTTGACGAGACAGCTGATGAGAACTAAGAGCTCCTTGCGCACCATAGGACTGGCGTCTTCCTTGATTGCTAAAGAGCCTCCTGTGACCACAGCGACCTCCATTCGAAAATGGACGCGCTCCTCTAGATGATGCATGGTGCCCGTACCTCCTCCGCCAGTCTTTGTCGAGTTTCTTGAGCCGGAGGCACCCATGAAGGTCCCCAACGCGAAGAGCACGGCGGCACGTACTTCTGGCGAATCATCTGTTAGAAGAGATATGAACTTATCCTGAGTCCCATTGTCCACGCCAAAGATCTTGATGTCATCATTTGTATCCCACATTTGCCCGATACATAAAGCGGACCATTGTCGCAAAAGGAAGTCGCCTTCATCCAAGCGTTCAAAGCAGGAATGGAACACTTTCTCGCGCCAACATGCATTCTGGCCATGCGGGTAATCGCGCGCGATAGCTGCCAAAACAAACGCACACATGGCCTTATGTTCCGAACCATTAGGAATAGTAAGATGTTGAGAATCGTCGTGTGCGGCAAGAATATTCGCAAAATATTTATAACCCCCGTTACTGTAAAGGTCAACTTGGCACGAGGGATCGACAGCAAGTATGCGAGACCAGATGAATATTAGGACAGGCCGCAGGTCTTGGCCGCCTGCCTGGAGTAACTTGGATATATATGGGAAGATTCCGATGGCAAGGGCGAGGTGGACGGCCCACGGGCCAAGGTCGACGAATTGGGATAGAAGGACGAGGGCTCTCAGACGGTGAGGCTGAGACAACAAAACCTGGAGAACAATGGGCAACTGTTCCGGCGGTTTGCGTGGAACTAGATGGTGGTCCTTCTTGGTTGAGGTTACTGGAGATTCTAGGCTTCCCGCAGTGGGCTCGTCCTCGGCCTCAGGTAAATCACAAATTTGAAGAGGCAACGACAGGGGACCGCGTTTTGTCAAGGCGGAGCCTCCACGAGAAATCCATACCTCGAATGCCGTCAGCTGATCTGCAAAAAAGCGGCTAGGAACGTATGTATATAACTTTTCACCATGGCCTAGCTTATCCTGTCGCGGTGCCGCGGCTTGCGCCTGTGCCTGTCTTCGAGCCCTGATGGATGCGCTGCCCATAGCCATGCCGAGCATGCTCATGTCTGTATGCTTGAGTAACTCCGGGAGCTGGCGCAGGCAAGAATCAACAGCGAGGTCCCACGCCGACCATAATGGATGAGTGTTCGTGGGGGGTAAGGAAGGAGACGTATGAGGTGTGCAGTGGTAATTCTTCATAATGCGC
>Ga0137358_10000292_pt1 | contig 21572 bp, 26 predicted proteins | sample Mad1_20_16metaG_FD_105551 | JGI IMG/M metagenome (GOLD analysis project Ga0137358, IMG submission 105551) | Vadose zone soil microbial communities from Angelo Coast Range Reserve, California, USA - Mad1_20_16 metaG | ecosystem: Environmental > Terrestrial > Soil > Vadose zone | place: USA... | reverse complement strand
CTTACTTTGTTTTTCATTTTATTATTTGCAGAATTCGCGAACCTCGGGCATGAACTCTTCAGAACAACTCAGGAGACATACCCGATAGCGTTCATCCCCGGTGACGTTTTCGACCCAGACCACCTCGAGGTCGTCCCGCCTGTGGCGTCTGCTCACGCATCCGCGGGAGGTTCCCCGTCAGGTCCGGCTCCGGATCTACGCAGTCTGACTTCGCTCAACCCGCTGCACGGACGGGTGTCCGCGATACACGTGTCCTCCTTTTTCCATTTGTTCGATGAGGAGAGGCAGCTGTATGTGGCTCGTGCCCTCGCGGGGCTACTCTCCCCAGAGCCGGGCTCGATGATAGTTGGCCTGCAGATAGGCTTCCTTGCCGAGAAGGGCTTTGAACTATCGGTTAGGCGTGGAGATCATGGCACGTGGTGCCATTCTCCGGAGAGCTGGACCCAGCTTTGGGATGGCGTCGTCTTTGAGAAGGGTGTGGTGAATGTGCAGACAAAATTGGTGCAAGTGGAGAGGCAAGACACGACGTTGAAGGTATTGGTGTGGTCAGTAACGCGCTTGTGATTAACGACTTTCATCTATCGTTCCATCCTTTCCCTATGGGGGCTGGCTCATTTGAATGCCCAGGGCCGTCAATCCCTACCTACAAAGCAGTTCCCTCAGTTCCCTGAGGCCGCCGTGTGAACGGGAAAAGCCGCCAGCGATGTCATGAACGTTTGAGCAAGTGAATGTCCAAAGAGAAAACCAGACCACCTTTATGCACACTAGCAGAACATCGATGTGGAAAGCGAATAATGCTGTGTGGCTGAGTTCAGAGGGATGCGATCAACCTCAGCGTGTGCCGTAAGCACGATATCTGAGGGGCCCAACTACAGTAAGTAAGTGAGTGCCTACGGTTCTGGAATGATACTAAAGTAAGGAACAACTAATGCGTGCTGAGACACGCCATGAATTGTGGCCGATATTCGGCCATAGTCACTCTATGTATAATGGAACTAGTACCGCGTCGGTTATCTTATCTTGGATCTGTAGATCCGCGCGTTCCGTGCGCTCACATTTCAACAGAAGAACCATCGGCAGAGTCAGAGTGCCTCTTGATCTCGAATGCAATTCAGCAATGCCAGTGGAAGCTCGCGACAAATGACCATACGGTGACTACGCCACAGATATGAAGAACTATAGTCATACTGACCTACACAGCCCTAACTTCTGCACGGAATCCGTCGGACATGATAAAAAAAGAGAGAAAATTCATCTAATTAGATGCTCAGTACCATCTTTCCAACACGAATGTGCATGAAGAGTGAGACATGCAAGAGTCTCGAAGTAGCTGTGCGTGCCTGGATCTGCACCGTGCTCTAGCAACGGCTGCACGGCCTTACCTAACCAACAGAGTTTTCCCGACATTGATGAGGAAGTTGGTTAGCTGATGGATACCACATACCAGGGCATAGTGCAATGCAGTTTCCTGACTGGGTAGTTCATCGGCAGGAAACGGATGGCCAAACCACGTCATGAATCTTGATCCACGCTACGAGATGAGATTTCCTCGGGTCAAATAGACGTTCCATGATATTTTTAACTCGTAATGCCACGTCCTCAAACTTGGGCGCGGTCGACCCAGTGTTAAGCAGTAGCTGGCCAGAGTGTCGCGAGGCACTCAATATCTCTGTTTTCGTCCAATTGCAGCAGGTTCGGTGAGGCTCACACGAAAATCGTATGGGCGGCATCGAGGGGAATGTGGCGGTGGCGGATAGTTCCAACCTCGGAGCCGCGCGAACGATCAGAAATCAGAAAGCTCTTTCACTGAAAGGCGAGAGAATGATGCTTCCGCCTCCGTGGTTGATAGCGGCAATCTGGGGTGGGACGTGAGGAGTATAGTGTCTTCTGGTGAAGAACATCCCTGCAACTGTCAGAGTCGCAACCGAGTTGGAAGAAGAGGAACGTCATGCTTGGAGGCATCCTTCAAATCGAAATAATAGTATGCGATCAGGACCTTGATGGCATACTACTATTTCGGATGACTTTGGCGCCTCCGTGTCCTTGATGTCTTCCATAATAGCAGAGCTTACCGACAATATGGGTTCTCTATCCCAAAAACACGCGAACATTTGTGTACCAACGAACCACAGGCTCGTGAATGGGGGCCATACTTCTTCCGCTGGCATTCTCGAGTGTATTGCCTTGGATGAACACCTTGCATTCCACGCGACTATGCTGACGTTCGCATGCAATATTTAAAAAATGGTCCTGTATCTTATAGCTGCAAAGTGGTGTGTTTGCTGAGCTTGAGCAGGTTGTGATAAGGCGGTGGTCCATCATCATGATGGTGCGTAAGCAAGCAACGTCAGGGATGAGCGCACGACTTATCTGATATTTATCTGTATCTTAACCCGTTATCAACCAATCCAGTCCAAGGAATAAAGAAATATTTCTTACGCCCTTCATATACAGTAGCTTCTAGCCGCGGCAGAGGCTCTTCTTCCGTAAATTTTGGCCGCGCCTTGTCCGACATATAAGAACCAGCCCCATGTACTGGGACTGCTGTACGCCATGCCAGCAGGTATCTCAACGCAGCAGAGCCCGACTCAACTGACCCTCAACTTGGCCTTGGACGAGAGTTTGTACGAATTCGCTGAAGAAGAACGTATCTTCCTTAAACAACAAACCGGAATACAAGACGATGACGAGCTCAAGGCGCATATTTTTAGAGTGCAAGCCGAGGCATATGAGGTTTGTACCCGCGAACCTTGGGATTGCTGCATGCAGAAGTTGTTCATGACTGAGGTTGTCTGAAAACAGGTTTATCCTTACCCTTGCATCCGTTCCTTCCATTTCGCAAAGTGAGTTCCTGAAAATAGATATGCGGAAGTGGTTGAAATGGGATATTCTCCCCCAATTTCCCCCAGGTTCAAGATGGGTCGGTTACAGTCCTCGTATCTGAATGAGAATTTGTTCAAGATAGGCAAATCGCGCAAGGGGGCCATATTTTTAGATATTGGCAGCTGCAGTGAGAGTCATGGCATCATTATAGCAACCCCTCCCCACTGGTCTGAAACAAAGATGCTTACATCTTAATAGTGGGAACCGACGCACGCAAGCTCATTGCAGACGGATATCCATTGGAACAAGTGGTTACATCTGATTTACACAAAGGTGGCCTCTTTCTGCCCATTAGGATCGTCAAAAAGGGGTAAACCTCCCCTTTGCTTACTTGTTTTCGATTTGTTACTTGCAGAATTCGCGAACCTCGGGCATGAACTCTTCAGAACAACTCAAGAGACATACCCGATAGCGTTCGTCCCAGGTGACGTTTTCGACCCAGACCACCTCGAGGTCGTCCCGCCTGCGGCGTCTGCTCTCACATCTACGGGAGGTTCCCCGTCAGGTCCGGCTCCGGATCTACACAGTCTGACTTCGCTCAACCCGCTGCACGGACGGGTGTTCGCGATACACGCATCTGCCTTTTTCCATTTGTTCGATGAGGAGAAGCAGCTGCATGTGGCTCGTGCCCTCGCGGGACTACTCTCCCCAGAGCCGGGCTCGGTGATATTTGGCCTGCAGGTAGGCCCTTTTGCCGACGAGAAGGGCTTTGGACGTGGAGATTATGGCACGTGGTGCCATTCTCCAGAGAGCTGGACCCAGCTTTGGGATGGCGTCGTCTTTGAGAAGGGTGTGGTGAATGTGCGGACAACATTGGTGCACGCGGAGAGGAAATACGCAGCGCCTAATGCCCCGCAAAACGCGACGTTGACGGTATTGGTGTGGTCGGTAACTCGCTTGTGATCAACGACTGTCATCTACCCTTTGACTTTCACCCTTGGCAGCATACGGGTTCCCATGTATGAAGCTCTCGAAGCTGCGATGATATAGGACTGAATATGAGAGAAACCTTGCAACCGCGTTCAAAAGTGTGGAAGTTACTTTTTGTGAATGGCGACTTAAGCTCGGACTCGATGAGGCGGGTGCATGCTGAATAGACGTGCAACACGGCTCACCCACATGTGCTTTCACAGAAGAGGCCGTCAACAGGGGAGCTATCGATTATATCCTGAAGTAAAATGCGAATATTAAATACAAGCTCCTTCGTAAAAGACCCAACGCTTCTCATCCACTAATGCCGACTAGATAAAGCAAGCCAAAAGATGCGGAAAAGACCTGCACCACGTTTACTAAAGAGGGTCACTTACACCTACTAAGCATGAATTCGGGGCCGAAGGGAAATCTTCAGGAAGGTCCGTGAATACTTGTCTTTCCGGGTTTCAGCGAAGCGGCGCTAGAAGACAGTGGTGCGTGCGGGTTTGGCATGTGCCACAGAGTGCGGAGTGCTCTTGCCTCCACCCCCTCCATTCGGCTCACTTGTAAGGTGTCTTCTGTGTAAGGACATTCGTAGGGGTAATCGAGTTCGCGCCTGCTACGTTTATACGGCCAAGGAATCAGCTACAACTTCTACCCACTCCGAGTCGTTCAAGCTTCCAAGTATGGTCTGTCACTGCCAGTGGTGATGGCTAGCGACACAATATGAGAATGATAATTATTCTAATGGCCCAGGCTAGTAACATTGTTATAGACCCCTGCAATGTTCAACTGCTTCAGATCTCCAAACATGGACTCCAAAAAGTGTGTAGAACTGGCACGAACCTGCGAAATCACCCTTCCCAACCAAGCCTGAGCTTCTCTAGCATATCTAGATCATTTTGCTTTTCAATCACTTGCGCAGCTTCCACTCCACGTGTCCATCTGATGGCCGTATTCAGCGTAGGTGGGTATCTTGCATCGCCGACCTGCCCAGACCAATCAAAGTCGACCAGTCGACCGTGCCATTCATCGTTGCCATCCTGGTTCTTAATATTTAACACCATTACGTTCGGACGCCGCACGTCGCCAAAGACATGTCCTGAATTGTGCAGTGTTTTCAACGCCAGTTGGATGTCCTCCAACACTGTTGAGGGAAGACTGCGGTGTTCGAACTCATGGCATGCATCCCGACTTTGGATTTGGTCCATTACCACCATAAAAGTACCTCCCAAGATTTGAGAACAATAGTGTGATGCCGGGGCAAGGCCTGCAGCGGCGAGCATCGTCTCACAAAATTTGACAAGAACAGGCTTGTCACCATAATTTGCATGAAATAGCAATCGATGATAGTCAGCTTTTCCCTCGAACAAAACACAGCTTTTGAATTTTAGATCTCCAACAAGAGGCGAATTCGGAAGATAAGTCGGGGAGGGGGAACGGAAGTCGGGCTGATTCCGGACACGAAGATGGTAATAGTACCCTCTTAAGGACTTCACTGCTCGTGCGACGGCCTCGAATACCTTCGCAACATACTTGATCTGTTTAATCACGAAAGGATTCCCGCCCAGATATATGTAACTTGTAAAGGCTGGACTGTAAAGACTTCGACGAAGATCGCCCCTGAGATTTGGAGAAAGGGACCGGCAAGAGATATAACGATACGCCAGTATCATTATATCTCTCGCTGGTCCCTTTCAGTGGGACAACAGGATACATTCCGTATTTCGTCGTACTGTGAATGATTCAAGTCAGTGACAAGGAATGTCAACAGGGATCACAGATAACCTGACATTTTTCTGAGACATGTTTGCGCAGGGATAATGCAGCTCGGAGCCCAGCTTGTCCACGCAATCCGAGTTCATTTTTTAGTTCCAAGTAAGCCACAACAGCGACGTTCTCTCCGTGAGAGACGTCCTCAAGATTTTCACAGATAGCAGCACCCGCTTCTGTGGTCAACCTATTGGATTTTCCCACGGGTGCCTTAAAGGAAAGTCGACCATCGGCGGCCAGGAGCCAACTGAGGGGTCCATAGACTGCCTCTCTCCAAAGAAGATCAGAGTCGTATATGGGCGCAGAGGCATGGAACAGGTTTGCAGTCTGAGAAATATAATCGGCGGACGGCTCTGGAGCATTGGAGAGGTTGCCAAGGTCATGTTTGAGTTTGGCGAGGGTTTTATCATAGATTTCGACGGGTGCATGCAATTCGATAGGACGTCCATTGTATATGGGTCGCAATATTTGTTCTTCTTTATAAGTTCCAACGTTGTTTACGACGCTTGAAGGTGCAGAGTAGCTCGCGCTGCAGAGACGCACATAAAATGAGCGACCGATGATATACGATGGAGCTTCTCTGACTCAAGAATCATCCAAATGGCGTCGCTTGAGAGGGGGTTCATCAACGACACCAAAAACTCCATGTCGTGAATGGATGAAATTGGATAGGGGTACAAGAAAGGGGGGGAAGGGTAACAAGAGTACGAGATTAGCGGAATGGTAGTGACTATTCACATTTTGTCACTTACCCTTAATTTGTTCCAAGACGAGGTCTATGTGTAACTCTGCTCCGCCGCGAACGTGTAGGACAAGACGAAATACGGCAAAGTACTGGCCACTGCTAAGGGTCGCGTCTTGGCCCGGGCTTGTGGTGCAAGATCTAGCTCGAGGTGGTGAGAAAAGTGTTCGGTGGGGGCGAGATTGAAATACGCACTTGGTCGAGATCGGACGCAGAGAGGTAATAGCGGCCCATAAACCAGGCACGGGCCCGCACATAGGGACGGTAAGTTTCTCAAAATCATCGTCCGTTTTGGGCAGAGGATGGGGGCGTTCGAACAGTCGTGGTTGCTGGAGCGTCGTGGATGGGAAAGGGTGCGTTTGCGATGTGGCACATGTAATTTACACTAGTCAGGCAAGTCAAACTCGCTCGACGAGAGATGCCGCGAACGCCTTGAACTTTCAATTTGCTCACTCTTCCATGAAAGGCCGGCCAAACCATCCTTGCTCTTCATATAAACCGCACAACTGGTCCAGCGACTCTGCAAGCTTCCCCCATGACTAAGTTACAGTAGTACTACTACGCCCTCCTGTTTTCCACATCCACTCTCAAACACGCCCGTCGCAAAAGCGCAATGACACCCCACTCATCCTCGTGCACTGTGTCACCCCCACTGCCTTTCTCTGGTGACCAAGCTTCATCTCGTGCCAAGCGCCTGACAGAATTGACCGCGCTCTTGGACCGTGTTGCATATCCCGCTTGACTAGCGCTCATTGAATGCACGGAGAATTCTAGCACCTTGGCGGTTGATGATAACACAGCGGACCTACGACGGCGCACGAGGGGGATTTAGCAAATGCGATAAACTGACCCGACCGGGCTGGTTGGAAAAGTTCCAACCTCACATACCTTGTCTCCTCATCTGACGACTCCTGGAGTTTTTGCCATTTATCATCACACCCGGTGCTATGCATGAAAATCTTGCGCAACTCTCTTCGGATCTTTCTGTATGCGATGTTCCTGTCCTCTGTCTGGGAGGGAAAAAAAACAATCAACTAATCCGGTGCGGTTTCATGCGGCAGAAAACCAACCGGGATCTTATGGGAGAAGGATACATCAAGATCTACTTCACGGTCTGAAAGACTGAGTGGGGAGGCTAGAGGAGAAAGAGAAAATTTGAGTCGACAATGCTCATATTTTAACCCCGAAAAGAATCCGACCCACAAGGGAGAGACTCTTCGTCTTCATCTACCAAATCTATAGTAGCCACCTCCAAAGCGCCATCAGGGTCATGTAATGGTTTTGTCGGGCCCGTAAGTTTTGACGTTGTCTGAGGGTCTACGGATACTGTATTAAAAGGTACCTTAAATGGCACACGGAATCGTGCTGTGCGTCTGGCTGTGAACGCCGCGCTGGTGAGTCCATAACCCGAAATGAAATAGCTCTGGAATAGAACGGGTACGAACTGTAACCAGATGGAGCTGAGGGCTCGCTCCTGGGTTTCTTCAAGTTCTCATTCTCGTCCCTAGAACCTTCCGATGATCCACTTCGTTTCAGCCCCATTTTCCGCGAACGCAATAGCGCCGGCCCGACATAGCCAGTTTTCGCACCGATCGGCGCAAGGACGGTACTTGTACTCGCTACCCGCGGGAGAGCACCGGCAGAGTCGTCATTCTCGGAGTTTAGCTTGCAAGATGCCCTTGATTTCGGCTTCTCGCGCACATCGCCGAATCTCATCGGCTGTAACGGGGCGCGGGTCACTCGAACTTGTGGCACCGGGTAGTCATCCTCGTCTTCAGGGGATACCATCTGCATATAGCCTACATACGGGTCGACCGCCTCAGTTGAGGACAGTGCCTCCTTCTTCTTTCTGGTCTTCTCCCGGTTTTTACAAACCTGAAGGCGGCGGTGATCAGAAGTTGTAAATGACTGGCTCATGGGCGTGCACGTACATCACACATGTTGTCACAGTATGACCGGACTTGTTCGATGTCCTGCGCATTGACGATCTCCCCAAAGTACCGACATATTGACTTGGAGAAAGAAATTATAGCTCGTGTGCGACAACACGGTGGTCGAAATTACTTACAATATGTCTGCAAATATCAACATTTTCTGCGAAATTGACGAGCTATTGGAGCCCATGAACGGGGATAAAGGCACAAAGAAAGACGATCGTACGGTAGAAAAACTATCGTTTGCCCTCTGACTGGGCGGAGGTTCATGATTCCTGTCAGCCGTGACTTGACGACGCATATACGACATGGAAACTAGTTTCCGGACGCGGAGCATGTCTTCCCGGGCTAGAAAGATCATTAGTTCGGGCTGAGAGCGTTACTGAAGATATCATACAATAGTAAAGTATACACTTCGCTGGCTGAGGTATACTCAGTCACGGCTCTGGACTGATTTCAATTCGAAGCACGTACTTCGTTGTTTCTGCCAGCTCGTCCTGACGGTGTCAGGTTGTGACAAACTGCGTTCCAGAAGTGATATACGTACCAGTTTCTTGATAATAACCTGGTACCATGTCACCTCTCCCATCTCATAAAGTGGCCGAAACGCACCTTCAAAGCTTTTCGGCAGGTCATAATGAATGATGTATCTTGTTGTGCACGTCAGCTAATCTGTTCAATATCGCCACAAAGGTCATCATGACCCACCGAACATCACTCTTATCAATACCCATGCCAAACGCAATCGTAGCACAGACCTAAGGGCCACGTAATCAAACGTGCCAGTAGGTCGCGGGCATGTGAAGAAGACTTACGATGTCTACACCCTCAGTACCGCTTCCACCATTTTCCCACTCCTTGAGCGTATTGTCAAGTATCGCCGGCCTGTCATCAACTCAGTACCGCTACGCTTTTTCAACATGCCATTGTTCTGGAAACGTACTTGATGCCCCTGTGGTATGGCCTACAGCTCAACTTCTTGCCTCGTAGGTAGTTAGACAAATCATCACATGTCGCGCGGTTTCGACAGTAAATGATGCCGCTGGATGGTCTTCCTCGTCGCCGATGCAGACTATTGATGTAGTTCAAGACTTCGTCCATCTGTGCCGTCCCATCCACGTACGAATGATACCGGACCTACGACCAAAGGTGAATCGACCACTTCGAATCCACTCGGAAAACAGAACATCCTTGATCATCGCACCTCGTAAAATAGATTGGGCCGATTGAAAGGGTGCACAAATTTTAAAAGACGGTCCGGGGCCATACCGAGAATGCGAGCAATGTCGTCCTGTATCCTATTCCACAGTAAATAATGAGAACTCGAACTCAGAGACAAGGAAGGTGGCCGCATACAAGGGGGTGGCGCTTGCTGTAAGGGCCATGAGGGGCACATCAGGGAACTTTTGCCGGATCTGTCCTAACCGTCGATATTCTTCGCGAAAGTCATGCCCCCATTCCTGTAAAACTAAACTCGGTGCGCTAAAATATGCAGTAATCCTTCCACGCACGGATATACAATGCGCCTAATATAGTTGGTCAGATGCAGAAAGAGTGGGCGCGAGTCCAACGTACCTCGTCGACGACGAGACGGTTGAGCTCTCCACGGAGGTATACAGGTTCCAAGAGCTTCATAAATTCCGAAGAGCACAGTTTCTCCGGTGTTACTGGAAAAATCGAGGTTGAGCATATTTTCAACTCATTAAACAATTAAGAAATTATGATCGACTCGGACTGACTGTAGAGAAGCCTGTTCGTCGGACATGGTGTCGAAAGATCGTTTATAATCTATATCTCGAAAATATGACCAGTCAGACTCTCATGCCAGGCTATTGTGGGATGGAAGGGAGAGGCTCCACCTGACTCTTCTCGGCTTTGGAGGTTTCTGAGGTCAAGGAAGCAACGTCTACCTTGTACTTGCGTAATCGGGCGACCTCTGCCATGTCCAGTCAAACGAGGTCAAGGGCGGAGATATGAAGTACGTCACTCACGATTCTTCATAAGAGCTTATACGGATGAACGACCATTAGCAAGCAAAGCAGAACAAGCGAATATGCCGAGTCAACCTAATAACGGCGAAATCACAATAGTGATTCCGGACTAAGTTCAAATTTCAGCTTATGTGCTTCGTTTATAGGAACAAAAGGGGTGTACGGACCGCTTGGACGATCGCAGGGACTTGAAAGCAGATGCTCTAATGGGGTTCTTGAAACATCAGTAGGAAGAAACGCAACACAAGAAACGCACCTTGCCCATCCCGGTAGGCGCTACAACCAAAACGTCCGCTCCTACCCAATCAACCTTAATCTTCTATCGGTTCCTCACATTGAAATATTCTGATTACATACCATTTATCGCCGCGTCGAAAATCTCCTTCTGTTTCCCCTTGTACTCGGTATATCCAAAGACTAGAAAACGCGAATAAATAAGAGAGATTTGTTCGGTTGTAGTAGAATACCCTTTGTGAATACCCTGGAATTCGGCAGGGACAACATGTGAGTAGATGAATTTGCAAATCCGAGTCGTCGAGGAGACGCACTCGTGACAATCTTCAACATCGTAACGGGGAGGACTGGTAACTTTGGAAGAGCCAGCACCTCGCTCCATCATGTAAGTGAATGCATTGTCTATCCGCATGGTCCTGAGTGGATGTTCAATGACAAGTGAGCGAGAGCCGGAGACGGAGCGGCCCGGGCCTGTGGCATTCATTCACGCGACGCGACGCGTTAAGTCACGGGACTGTCACGTAGTTCCCCCTGTGACACCGCGTGATTTCAAGCGCCCCAGCGTGAACCGCGATAGTACTGTACTGTTGTATGGACACCATCGCCATATATTGAAACCCGCACTCTCAGGGTGCATCTTTGGAGTACAACATATTTTACGTCATGTTACTCGACACAGTCGAGTGCAACCGACCTGCAAGGTTCAATAGATCCGAGTCTTACATCATTCTTGAACGAGAGGAAGACCCAGCATCTTCATCTTGATCGTGATCTCGAAAAGATAATCAAGACACTAAGATCAGGGAAGCGCAATCAACGCCCGTCCATGGTCAAATGACGCAGAACGCATACCTCCGTCTGTGTTTTTGCCTTTTCCCAATCGCTCCCTGCGCCCGCGTTAAGTGATGTCAGTGCGTCACCATATCGAGATCACACAACGTACCCCATACGTAGACGCCGTGATTACGAACAAGGACAGCCGCGGCATCTGGATATTGCTTCATGGACTCCGCCATGCTATCCTTGAGGTCCCACTCGTCGGGGGTATTTTCGATAATCGGCACCTCCAGAGTATCGAGGGAGGAAAGGGCCGACTTCATGCCGCCTATACGTACGCCTTTGATCATCTGGATTTTGTAAGAGGAGACAAGTTGGCATCTGTTGTTGTAAACGCATCGTATACTTACCTCCTATGACGTGCGGCCATAGAAGTGAATTGTAAGCATATGAGATATGTTAGACGTAAGTTGCACCCCACCTGACGTGAAATCCTAAACGTGTTCCCAGGCGTCAACAACGTAACGATCACAGCATTCTGCGAATGGGTGTGGATACAGCTCCCCGCTCCACGCAGATCGAACGCGTTCCAGAACAAGGACGTGCACATGGATTCCTTGAGATTAAGCGATGGTCGTCTGAGGAAGACGCGGTCGCCATCCGGAGCGGGAAAGGGCAACACAAAAATGTGGGAGGGCAGGATGCGTTCTTTCTGCACACCAGAAGGGGCTATGTAAACTTTATCTCTTAGTGACAAGCAAAGAAAAAATTTAGATAGTAGTCTACATGCGAAAAAAAAACAGCTCACCCCACACGGATACCGATGCCTCCACCCGTACCTGTTACCCAACCCAGGTGATAGAAGCCACGACAAAGCTCGGGAATGAGGTTTGCAGGCTTCATGGGCGATGTAACAACGCGTAGCCAAAAAAGGGGTTAGTCTCGAATCAAGGTTCAATAAGCGAGACAGTAGGTAGTTCACATGCAAAGGGTCCTCAGAAGTGACCAGTTCATCTGGATTGGCGTGCGGCGACATTTGGCGCGGTGGGAACTCGAAACTGTATACTTGGGGACGAGTTCAATAAGCGAGATCGATTTGATTTGTTCGGTCAACTAAATATAAGAAGAGATTACATAATCTTGACGACTTAATCACTGAGGACGGCGACGGAAGGGGAGATTGGGTTGTTGGGGTGGTTTTACACCACAATTACAGTAAGCCCCTAGGATCTGTTGTCTCGGGCGGCTTTCCTTTGTTTCCAGTGCAGATGCAGTATCAGGCCAGTCAGGACTCGGATGTGGTCTGTGGCCCACCCGGGCCATCATTAATATTGTATGCAACTAACATAAAACAATGTCCCAAATAGAATTTTCCGTAGGACTTCCGACTGAGTCCTTTCAATTTCCCAAGTTCAGTCTACGCTATTATTACGCTGGCAGTGGCTACGAAACGGGGCTATTGCCCACTGGCATTCTTACCACTCTCGTCTTAACGACCAACTCAACTTGTCCTTTGCAAGCTGCCACGTACAATACAGTACAGCTACACGTCGCCTGTTTCCTTGTCAACCTGGTATTCTTCGTCCTTCCATCCTGCTAGAAGTGTCCTTGACTGGCAGCGCTTGTAACTAACCGCCAACGCCGATGTTAATCTATCAGGTAAGTTCGGCGCCCATGAGACGCTTGGCTCATCCTCCAGAATCCTCACATCCTTATCTCCCTTACGATACAACCTTCCATCAGACATCCAACGACAAGCAGCTGTCATTGATACCCCTCTCCACTCCTACATGTCAGGACAATGACCGTCACCTGACAAATGCCAGAAGGACAGCTTTGACTTGCTAGCGTTACAGCCCTCAAGTGGTACAGTGATAAATGGGGCAGCGGTCTTCTTTCGGCATGTTGGAAAGCCCGGGTGTGATAAGTACTGTACCTGCCCGCTAACTTACCTGAATCTTATTCAATGATTTACTGACGCAACAGCCCCCTGGAAAGTGGCTTCCGAAGCTGTCACCCCTAACTGTCTCAGGGCGCCCTTCTTCCGAGTCCACCCAATCACCACCACATCCAAAGACACTCTGCCGTCCCTGCCAGGGCAAGGTGACTACAGTATGAGAATAGAGAGCGATTGTGTGCTTTTGTGTGCTCGGGCTTGGGCTGGCTCTAGCCCCCATTCCATTCCCTATTTTAAAGTTTTCGTCGACCAGGCGCATGTCTCGTACGTGCTCCACTTCTCGGACGCAGATCATGAAGAGAATAAAGACATTTAGAGTCAGTGGCGGTTCTCGTGCCCAAGATAACTTATCTGTCCGCCCGAGACGGCAACTTCGCCTTTATGACAGTACGTACATATAGTACACATGATCTCCCCAAACACCTGTTTATTTCCCCTTTTCACTGCCCTTCCCCTTGACCTTACCCTGTCAGGAACGGTTTGACAGCCAAAGGCCCAATTCTCCCATGCGCTTTCGAAAAAGTATACAGGACACATGAGCGCTCCGAGCACGCCAAGATTCTGCATCTAAACTGCGCTTACTGCAAATCTTCTTTTTTGATTCGTTACCCGCGCGCATGACTACTGTAAGTGAGACGTTAGCTCGAGTGCGAGTGCGAGTTATCCTCTTGTGTTAAGGCACCTAGAAAGAAGTGTTACTTTCGACCAACCAATCAGATTGCAGTATTTTAGCTGGCTGACTTAGTTTACATTGTAAAATGCCCACAGTGATAGAAGCTTGACCTTTCCAGAAACGTTCAGCTCTGGATGCATGAGCAGAGTATGATTACATGCAAAGACAGTACGAGATAGAGAGAATAGTCTTACACAGTAAAGCGGTAGAAAACAGAGGGAAAAAGGAGGGGGCATGCATGTTGTTAACGTGTTTATGTGGTGAAACCAAAGAACTGCGGTAGATGCAAAAAAGACGAGGCAAGAATCAAGAAGAAAAAAAGGGGGGGAATTCTCAGTGTAAATTCAGTCGAGATTCATCTGAATGAAGAGGACGACGACACTGATTTCTAAGAACGTGCTGTTGGGACAGCCGGCTTGGCTGGTTGAGCCCCGCCAGAAGGGGGAGACGCGTGTCGCAGGATAACCATAAGGCCGTCCGAGTGCGCAGAAAAGATAGCATCAACGACAACCTCCTCTTTCGAAGTGTTCATCGTAGGACGCGGTCGATGAGGCCTTGAACGCGCCGGCACAGGAGCGGCGGTATGTGGGACTGACGCCCGCGGCGTATGATGCTGAGGAACTCCCGCACTGCTGCGACCAGTGCGCCCTGGGCGCGCCTGCGGCTGTGGAGGTTCTGGCTCCAGTCGCTCACTACGATGTATACGTGGAAATGAGTTGTAAGGACAGCTTTCCGGGAAGGAGGTTAGATAAGATGACGTACACAGAATCTCGGCCTCGCGGAAACAGTTGAAACTTGCCAAAACCAAAACCACCGTCACTCGGCTGCCCGCGCTCATTGACGCCCCAGCCTTTAACGGCATCGATCCAGCTGCGTACAAGAGTTTCGTCTCTCTTGGCCACGAAATCAAAGAATGGCCGGCCCATGATTTGAGTTGTGGACAAGAAACTGTCGTTGGAACAATAGATAATCGGGCAGGACATCGAGAACCGGTCGAGGATAAGTGCAGTGCGTATGGACTGCCTTGGGAGGGGATCGAAAGTAATGACCCCGTCTGGACCGGTCCTGCTTCCTCCAGGGCGTGAACTGGTAGGCGACGGGGTCTCCTTATCGGTCGCATGTCTACCACTCGACGACTCGCTAGCGGAATCGTCCGGTGCCGAATCCGTTTCTGAAGGTGACCCCGGTGAGTCATAACCCTGAATGGGGCTGGGTGGCATAGGCGATGGGTCGCCCCAGCGCTGACGAGGCATATCAGTATAAAAATATTCCGAGAGTGGCGGAGAAGAGGCGCGCACGCGAAACTCGAAATTGGCAGCCGAGGGAGTGATTATGGTGACTTCTTGTGCAGTTGACGCATTGTGCATCGCCTTTGGGCCCATGGAGGCAAAGGAGACACTACCGACGAGGACGTTCCACGCGACAGTTCGCGACTGGAATGATGTGTTGATCATAGTATAGGCCGAAACTTAGTGTTTCTCACGATGGCACATAGGATGTAGCCCTTATATGGGTCCTTGTGTTTCAGGCGTAAGTATGCGAGCACGGCGGCCTTGTCCTGGCTGATAGTCGTACTGGGCAGAGGTAAGGAGACGTATTGCACGGCAACGATAAACAGACTAGTGAAGGCTTTTAACATCACGATATTCATCAGGGTGTACAAGGTCGAGAGAAGGAGTGCCGACGAGTTCATGAGGCTCGTAACCTGTCCGTACTACTAGTAAGTGAATTTCCTGGAGAGAGAATGCTCATGTTCACCAAGGAGTTCACTGACAGACTCTGTCATGAAAACCCAGCGGGCCTGCAGGCAAGGCGCAAAGTCAATGGTGGAGTCAGGGCGGGGTGTGGAATTGAGATATACATTCTCTGAAAAGTCGACAATGCCGACTAGAAAGCGATGAGAAAGAGGAGGACAAAAGAGAGGGGGTACGGACTGAAGGATACGCAAGGGGAAGACGAGTCCATGGGGGAGAGACAAAAAGAGGAAGAGGAAGAGGCCGAGGCTTTCAAGGAGGGAGTGGCAGCATACAGTCGCTATTTACCAGAGATAATTTCTTCCGTGGGTTGACGAGCGTTTATTTTTGAGACTCCGCCTTTTTGTGCCAGATCCAATGTCACTCAAATCTAACTTAACTTTTGATCGATGTGGTCCACCGAGAAACACGTCGCCCCAGGTGATCTCGTCATCGTTTGGCTCGTACGTCGAGGCCCTTCTCCTTTTGGAAACTTTCTCTCATCCCCTCCAGACACGCGACTTGGTCCAGTCCCTCGTCGTCACTCCCGGCAACGCATTCAACAGCAGATACGGCAACTATCCCCTCTCCGACCTCGTTGGCATCCCCTACGGCTCAAAGGTCGCCTCACGCACCGGCAAGGGTTTCGTCCACATTCTCCGTCCCACCCCAGAACTATGGACCCTCGCATTACCTCACAGAACACAGATCCTTTATCTCGCCGATATTGCGTTTATCACCTCGTGGCTTTACATCCGACCCGGCAGCGTCGTAATTGAAGCAGGTCATTTTGCTCCTGCCCCGCTTGCTTTTCGGATTTCCATTCCGACACTCTTTTTCAGGCACTGGCTCGGGGTCTTTCACTCATTCAATCGCGAGAACGGTTGGCGCCACTGGACACGTCTTTTCGTACGAATTCCATGAGGCGCGGGCGACCAAGGCAGCGTGGGTTGTTAGTGGCTCGTTTCGGATCGTCGCATGCTTACAACCCACTTCCATACCTACACGTTTCCAGTGAAGAATTTGCACGTCACGGCATCTCTGACATCGTGACCCTTACACACAGAAACGTTTGCAAAAACGGTTTCACCGTAACAGATACCGCTGATTCGGGTATGCTGCCGCGCTACTATCACCCCTTACCGTATGAAAAAAAAATGTCGTCTCTAGTCTTCTTGGACCTCCCAGCGCCTTGGGACGCGATCGAACACGCAAAAACGGCGCTTAGGGTACGTTCCGGTTCTCACACTTCTCCGACCACCCAGTCCGCTTGACACTTTGTTTCAGAAGGATCGCTTAACGCGCATATGTTGCTTCAGTCCTTGCATAGAACAAGTTTTGCGCACGGTAAGCGCGCTTAACGATGCCGGCTTTACTGGTATGTGAATTTTCTTCTAAAATTGGGGGCGTTAACTCTACGATCCTGGTAAATGAGAATTCTCCGTCAGACATCACCATGTACGAAACGCTTCTCAGATCACATGAGGTCAACCAAGCGCCACGCCTCCTCCAAATTGGCGCAGTCGCCGAGAAGCTCAAACAGCAGGAGCGTAACCGCGAGAACAAACGTCAGCGCCAGATCGCCGCCTCGCGCGCGCGCCGCCACGCCACGGAGAAACGAGAGCGTGAGGATGACTGTAATAACAATGCGGGTGGCATAGTCAACCAAGACCCTGATTTCCATGAGCCTGAAGTCAAGAAGGCGAAGACGAGTGCGCCAAGCGATGAAGACACCCCCGCTCCGGACGTCGTCATGGGGATAGATGAGGAGGTTCTGGGCGACCAATCGCCACCAGTGCCAGCGATGGCAGACGATGTCATGCCACCACCACCGCCTCCCGCGCCTGCTCCAGCTGTTCAAGTGCTTTCCAAGCATTCGAAGGAGGTCCGCGGACATACGTCATTCCTAACTTTCGCATGCCTCCTGCCAAATACTCAGGCAAAGACCCCAATGCTCTAACTTCACACGTTTCTCAGCGACTTCTTGCACGCAGTTCGTCAGACACAAGAATGGAAGATTAATTAACCGACTTGGGGCGAATCATCATCTGACCCCCAAAGTGACCAGCGCCGCTAGATCACACCAGTATTCCCCATCCGTTATAGTGTTGTATGTCTGTATACTGGTCATGTAAGCTACCGTAGCTGAGATGATTAAAAGATTCTCGAAGGTCCGAGTTGTGGCGTACGACCATAAATTACCCAGTAAGCGCGCGCTGCACTGCGAGCTCCTGTTCGCGCTCCTGTGCAAGCAGCGCTGGTGACTTGCCTTTGCGCGTACGAAGGACCCGATCGGACGGCGGAACTGGGACTAGAAGCCCACCATTCGCCTCAGCTAATGAACCTTGCCGGTGCTTCCGTGCTCGCTTTGCTACACGCGGCCTCCCACCGTTCACATGCTCTTCACCGTCCGAGCCGGACTCCGAACCCGAGCCCCCGCCAAGGACCGCTTCGTCATCGTCGTCGTCATCTTTTTGCGCACGTGCCCGCTTCCGACTCGACTTCCCCGCACCCGTCTCTTTCTTGGTCTCTTTCTTGGTCTTTGCGTTTGTTCTTGGCGTGGCACGCGTGGCGGTGCGTGAAGTGCGTGAAGCCGCAGACGTCCCCTCCTCTCTTTCTTCACTTCTGTGCGGCGCTATCGCCACATCTACAGCTGTTGTCGCTTGCGCCTTTGCTTCCGCTTCGGCGGCTAGAGCAGCCATGGATTTGGGCATCCGTCGTACGCGCAGAGTACTCTGACCCCGTGCGTTCTCTAACTCCAGCCCGCTCATATTGTCAATCTCCATTTCTTCTACATCTTCAATAGCTTCTTGCCCACATTCTTCGCCTGCTTCATCGTCGTCATCATCATCATCATCACCATCATCGTCGTTAGCAGTGGCGGGGGAGGAAGGGGCGAGGAGAGTGTTCGGAGCAGTAGCAGCAGGGCCAGCTAGCGTTGGCGGAGATGAGCCGTTTGAATTAGGCGAGCGCGGAGGCGACGAGAATACGACGTGCGTGGGCCGCGGGAGGCTATACGGTTGTATGACGTCTTCCACGCCTGTGAGGAAACCCCCGGCAGTGGCTGGTTGTACTCCACCCTCGTAATCACGGCCGTCATGGTCATGGTCATTGCCGCTCGCCACGGCGGGACTCGAGCCCACGCCACCCACGCCCGAAGCCCCACTCCCGTGCGCGCCGTCACCGTACTGCTCACGCATCCGCTGTCGGATGCGCAATCCTTGCACAAGCTTTGTCCATCGGTTGAGGACGGCTTGCTGGCGCTTCTCCTGCTCCTTCTGCGCTGCGGCATGTTCTGCCTCCCAATATGCCTTTAAACGCGCCACGACGCAAGTAAGCCAGTTGGCTAAAAGGAACAACCGAGAACGGGCACCCACCTCAAGGATTATATCTTCGTTATTTTCAGCCACAACAATACCTGAAACTACGGGGAATGCCCTCCCTTTTCTAAATTCAAAACTTGTCTGCGCCAAGTGTGTGTAACGTGAGATCGCCGCCACCAAATTCTAAAATTATGACATCCGTACCACGGCCTCTGCATGATCAAAGCCCAATTGGCGTGCGATCTTCGCTGCACCCTTATCTATAAATAGACAGAAGCGAATGCTTTTTCAACATGAGTGTGAAAGAATAAACCGGGGTGACATACGTGGGATGTAAGCTGCTCCAGCAGGAAGCATTGACGGGGTGTATAGATCAATGTTTCCAAAGTTGTTCTTTGGAATCTTCCCCTATATTGTGAGATATTATTAGAATCCCCTTGACTAATGAACTCCTTTGCGAAGGCGACAAGGAGAACGCACGTCGATAACCAGAGGAGGAACGTATGCCTCAGTCTGTTCCTCCGCATATAGGCCCTGCATGACAGCGCCACCGCTATTCGCACCTTCCGTTTCCGCACGTATCTCAATTTCACGCCTGCGATTTATTGTTGCCGCGCGTCGCTTGACGTACTTGAGTGGCTGCTCGCCCTCACGCACAACACGTCCATGGCGTATCCAGTTCTCCGCAGCCTTGAGCAGGAGAACCTGGCTGCGGGAATAAACAGGCTCGCCGCGGAACTTGCCGAGTTCGTGCGCATCCTGAGATATAACCTGGTCTCGAAGCAAGTGACGCTCCAGCACATAACTAAATTTGGCTTAGACAACTTGAAGGAGTAGATCAAAAGGGTGAGTAAGACGCGCACAAGGGATGGTCTTTGAAGCCTGAGATTGTGGTGGGCATCCCCTCTGTAAACTGGTTGACAATTAACTCGTCGTCTTCGACATCGTCCCGATGCTTCAGCGACGCAGACATGAGATTATGATAAAACAAGAAATCGGACTTGCGTACCAATTTGTATGGACGGGTCACCGTTTGGACGACTTGAGACCACCACTCTCGACGACCCTTGCCACCAGATTGCGCCTTTGCGACCTTGGCACTATATTGCTTGGCATATCGTGGTGTAACATCGCGCATATACCCATCTTCCTCAACTGCGATTACGTACATCATACGGTTGTCTACAACTGCTGGGCGCGACGTGGTGCCAACCGGAGTCGGGTCGAAGACCTTGCGCTTGTTAACGATGGCACGTATAGGGTCAACGGGGAGCCAGCGGCCATCAGGACGCGAGAAAACCTCTGTCCAAATTACAGGTGGAGACGTAAGTGGATTCGAGGTCGCTGAGCGTACATAGTAGTCAATTAAGATCAGTGAATGATTCTCATGAAGATGAAGGCGCACAAGGAGGATTCGAAGAACTCTTGCTCTTCCGCAGATACGATGACTTCTCCTTGCCATTCGGCTCTGCAGACAAGGTCTTGCCCGTAGCGTCTCCGCCCACCTGTAAGTTGTCCCCGGACGGGTACTCATCTTGCGGCGAAATAACGACTTCTTCCATGTCCTCGTTGCTGTCTTCAGCGTCGCGCGACTCGACAACCTTCCCCTTTGGATTAGACGCTTTCTGCTTCGCCTTGGTCTTTGATCGACCGATATTTGTCTGCCAGGGCACGCTTTGCAAGCTTACCACAAGACGCGCTGGTATATCGAGAGCACGACAAAGCGCGGTGAAAAGCTGTGCACTGACGTCTCGCGAGCCCGAGCGCATAAGTGCGTGTTTCATGAGGCTCTTGGCACTGCGCATGATCTCTTCCTGGTCATCTTCGAAGAGGTGCTCCAGCGGGTCAACATCTTGGGGAAGTGCCTTTGCTTTCCCTTTACCCGTGACATCAACTAAGCCCTTAGAGAGCAAAGCACATTGGACGTCTTCGAACGTCCGGCTGCGGAGGTGCCCTGTGGGCTTAACTGTAAAGAAGGTATCTGCCCACCACGATGCGAGACGCGACACGGCTTGTTCGAAGAGGTAACCACGCTTGACGTCATTCGGTATACGGGACTTGTGGATCATCGCAAACGAGTTTTGAATTGGGAGAGGGGTCAGTGACAGAAGGCGTGCCTGAAGAGCAGAGTCAGGCTCTTGGAGAGAGAGGGAGGAGTCTCACGCACCTGAAGTAGCTCATCGTTGATCCATCTATTGCGCACTGAAGCATTGGCGATCAGCGCGACGGTATGTGCCTTGTGACAGTCGATGCGGAGGAGGCGTTCAGCATGCGGGATCCCGCCAAAGGACTTTTTCCTGTAACACAGCTTAAAACGTTTATATGTGAAATAAAAAGAAAGACCGCGTACTGTGTGTCACCTTTTCGACGTGTGGGATACGCCTCGAGTATTACTTCGATGTTGGGTCCCATTGACGGTCCCGCCTGGTCCTCTAGCTCTATGTGTTGGGCTTGCGGGACAGCAACTTCTTCCCAGTCTAACTCATCTTCACTATCGCTGAGGACATCATAGGTCGACGTTTTACCCTGCGTCGACATGGAGGTACACGCTCAAAAAGTGCGAGTCTCAGTGTTATTCCCCCGCATTGATTCACGCGTCCGCTGAAGATGACTCACGCGAGAGATAACGTAATACGGTTT
>Ga0137358_10000288_pt1 | contig 21616 bp, 31 predicted proteins | sample Mad1_20_16metaG_FD_105551 | JGI IMG/M metagenome (GOLD analysis project Ga0137358, IMG submission 105551) | Vadose zone soil microbial communities from Angelo Coast Range Reserve, California, USA - Mad1_20_16 metaG | ecosystem: Environmental > Terrestrial > Soil > Vadose zone | place: USA... | reverse complement strand
GCGAGAGTAAACCGCAGACCTCGTTCGCACGAAAGACATCAAGAGGGTTCTTAACGAGGTTTAAAGGCGGCCCACTTCATCCCCAACCCCCGCCTTCTCCAGATAAACCGAGCCCACCGGCAGGAGGACGGAGGTTGAAAGCGCTACGCTCAATGGGCTCACTCCGACGAACGTCCACAACACAGTCAAACAAAGCGTCCACAATTGCAATTCCCCCTCAAGTTCCCCCACCACTTGCCTTAGACGCCGGGCTTGGACTTGATGCGTTTAACTGGTCAAGTGCCGCCAGCACAGGCGGCGGCCCTCGCGGTCCTTCGAGACCACCTTCGGAGCTTTCTAACCGCCAAGCGGCTGGTCGTCGGTCCTTTTCTAATAGTGCCACCTCACGGTCATCTCCACCCTCCCTCAGGTCTCCGCCGCGCACAAATGTTCCTCTATCGCCTACAACCGATGAAAAGGCAAGCATCACTGCGACCAGTGCCTACCAGGCTGCGCTGGGCAACGCGCTGATCGCTGCAGCTCACGCTGAATCTTCGCGTGGAACCTACGGTGACTTGCTGCAAATCTTAAATCATGATCAACAGCCATGGGAATTCTCATATTCGGCGTACCCGCATATCGTACGTGTGTGGTATGGTGATCGTGACGAAAAGATCGCAGAGAACGCGGTGCGCTGGATGGAACGCACTATGGGACCGGGGCGTTGCCGTGTCAAGGTTGTGCAGGGTGCGGACCATGGGCTGATGTATCGCAGCAGCGTCGTGGTAGAGGTGCTGGAGCGTGTGCGAGACGTCTGGGAAGGCGTTCTATGAACCGACTTTGGGCCAAGCAAACAAGCCTCTTCAAGGCCCAGCTCGGCGTGTTTGCGTGTGCCATAGACGAGCGTTTACTTTATTTTATTTACTTCGTACCAAATTCTCATTTTTTTCCATTAGCTTGTTAGCAATCTCTCACCCACATCTATCTCTTACCCATACCATGTATACTTATTGGATACCGTTTATTGGGGGCCTTTTACCTTTCTCGCTGTACCGCCTTTTCAGCACAACTGTCCTTAATTACATCACTTCACCACCCACCACCACCACCGTTATCATTTTTTACTTGCTGCGACGCATCTTCGTCGGAATAATTTTACTACCTCGGGAAATCACAACGATGTCATTGCTGGATCCTCTCACATTCGCCCAATCCCACCTAGTCCATTTTGAGAGGGTAGTCACCCTTGAGGCTCGCTACCTTGTTTCTTGTCCAGCCTAATCGCAGCCCTCATTGACAAGTTCCATAATCACTGCGTGAGATGTTTGCGGGCGTTAACAACAGCTGGAGATCAAAAGTGTGGTCTCACGATGATGCCAGGGCCAGGGTCGATTTTCAACTAACCTTCTCCCTCATACTTTCTGTTGAGACAGAAAGCGATGGGATGCCTAAGATGACTACAGTATTCCGATATGAGAGACAAAGTCATAACCAGCTCGGAGAGGACGTGAGAGGAGTCTGATAGGATCGCTAGATGGCACATGGCACCCCTCGAGGAGTGATGGATCTACAGCAGTGATCAGATAAGGAACAGTCATAGGCATTCGCGGCCACAGACAGGAAAAGGAATTCATCGATCCAGTCTAACGCTCCTCACGCTGCAACAGATGGTATGGATGGGGCATTTTACAATGCAGATGTTAACCAATTCAGTCGACCAAATACTGCAATCTGATTGGTCGGTCGAGAGCAACTGAGCTCGTATCCATCCAAAGGCGGATCAAGGTTTTGTTCGATAGGGAAACAGGAACAGGGGAACAGGGAGGCGCGAGTGGCTGCTTGAAAGAATCACAGGTTTTGACAGAGAAAGAGGGGTGGCGACCCCGTGATACTTACAGTACCGACGAAGGACGAAAGCGAGGATGGTCTAAACCATTCTCATCTGAGGCAAGTCCCGACATTTGGTCTCAGGTGCAAATATCCACCAAGTGCGATGGGTCAGGGGTCCTGCCCTTGACGCAGTGGCTGAGACGTCGCCAATTGTGCCTGTGTTGAAAAAAGAACGAACAATAGGAGTTGTTTCTTCGTGCAGTGAGAAGATATGTTTGGGAAGATGAAAGGGAGATTGTGGATCGTGCCGAATAGGAAACTATGACGACTGGGAGAAACACAGAGAAACACAGGAAAAGTGATCGAGCCCGCCAAGTCTCGTCGGCCGCAGATTGGCCGGGGCTATGACACCGATTTGTTGTCACCACGACTGCTCACCATTCCACTTCTCTCTCCATCCAACATGGCCACTCAAAAGGCCAACAAGTACGTTTACTGCCATTATGGTCTCCTCCCAATTTTATGCTCACCTTCCCGAAGCTCGTCGTTTGCCCGCCGAAAGGCATTCGCAATAAAGCACCAAGAGGCCGAGCCGCTGACCCGACGGGACTTGCAATACGACTTTCTCTACCACATTTTCGCGGCGCCGGAACGCGTCTTTACGGACCCAACGTTGGCATCATCAAAGGAGGGCGACGACAGAGGCGGGAGTGCTGGTGGTGGTGGTGGTAGAACGGTCACCTTTCGGGACCTCTATGTGCATGCGCTGATGAGCTCGCCACGGTGTTCCAAAGCACTTCGGGAGAAGATGCAGGAGACGCCCGAATTCGCGACAGACTTTGCCAAGATGTCGCTTTTGGCGAACGTCGGCCGGGTGAACACCACGATGACATGTTTGCGTTCCCGTTTTGTCTAGCCGTTTACCACTTTTTGACCGGTGCTCCCCTCTAGTTCTTCCGGAGATGCGCACGGCATTACGTACTTACCATCCCGTCCCTTCGTTGCAGAAAGCCGATGCGAATCTCCAAGACGCGCCTCGCATTAAGAACATCCTTAAAGCTTGTAGCCTCAAAGACGAGGGGGCCACCAACATGCCCGTCACTCCCGCCGAACTCCGTGCCAGAGCGGTAAGCACCCGATTGACTCACCCGCATCCTCCGTTCTTATCCGATCCCAGGCAACTGGCAATGTCCCATCCACGAGCATCGTCAATCTTCTCTTTGTGCTCTCCAACCACTTCACCGTCCGTTTCCCTCCCGTGACGTCTTTCTCGGTTGCTTACCCGGCTGTCTCAGACCGTGGCACATGACCATTTCGGGTGCCAAGATATCGATTTTCTCGATCTGTTTCTGCCTATCAAGATCTCCTCGCCTTCTCGTGCGCGTGCGTTCCTCTGGCTTGCCTTTCACTATCACGAGGCACCTTCCCTGAACCCGTTCGATGACCAACATGCAAGGAAGCACCTCGGGCTCATCCCGGAACTTGTCCCTCTCGCCGAAGAGGAATTCGACACGGAGAACGTTGATCCGGAAGATGAGAGAAATTATGCCACAAAAATGACCAAACTGCGATTCGATTTCCTCGCAAAGAACGCGCAACAAGGCGGCGAAAAGAGCAGCCACCCAAAGGACAAGAAGGGTATCCCAAAGTCCAAAGTTAGGGCACAGTCCCCCGCGAAATTCATTCCTACGAAGAGAGAACGATCCGACCCCGATTCCGCCGTCGAGGACGACTCTGATCACCCCGGTATCATTTTCGTTCTCGATCTGCCCTCGCTTCTTAATCTCTTTCCCAGGCCCTCCTTCACGCACAAGGCGACCCAATCGTCCAAAGGCACTCGACCCACTTTCAGAGTCGTCGACTTGCCGCATCTCAAACAGACACTCGAGTGGTCCCCACCGCTCCATTCTCCAACGTATGGCCGTCTGCTCGCCATTCCCGCGTCTTCTCCCTTCTGACGGTCATTCCTCCTCAGAGGCATGGCATGTCGTCACTACCGTTGACGCCTTTCTCGATTCTGACGAGGAAGATATCGACGAGCCTGCCCAGCATGCCTACGGTATGTCATCCTCCTTCCATGTCCGCCGCTCATACGTACCTGACTTTTCTCCTTCACAGCCATGCGTCTCCAGGTGCTCGCTGATTTTCACCAGAGCATCACCGCCGATTTGCCCCGTCAATGGCAACGAGCGGGTGCCACCTAATATTCTCGTCTCGTCTCATGTCCAGCATCATTACCCTCACCTTCCTTTATTGATTTCTACACATTTTCTCTCTCGCCAAGTACCGGTTTGTATTCACTCCATCACACGCTCGCATAAGTTATTTCCTGTTTATATGTTGACGACTGAGACCGGTTTACCGTACATAACTCTGCGCCCCACAATGACGTGTCTAATTCCGCGGATTCAAAGTCTCTACTATCATAGCTATATATTTATATTGCGCATCCTTGAGTTCTACTTGATGATGAGTTTACATTGCAACCTGAGCTACTGGCCGTGAGGCGCGCGACGTAGATGGATGAGGATGTTCGCGCTGCTGATACAATGGCCAGACTAATAGACTATGGTATGCGTGCAGAGGGGGTCGCAGGGCGTATAGGTGAACAAAAGAGACGAACAATGTATGGGTAACGTATGGGACCAGTCAATATTCACATTCGACTCGAGTAGGTCGAAGAAAAGGGGGTAAAAAAATAATAGACAGATAAGGCGACACTGGAATGATATGAACGGTTGAACCGAAGCACCAGAAGATGTAAGGATATATATCCGCGCCAAGGTATGTAGTCCCCGGAAAGCATAAAAAAATACAGCGACCAAGGCCGGCCCCCTCTTTCCCCCTTTTCCTTTCCAGATATTTGATTGAACACAGTGAGCGTGATGGGGTGTAGGATGGGATTGATGGATGACGCCGTCGAACCTAGTCACTCTATTCGGCAAGCCACTTTTCGCACTTCTTGACGTATTTATCGAGTAACTGGGCCATGTCACGGACGACGAACGTGAGGACCACCGTAGCGAAGAATTCAGACGATCGTCGGAGCTTGCTCTCGATGGCGGATCTCAGCTCCGGAGTTAGACTGGCGTAAGCGGGCGCAAAGGAGGGTTGCATCGAAATGGCGCGCGAGTGTTCATCGAGGAGTTGCGCTTGCGCGAAGAGCCGGCTAAGCCCCTGAACATACGATGCAGGAGAATCAAGGCTGTTTATAAATATAACGTCAAAGAATGGAATTAGAACGACGCGGAATGAAATGCTGACTTCTTCTGATTGGTGAACTTGTCAAGCTGGCGGGTCAACTTGCCACCCCACGATGTCACCTCCAATTTGCAGTCAATATAAAAACGAACCTCGCGGGTTGGGAAAATTCGACTCACCCCGCTCGTCTTCTTGATCATGAATCCTTCCCCGACGCCTAGCTTCTTCCCAAAGTTTGCGACCACACCGTCACAGACATGGGAAAACTCCTCCAGCTTGAGCGACCACAGTTCGCCTTCCTTCTTGCCGATGCCTGGTGCCAAGCTGGCGCTCACGTTCCCTGCACCAAAAATGCCCCCACTGATATACTGCACTTCCTCGAGCGATGAGCACAGCACCTCGACGACGCGCACTTTTTCGGGTAAGTTCAACAACCTTGCGCCGCCTTGTGACCAAACCTCTTGTGGGACATGTAATCTTGGCGTAATATAGCCGCCTGTCTTGGAAGTCATCGTATGTCGCAATAGATTCATCATATGGTAGGGCTTGCGAAGGGGGTCCGAAGGTGCGGTAGGTGGAAGTGGGGACACCGGTGTTGTCGGTAGGTTGCTGTGTGGTATAGGTGGTGGCGGTACCAGCTGATTCGCTGGTGTATCTAGTGGTGGAGATAGATATCCGGTAACGAGGGTAATTTGTGGAAGAGATGAATTACTTTTAGATGACACGGATGCTTTTCGTGGAAGCACAACAGACGTTGAATATGGCAGCGCAGTAGACGGCCCCGGAGCATCGAATGAGGGAGGGGGCAATCCAGCCATGCTCGGTCGCTGCCCTGGCTGCGACGAAGCGCGACTACGCATGTAAGAGGGAGGCGATGAGTTTAATGTGGTGACGCTAGGTAACCTCGGTTTCAAGGTTGAAGGCGGCAATGCCTCGGGGAGTTGGACCAAACCAACAGTAGGGCCCGCCTCTGGGGCGGATCCTTTTGACCGTCTCTGGGAAATTGTGCCCATTGTAGTGGAGTTGTTGATCAGAGGCGGAGGGTGGGTGATTTCTGACCGTGTGGAAAGAATCGACGCCCCCCGGGGCCGCGGACCAAACTTGGAAGATGTAGGCGGAAGGTCATGAAGCGGCTCGACATCGCGTACAGCCGTCATGGAATCCCCTACTGGAAGCGGGGGCAAATTTTGCGATCGATTTGCATCCCGCTGAGCCTGTGAAGGGGTACGCTGGAGACGCGCCTCCTCTTCAATGCCATGATGGTCCCAATGCAGCCCCTGGAATGTTTGTTGCACTGCCTGCTTATCACCTTCTTCGTGAAGAGGTTCTAGCCGACTATTGGAACCTGACCGGCTATGACCTGTGGACGGCCGTGGTCGATTGTGGATTGCGTTCAGATGTTTATTAGGCGCTAATTGATGAGGCGGAGGGGGTAAGGCGCCTTGAGGGGGAGGAGCAGGAGGGGGAAGCTCAGAAGTGGCACGCGGTCGCAGCCCGCCGCCCAGGAGCGGAGGACTTGAAGGTCGAGAACGCGTGGCGGGCGAAAATGTCGACCTTCTCCCGTTGGGTATGGTGCCAGTTGCCCTCGGTATAGGTGTCTCCGGGTCATTATCCAGTAATTGGGACATCCTTGCAGCCGCAGCCGCAGAGTATGGATGGTGGTATTCAGAAGATTCAACTGGGTGAAGGGAACGTTATAATACATCAAGGGAAGCGAGATGACCGCGTACCCTCAGACGAGTCCCTTCCGTGAAAAAGCTCCCCACGATATTTCGCAGTTTCTTGCGAAAATCTTCGATGGTCAACGTCATCATATAGGGCGGCGGAGGTCTCGTGAGAAAAATGGTCGGAAGAGTCGGAAGGAGGGGACCCTGGCGATGGTGGTCGAGTAGAGGAGGTGGAGGTGGATACTGAGGACGTGTATGCAGTTGAGGGGGAGTGAGGTGGAGGAGGGATAGAGTATATCAAGCTGAGAATATTCATCCGCTCGGCATACGTGTCATGCTGGTCGTAGACACAATGAGACCAAGGGTAAAAGTGGGCAAAAGTAATAATACGCACGATGGCCTTGAGCCGGCGGACTTCCTCCTCCTGAGCCACTACGCTCCTCCGTCGACCACCTCTTCGACGGACGGATTCACTAGAGTCTTCACCGTTTATGACACGTTCCATAACTTTGCTGAGGAGGGCAACGCTCTTTCCATAGGCGATAACGGCGCCATATGGGTCGTCATTCGTCGAATCAAGCTTGACAGCTTCACGAGCCAGTTCAAGAGCCTTTGTCAGGGCTCGCCTCGAGGATGGCCGAGGACGCTCGGTAGACGGTTGGGAACCGGTAGAGGAAAGTGCGAGAGGATCTGAAGACATTTCCGAATGCTGAGAGGGGGGAGAATGTGTGCGTTGTCGCGGGGGGGAACGGGTTCCATTTGTTGATAGAGAGGGCGCGATTGTGGACATTGTGTGCCGAGACTCTGATTGGGGAAACGGAGGCACGGCAGGCAAGCGAGAAGAAGTGGCAGACCGTTGAAGGGTCTGTATCATTCCCTGAGGAGAGATGAGGGCGCCATCCTCCGTAAAGGACAGGCAATCTGAGGAGGTCATTGAGGAGGTTCCGAGCACTGGAACGCTGGGTATTGGCTGACTGGGAGGGGGGGGCTGAGGGGGAGGGTGGAAGGCAGAGGAACGTCTCCGCTGGGACAAAGAGGCGGACACGTATGGGGGCGAGGAGCGAGGATTGGATGGACCAGCATCTTGTTGAGGGTAGAGGGGGTCCCAATCGTTTGACTGGGCGAGGAGGGTGTGCATGGAGGGCGTCCAAGACGACGAGTAGGGGGTGGCCTCAGTCTGAACCTCAGCGTCTTGCTCAACTCAGCGTCGTGGTCGCCTTTTCCCTTTCTCGGCAGTCCATCAAATTCACCGTATCCAAAAATTACTTTTAAAAACAAACAAGAAATTTTCAAAGAGCGTGTACGCTGAAACAATCAACGTCTCGGGGGTATACTACGTCTCTCCAGCCCACGCGCTCAACACGCCACAATCCTAGTCGCGGAACTCTCCCTGTGAGCCCTGAGCCGCAAGTCGACTCTCCAGGTTCCTGTGGCGACCCCTTAGTAACATGACACGTCGCTTTCACTCCAGAGACCCACCTGAGGGACTCCTCCTTTGCGAGCAGCTCCTGCCGCTTCTCGTTAATTTCGCGCTGCACCTTGAGCTCAATCTCGCGGAGCTAAAAAATAAATCGTCAAATTTCAGCGTGCAGTACACAAAGCACACACAAACCTTCTCCTCCTCTCTGCGAAGTTGCTCCTCCTTCAGGCGCACGCTCTGAGTAGCAAGCTCCTCAGGGAGAATAGACGAATCACTGCAAATAGAGCGCATCAGTGGCGGAGTGACATGCAAGTAAGTTTAAACAATTACTGCGTATCAGAGTGGACAGTGCGCGACAGTTTCTCAGTACGATACGTTTCGTACAGTACGTCGTGCGTCAAGGACTTGAGATCCGCCAAATGTGAACTGTTTCCCATGTTTCAAATACTTTCAAATCAAATAGAGGCACACTCACTTCAAAAGGGCGCTTCGCAGCCTGCTAAAATCAGTGTGCTTTGGGTTATCAACCTCGACGACACCCCACGGATAGATTCTAGCCCGAACGGGCTGGCCGTCAAGTTCGATCTCCTGCTCAGACCCTACGATAGCAAAAGGAAGTAGAGCACGAAGCTCGCTGTTGTCTTGGATGGTCTCTTCGTCATCCTCCTCCACGTCATAAGGGAAGTTGTACACGGGGATGTCGTAGTGCTCGATATCCTCCATGATCTGCATCCAAAAACTTCAATACAACAAAGAGTAGCGACTTGGATACCCGCTTACCCGCTTCTTGAAACCACGGAGCTCGCTTGGAGTCAAAGAATCAGCTTTGCCGACGACGGGGATGACATTTACGCGGGGTGACAGGCGGCGCATCAGTTCAATGTCCATTTCACGAAGGCTGTGACAGCAATGTATCAGCATCTCACGCCCTTGATACGTATAACGTGTCTTACGAATGACCAGTCGGAGGAATGAAATAGAGAAGTGCGTGGACACGATTATCCCTGAAGCGGGGATTACGCTTAATGCGCGATTCTTCCGCGAGAATATCATCATATTGACGTTCTAGGTAGCCAACGATTTCCTGGAAACTGATATTGAGGCCTAAGTGGGGTCCACAAAAGTATTAAATGCATGATACATACGCAAACTCGTTGTCAATATTGTCACCGAATCCGGGAGTGTCCACAATTGTCAGGGCAATGCGCACGCCATCTTCCTCCAGCTCTGAAAGCAAAAGCTGAGCTTCTGGAAAATTGTGAAGTGTTGTGAAGGGAATACAACACACCGACGTTGACGGGCTTGATCCTGATGCCTTCCTCTACATGTGCGGTCTCGGGGCTGTCAGAAATTTTGTGACCCAAGACCTCTGACTCGCAAAGGGTGTTCACAAATGTGGTACGTCCGGTGCCAGAGGCGCCTAGAGAGCACGGCAAAAAGCAAAACGAACCAGTTTGTAAAATGCCTACTGAAGACGTGTGTAAAAGAGGACTGACCGACGACCATGACTGTGAATTGAACACCCTTTTTGACCTTGTTCCCCCTGCGTCTTCCGGCAAATGACATTGTTACAATGCGTGGTACGAGCGAGGTGCAGAATACGAAGTGATGGGTTGAACAGATTAAGGCTCCGACTGAATGTGCCCGGCCACTACTCGCCTTCTCCGGCGCTTGCCGAGCACCGATTGCCAAACTTGGAATGTGCTGAAGAGGCAATTCATGTTCGGTTCGACTCGCCATGTCTTGAAATATCATCATCTTGTCGCTCGCTTGCCTGACTTACCAGCTACAGGCTTGCATTGTCGCTCTTATTCAAAATCCACCCCAACTGGTGCAACTCCCGTCTCCAAACGAACAGTCACGAAGAAGAAATATTCTGAACTGCCCGCTCTTCATCCACAATCTGAAACCATCTCGAATACAGTACGCGGCTCTGAAATTGCATCAAATACCCACCTTGCGCGTTATCCCCGCATCCCTGAATGTATGTCTTTCGCTTCTCCCGGGGGCTGTATGCTAACATGGTTGTGTGCCTCATTTTGCACAGCTGAAATTTCAAACTTGTCTTCGACGGACTCTCAGCCGTTGCCATTATATGGGCCAACGGCTTCTTTAGAATCTTGTTCAACACAGCGTGCTCGCAGAAGGCATGTCCGACGGAACGACAATGCCGAGGAAACTAGTATCCCTGAGTCAACAAAGCCGCCAAATTCAACTCCTCTCGCTCCAAATGTTGCGGTCAGACAAAAGAGAGGCAAAAAGGCTCCACAAACTCAAACAGGTGAATCGTGCGAATGACAGTATACTTCCCCTGCTGAATGCCCTAATTAATAGATAGTCCGTCTACATATCAACCTCGGACTCAACTTGCAACTGAGATATTGGAGAATTTGTCAAAGTTTCCCCATTGCGTTCTACTTACACGCGTCGGACAATTTTATGAGGTCAGTCGCCTGGTATCATTCCTATAATCGTCCCAATAACATGCTTGGGCTGCGCAGTCATATTTCAGTCAAGCGGCTGAAGTCTCGAACCTCCTAGACATCAAGCTGACCTCTCGGAAATGGGACAATCAGTCTGTCCTTATGTGTGGTTTCCCGGTTATTCAACTGCAGAGGCACTTGAAAACACTTGTCCAACAAAATCATCGCTTCGTTGCGTTATGTGAAGAATTCGCCCGGCCAGCATCACCTGGAACCAAGCCTTCATACGACCGACGAGTGGTTCGCATTGTGACACCAGGAACTTTGATCGACGAGCCGTTTTTAAATTATTACGAAAACAATTACCTTATGGCAATCAGCCCAGCTGCATCTTCCTCCCCAACAGAGCTTGATGACTTGGGTTTGGCTTGGCTTGATGTATCAACGGGCGAGTTCTTCACGAAATCTACCACAGTTGAATGCCTATACGACGACATTGTCCGTATACACCCACGGGAAGTCGTCTTGCCGAGAAATATGGAATCTATCGATCCATGCCCTGTCCGCGCAATCGTACGAGGGGAGCGCATCGTCATCTCGTACTTTGACGCAGCTACCCCCGCACATCTTCAATCTCTCCCTCATGGACTTAATGCCTCGTCGAATGCCAGATATCCCACTGCATCTATCCTCTCTTCCCAAGAGAGTTCAGCTGTCAACCTCCTGACAGGCTACCTCCAGTCAAACCTTTTGGAGTACATGCCAAATCTGTCCGCACCCCGTAAAGAAGCAGATGGAGCTCGCATGGAAATTGATGCCCATACCCTCAAGTCCTTGGAAATCCGGGAAGGTGTACATGGAAGCGGGGCGATTGGCACGCTTCTGGGTTGCGTCAAGAGGACTGTGACCAACGGCGGTACAAGACTCCTGTCTCGCTGGTTATGTGCGTCTCAGCCATACCTGACTCCTCGTTTAAAGCTGACAGTCACCTTGCAGGCTCACCGAGCACATCCTTGTCGGAAATTTATACCCGGCAGTCCATCGTTGTTCTTTTCCATGCCCTCCCTCACCTTCGACGTGACCTCCGTGACCGCTTGCGAGGCATCGACGATGTTGCGCGCGTCGTACAAAAGTTCCTTCTTGGACGTGGGAATACCGATGATGTCGTTGCTATCAGTACCGCAATCTCGGTCTGGTCTTTCGTGAGGAGCAGACTTTCGTTGGAGCGAAAACTGCACGCGAAAGAGGGGGATTACAACTTCGAACGAGAATGGGCTGCAATTGATGCGTTGATTTCACAGATGGAGGATTTACCCGAGTTGGAAAGGAAAATACAAGCTTCTATGGATGGCGATTCTTCTCGAGTGGGAAGCTCGCCAGAAATTACTGAAGAAAATACCATAACGCCCCAAGAGCTGTCCTCTGAGGATAAATGGCAACAGGTGTATCGAAGGTCCATCAACCCTGAGTGTGTTGACTCAAACGAATGTCAACTCTTGCGTTGACGACTGATTGATATCACTAAGGTTCTCCGAAGAGCTTTCGGCCTTGCATACTAAATTTCAGCGACTCATGAGGCGGCGAGAGGGTCTGGAAAGCGATCTGCAGCGTCATTATAGTGAGTAAATTTCCCAACATGAGCGTTCAAAAGTCTTTGTTCACCCGCCTTATAGGTGCGCCGTCCTTGACTTTGCGTTCAACCCCGTTGCAAGGTTTACATGTTCATATCGCGAAGTCAAAGCGTGATGCTACAAGAGCTAAGGCTTCACCCGCCTTCACTATTATTTCCGAAAGCAACTCAACCTGTTGCCTATTTCACCAGGTAAGCTGACAACATCTCGTATGTCTCCGGCTTGATATGAACATTGGCACCAGGGTTGGGCCCAACTCGGAAGCGAACTCTTGGAAACATCACAAAGCATCGCGTCAGCTGAGAAAGCGGCATTTGAAGTACTGCGGAATGAGGTACATTCCCGAGAAAACTCAGGCTTTTGTGTCGATTCAGACTCGCACCTAGGTTAAAATACACGAGGCCCAGTTGCGTCAAAACGCTCAGGTCATAGACGAGCTGGACGTAGCGCTAGGCTTTGCCAGCCTTGCTGCTGACATGCATTTTACGAGACCAGTTATAAAGAATGAGTGCGTCGGTTTGTGGCAAGACTTATCAATGTTACTGAACCTCTCCTTCAGTCGCTCATTTCACGTCGTCAACGGTCGCCACCCCACCGTCGAAGTCGGCCTGCTCTCGTCCGGGAGGTCTTTCACAGCAAACACGGTGTCCCTCTCTCCAGACTCACAGCTACATATCATTACTGGCCCTAACATGGCCGGAAAATCTACTCTTCTCCGGCAAACCGCTCTTATCGCCATTCTTGCGCAAGCAGGTTCATTTGTGCCTGCAGACTATGCAGAGATCGGGCTTGTTGATCGTCTGTTCTCAAGAGTGGGCGCGAAAGATGATCTGTTTCGCGATAGGAGCACTTTCATGGTGGAGATGCTGGAAACGGCGGATATCTTGAAAAAGGCGACCCCGAACAGCCTTGTGAGCCGAACACCCTTTTTCTACTCGGTAGAAAGCACACGAACTTATGCGTCGTCACGTTTAAAGGTCATCATGGATGAAGTTGGCAGAGGGACTTCAGTCAGAGATGGGCTGGCAATAGCGTTCGCCGTCGTGCATCATCTCTACTTCAAGAATAACTGTCGAGCCCTATTCGCCACCCATTTCCACGAGCTAACCGATATGTTCGGCTGCACGTTGGACTACAGAGGTGCAGGGATGTTCCGAAAAATAGGGTTCTTTTGCACCGATGTTGAAGAGACGGAAGTGAGACCAGACCAGCTATTTATTGCAGGCGTCCGAGTCTCATGTTGAAAATTTATCCCTCTCTTAGCTTGGCTCTTTCGCATACTCCCACCGCCTGCGACCGGGCGTGAACAAGGAAAGCCATGGACTTAAAGTAGCCCAGTTGGCGGGTATGCCCCCTTCTGCGGTTGCCGTTGCGTATGAAGCAATCTCCCACCTGAAGAGTGACGCATGGATGTCGTCCTTCGACGAACACGCTCTCAAGGCACTCGGGGAGTCCCTGACTTCTGATGTGCGTCCTTTTCCGGGACCCTGAATAGATGTCAGTCCGTAGTATGTCTTCTCAAAACTTAATGGCCCTAACATAAGGTAGTCTTCACTTATAGATTATCCATCAAGTCAACCCTGTTCATATCGTCTATATAGAATACATCCACTTGTAACTTTCATCTATCCGCTGACATGGGTGAGATGTAGAGCAAGTAACACCTTTCATCACAAGCAAAGAACTGACATAGGTATCAACGAAAGTGTAGCGTTACTTCTGAATAGACAAGAATCATGTCGCAGTGGTAGAGAAGTCAGTAGAAGTGGGTGCCTCACGAAACGAGTTAACTACTGCCCATGAATAAAATGCATAACCCAGCAAACGCAACGACATAGGAGATAAATAAATACGGGAACAATGCCAATCAATTCCCGGTATCATACCCTTTTATTACTACCCTAAACCGGTGAGATATCGATCATCAAAGACAGGTTACGATTTGTGCGGTACGAAACTTACATAGTAATTTATCATTTGTCCCGGATAGTCTCCTCCTATCCCACTTTGCATCGGTACGGAAGGTGGTGGTGGCCCTGCCAAATGCGGTGGCATCGAGGGACGCATCTGCCCTGGGGGAAGTGTTGGCGGGACAGCGTTGTACGGGCCAGGCAAAGGCACTGGGCTTTGTGGTGGTGGTTGTGAGGCAATCGACGGCTGTCCCTGTGCATTTTGTAAAAGTGCGAGTATATTAGATGAAAGGTTTGCAAGCGGGTTGGCCTGAGTTGGTGGTGGACTGCCTTGAGGAAGACTTGTTTGAGGCACTGGAGGGAAGCCGGATGTAGTTGGCGGGACCCCACTGTTAAAGATAGGTGGAGGCTGATGTACAGTCGGAGCAGGTTGATAGAAGGAATTTTGCGACAATTGTGGCACTGGAGCAGGAGGCTGGGCTTGTACCTGTGTTGGTGGGGCCCCCTGCGCCGCCCCCTGCGGTTGCTTGAGTGCAGCCAATAGCTGTACAAAATCGTTAGGGTCTGGATCACTTGCTGAGATTTGAACTCACCTGTTGAACTTTACGGGCTTGGTCGATACGTTCTTCAACTTGCTGCGGAACACAAAAAATTAGAAAACGCATTGACATTCAAATGTGTCACGACTTACGGGTGCAGCTGCTGGAGGTTCGGTATACTGTTGCTGGGCAGGCAACGAATAACTTTGTTGAGGGGCATTGTTATAACCGCCCTCCCTGCTGCTATCGAACCGATCACTGTAAGATCCACGGCCGCCGCCTCGTCCAGAACCATGGTCGTCTTCATAGCGCTTTGGGCGATCCCGATCCCGATCCCAGTGGGGCCGTCGGTCATCGTCATGTCCACCAAAACCTCGACCACGTCCCCGGCCCCGGCCTCGCCCTCGGAAGGGGCCAGGGCGTGGATTTTCATCCCAGTCTCGATAGGGCTCGCGTTCTTCGCGGCTAAATATGATTTCAGTAAGACTGGACACTGTTACAATAAGTTGGGCAGCTCAACACACCGAATTGGTGGACCTGCAGCTTCTTCCCATGCCAGCACAATATCCATCACACCGTCTTGTAGACCTTGATGACGCAGACGGTCGAACGCCTCTTCGGCGGACTGACCAACTATTAAAGCTGCCTATGATGACGACTATACAACACATAGCTCACCCTGGTATCATAGAACTCAACGTAACGTTGACTAGAGAAGAACTGAGTCAGTTTTTTTTTTGATTTCGAACTACGAGATCAGCTAACTCATGACGCTCCCCAGCCGAGCGGACGGATTTAACGTCTCCAAATTGTTGAAACTTGCGCCGGACTTCACCGTCATCTATGACTTGATTGGAGTTACGCAAGCTCACGAGCAAAGTTCCTTGCAACTCCTGTGCATACATCTGGTTTGAGCCCAAGAACCAAAAAAACGAGACTCCTCCACACCTGATTTTTGTCGCCGCCCTTCGCCAAATTATCATCCCGTGGTAATGAATAATGGACGTCGATCTGGAGCTCTGTGAACTACGAATATCGCTTGGATAGAAGAGAACTAACAGGTCGCCCGCTGATTTCGGAACCTTGCAACCGGTCTCGGGCTCTTTCAGCAGCACGGAGGTCATACTAACACGCAACTCAATATTTCAACTTTGGAAAGCATATCGAACACTCACAAAGGTAACAAACACCATTCCACGGTTTGCGATCAGATCGAAGAATGTCTTGATCTCGCCATGCTCTTCGAATTGTCGACGAACCTCGTCACTGTTAGTCTCATACTGAAAATGTGCAGAACCGCAAGAGTTAGCCCCTCAGTCCTGACTGTGTATCTCGCTGCAGATGACTAGTGCTCGGTTCAACATGACACTCGCCTTAATGTTGCGGATGAAAAGCGTGCGGCACGGACGTTCGCGCTGAATGCGTTCTTCAATAATAGACTCGTGCATCTTATCGTCTCTTTCACGTTTCGGACCGCGTTTGGGCAGTCGAGCGCCATAGCTTCCAGGACCACCGTAACTGGGACCAGTGCCATCTAACGAGGATATTTGGTGTGAGGTGAGCCACTTCACTTAAAAAGAGAGGCCAGAAAACCGAAAGTGGGAGAGTAGCGCAGTACATGCTGATCCCGCTGTAAAGCAGTACAATGATGGATCATATTGACGCCACAGAGTACGACAAAAAAAATTTGCGCGCAGAGCCAATTGCAGCTGGTGGACAGCGAGCGAGTACACGCTTGATCTCTTAAATACCGGTTAAGTTGACCACACATATAGGTAGCGTGACAACGGGGAAACGGGTTCAAACATTGGAAGCAGTGGGGGCGTGCAAGTCAATCGGCCGTCGAGGAAGTTTACCTCAACATCCAGAATGAACGAACAAACGTCCGCTCCCTGCAGTTCACTAACTCAAATTGATTCAGCAACTTAGCGCACCTTGGAAAGTTCCGTTCCCATAACTCTGATCATACCCGCCAGAGGCATCTGAATCGCTGAACTGATTCGCAAAACCACTGTTCTGATAGAACGAATCCTGATTGGGTCCAGAATTGTAATGGCTATATCCACCTAAGTTTCCTTGGGTATGTCCTTGATCATATACCGGGGGGCTGCTTGAAAAATCATGACTGGGCCCTCCGAAGGAGCCGCGACCTCTTCCACGACCAAAACCCCTTCCACGGGGAGGACCATCGAAGCGATGGTATCTATCAGGACCAGGACCGGAGGGGGGGCCGCCTCTGCGAGGACCAAAGTTGTCGTATGGGGGACCGTAGGGGTGATGGCGACTCATAATTCCCTTTTTCTCTTCTGAACTCAAAAGGAACGATGCGGTTTGAACTGGCGAAACGGAAGATGGATGGGATGACGCAATTAATGGCAATTGCGACTCAGGTTTCCGGGGCTTAAAACCGGAAGCGGGGCTGGGATGGGGGAGGGGGACAACGGTGTACTCTGCAACACGGAAGTTACGACTGACGTGAAGGTACAGTGAAGAGATCAGACGAGAGGAGAGAACACGACGGAGTTGAGGAAATTTGTGGAGACAGCCAAATTAGGCGTTACTTTTCCACGTTCACGGCATTGGCCGAGGAGTCATCGCGAGGGCGTGTGCCCCTCCGCTCTGCTCGTCTACTCACTTGTCTCTCCACTTCATGTCTAAACAATTCCAGTTTAAACTCGTTTTACTTGGTATTTTCCGGTTCTTTGATGCAACTAACTTGATACACATTCCCATTCATAGGTGAATCTGCCGTTGGCAAATCCAGGTATACTTGCTTCCGCTACGTCCGCAGCCTCGATCCTCATATCCCCTTTCCAGTCTAGTCTTGCGTTTTGTGAAAGATCAATTCGATGATTATCGGGAAAGCACAATTGGAGGCTGGTATTCTCTGCATGCTTTGTAAGCGCGAGTGCTCATATGTTTGCGGAACAGCTGCATTCCTCACACAAACAGTAAACCTTGAAGATGGCACTACTGTTAAATTCGAGATCTGGTACCTACTGCGTCACAAATTTATATGCACATGTTGACCTTTGCACAGGGACACTGCCGGTCAGGAACGCTACAAGGTTGGTTCACATTCTCCGGAATTGCATACGGATACTGAGATACCATCTTCTGGTCCATCATCACGTTGCAGTCTTTGGTATGTAGCCTTCCCATTCCACTTTGTCATTCTGAATCTCGTAAAGGCACCGATGTACTATCGCAACGCAAACTGTGCAGTCGTAGTTTACGACATCACCCAGTCAGCCTCTTTAGAGAAGGCTCGTAACTGGATCCGTGAACTCCAACGCCAAGCCGATCCATCTATCGTTATTGCTCTTTGTGGCAACAAGTCAGATCTAGCTGTCCGACGGCAAGTGACACAGGAAGAAGCTCAGAAGTATGCGCAAGAAGAGGGCTTGATGTGGGCTGAGACCAGTGCCAAGACTGGTGACGGTGTTACAGATATCTTCACTCGTATTGGTCAGTCTCTCAAACGTCCTTCATTCGCTTTAGCGTTCTACTACCCATTGTAGCCAAGAAACTTCCTACGACGGCACCACCCGCATCAAGAAGTGGCCCCGGTCGTGCGGGTACTACGGCGGGAAGGACAGGGGTGGACTTGAATAAGCAACAGAGGTCCATAACCTCCGGAGATCAGTGTAACTGTTGAGCGCCTTCATACATTACCATTCGCTATCGTATTGCGGTTTGTTGGTCAAATGCCTGATGGACGTCCGTTGGCAGGCGCTTTTCTTGTGTTCTACCTCATAACCCATAGCCAACCACTCAGTCCCCATACCATACTGTTTTAGTTCATGTCCATTGCTGTGTTGGCCTGTTGCTTGAGGCAGGGTTTACTACCTCGAGTATGAACACAATCATTAACATTAATACCTGAATCGATCCAATGGGATACCAGTATGATAAGTACTAATGAAAAAAATGTCATGAAAAGCATTAAAGGTGTGGGCATAACATCTGGTCGTGCGTCGGCATAGTAGAAGCGAAAGCGAAACTACGTTAAAAAAAGGACTCAATTAAAACCCAGCAGCTTCGAGGCCTCGTCTGATATCGGCGTGGACGAGTTCAGCATGTTGCAATTCGTCACTTCGTTGCCAGTACCAGCGCTCGCCCATCGTGGCAGCTCTGTCTATCTGTCCCGTAATGAAGCTTGTCATCTCGGGAATCTCAGAGATGAGGTAGGGCTTCGCCTGAAAGCGAAGCATTTGTAATGTGACGTCATACCACTTTTGTCGCTTTACGAAGTGGATGAGGGTAAAATGCTTGTCAGGATTAGTCGTAGATTGGACGAAAACAGTGTCGGCGTGTTGCTCCTGCGCGTATATAACATTCTTCAGGAACGGCCCTATAAATGGGACGCAAGGACCATCGACGGCCTCCAGGATACTGCGATAATAACCGTAGTTGGAGGCAGGATGGATAATCTTGCGGAGGGGGTCCAAGGCATGTTCCCTGCTCGAGTTGACCCACGTGAAGTGTAAGCGTGAGATCAAAACGCTCGACAGCGCGGCCACTATGGAACTCATAGACGAGAAATTGTTAAGGGATTTACATTTCTGCCGATGAGGGTTCGGGTCAGACGAGCCTTGGAATAATGGTCCCGTTTACAACGCACCTCGGCGACACGAATCCAGAAGTCAACCACGTTAGCACGCTTCCCCAACGCAGACACCTCGAGAATGCTACATTTCACCCAATCGGCCAACTTATCGTGTGTGGCGCAAAAGGAATGGAGGTTCTTAACGTCGTCGCCCTCTTTGACCGTTGGCCAGAGAAAACATTCTTGCGGGCGAATTTCGCGGTATAGATCCGATTCGCGCAAAGAGAGATGCTGGGCCATTTCCAATGGATCCATGCGGACCAGCTCGAGGCCTTCTCCCTTCCGCATCTTCTTCCATTTCCTCGTAGGCAAGACGATCGCCTCGGGCGCAGATGGCTCAGCAAATGTCTGGAACGAGATCAGAAACAACCGAGTTGAAATATAATATATTTGAAGCTCACCAGCCGTTCTAACGACTTCAACATATGCTTCGCCGTCAATGCAAGTGGGGGTGGAGTGACAATAAGACGTAGAAAATCTTGCAGTTTTGGCGCGACTTCCGAGTCCTGGTTCAGCAGGTCATACTCCTCAAGCCACATCGTCAGGACGGTCAACACGCGCTTTTGAGTTGGCCGCATCTTTTCACGCTTCCATTGCTCAAACTCTTCCTTGGACAGATTCGGTGGTGCGTCTAACTCATACTGTGCAGCGAGGAGGTCAAAAACTTCTATGGCGGTTGCGAAAGTGCGGAATGTGACAAGGAAGGCGCGACGAAAGATTTCCTGTTGGGACGCTCCTGCAATAATTGATCAGATATTGATAGTTGTGGTGCACTGAATCGATTCTCACGCAGAGCATCCACCACCAGATGTTCCACGAGAGCTGGCAAAGTCCCAGCCTTGACCGTACCGTCAAAATCTAGTTTGATTTCTTCTTCACCGTGACGATGTTTAAGAAACCAGGGAAGATTTGCTTGCGCTTGCTTTGCGTTGTGAAACGCCTGTGCACTATCATCTCCCGTTAGTTGCAAAACCTTGCCAGGTCGGGGACGTGCATCGGGCAGAAATGGGTAGGGTAACGGTGATGGAGGGTCTAGGGAGCTAACGAGGGATGAAAATTGATCAGAAGTCTGCGCTCCCGATGGGTTGTCCGATAGAAACCAAGGAATATTTGCTTGTGCTTGCTTGGCGTCGTGAAACGCCTGTGCACTACCATCTCCCGTTAGCTGCAAAACCTTGCCAGGTCGGGATCGCGCATTCAGCGGAAAAGGGTAGGGTAACGGCGACAGAGGATCTAGGAAGCTAACGAGGGATGAAAATTGATCGGAGGTCTGCGCCCCGGACGGGTTGTCTGGTAGAAACCAGGGAAGATTTGCTTGTGCTTGCTTGGCGTTGTGAAACGCCTCTGCACTATCATCTCCCGTTAGTTGCAAAACCTTGCCAGGTCGGGGGCGTGCATTAGGCGGAAAGGGATAGGGTAACGGCGACGGCGGAATATCTAAGGAGTTGACGAGGGACGATAATTGATCGGAGGATGGGCTGTCTGGTAAATCGATGGCACTATCGGAGGAATTACGACGATGGGCGCTTATCTTGGGTACGGCACTAGCGGAACTCGGAGCAGTCGTTCCGTCGGGTGACGCAGGTAGAGATTTGTCGAGTCTGAGATGTTTGGGCCCTTGTGAAACCGGAGGAACAATAATCGGTGAAACAGTGGCTGTGAGGGGGTCTTCTATCTCATCCTCGTGAGGCTCAGAGTTCGGTGATGGTGAGTTACGAAGATGGTCGGGAGTGGTCGGGTCGCGCGGTGGTTCAGTAATGATCGAAGGATCGGACCAGCGGGATGGCTGGGAGCTCACTTGAGTTGGAGTGGAAGCCTCGTGACCGGGGACCCCGGTACTCGAGGACAGCGTCCCCACGATTCGCCTTGACGGTGGGAGGGCAGACCAAACGCTCTCTGATTCGGCCGCAAACCCGGGTATTCGTGTTTCCTCTCGAATGTCATGCACTGTGTAAGCAGCGTCGTCCGAGAGTGCGCGAACGAACTTAGCGGGTATCCAGCCTATTTCTGACCCATCGCTTCGAACAGCGCCCCACCACCCCGATTCGTCCTGCCTGACGATTTCTAAAATATCGTGTTTCCGAAATGAGAGACGATCGGGGTCCGAGGAAAAGAAATCGTAGAGGCCGATGACTGAGCATATGCGCCCGTAGTATTCCCCTGATGGAGATTCATAGCCCCATGGCTCACGGCGTGCGAAGGAGGAAAGCGGGGAGGGCGCGACGGGGATAATACTTCGGCGTTCCGGAGATGGGTTTGTCTGAAGGTGGGGGGACTGATGACAATTGAATGCAGGCGGAACAGACATTGATGCCGCGAGGTTGGAGGGTGGCGGGAAATGGGACTCGGGTATCGCTCAATGACGGCACAAATAAGCGTCTGGACAGTGGAATAAGCGTTGGCTACG
>Ga0137358_10000282_pt1 | contig 21701 bp, 21 predicted proteins | sample Mad1_20_16metaG_FD_105551 | JGI IMG/M metagenome (GOLD analysis project Ga0137358, IMG submission 105551) | Vadose zone soil microbial communities from Angelo Coast Range Reserve, California, USA - Mad1_20_16 metaG | ecosystem: Environmental > Terrestrial > Soil > Vadose zone | place: USA... | reverse complement strand
GTGGTGGGAGCGGTCGCGCAGAAATTCAGTCTTGCTGGCGGCTTCGCGATCATCGGCTCGGTTTACGTGTTCGCGTTCATCAGCGCGGTGTGGCCCGTCAACGCCGAAGCCTCCGTAGTATCAGACACAGCCGGGTGATCTCACGAAAAGCCTTTACCCGCCAAGGGCGCTGAGGACGCGCGAAGCTCGCAAAGGAACCTGCAGATGGCGATCTTTGCGACCTTCGCGATCTCTTTGCGATCTTCGCAGTCAACAGCTTTTGACCTTACGCCGATCCAGGCTCGAAGCTAGAAGCTAGTAGCCACTTCCTGTATCCTTTCCAATTCACCCAGGAGCCATCATGTCCTTTCAGCTCGAAGGCCGGAACGCGGTTGTGTTCGGAGTCGCCAACAAGCGCTCGATCGCATGGTCAATTGCCCAAGGCCTGCACACCGCCGGAATGAACCTGGCGATCACTTATCAGAACGAACGTCTGGCCGAGGAGGCGAGTGAATTGATCGCTTCCCTTCCGGGTGCACAGGGCTTCATGTGCGATGTTTCCAAGGACGAGGATATTGCCCACACCTTCGGCCAACTCAAAGAACGTTACGGGAAGTTGCACGTCCTCGTGCACAGTGTGGCTTTCGCTCCCGCCTCCGAACTGGAAGGTGAATTTCTCAATACCAGCCGCGAGGGCTTTCGCATCGCGCACGATGTCAGTGTCTACTCGTTAATTGCGGTCTCGCGGGCCGCAGCCCCTCTCATGGAAGACGGTGGCAGCATCATCACCATGACTTACTATGGCGCCGAGAAAGTCGTTCCCCACTACAACGTGATGGCAGTCGCCAAAGCGGCTCTGGAGTGTACGGTGCGTTATCTCGCATACGACTTGGGAAAGAAAAAAATCCGGGTAAATGCCATCTCCGCTGGTCCCATCAAAACCCTTGCCGCGCGCGGCATCTCGGGCTTGAGCGACATGCTGAAGGCGCACCGGGAGACCGCTCCTCTGCAGCGTAACGTGGAAGTAGCCGAGGTGGGATCTACGGGAGTTTTTCTAGCGTCCGAGGCCAGCTCTGGCATCACCGGCGAAGTGCTTTATGTGGATTGCGGCTACAACATCATGGGATTCAAACCAATCGCCCAGTAAGGCCGCAGCACGAGGAATTCGTGGAAATGGACCGCCGTCTTGTCCTCGCTGTCTTCGCCGTCGCCATCGTTTTCTCAACGGTGCGGGGATGGCGAGCACCATTCGCGCGTGTGCGAGGCCTGCTCGAAACAACGCCGGCCTTAACACGAAGTTCTCTCCGCTGAAAAATTTCGACCCGATCTATTTTGGAGTTCCGTCCTGCGGAGCTATCAGCGGCGGATCAGTTTGCTTCTTATCCTTCCCAAACAGTTTCCGCTGAATATCCGGCCAGAACTCATTGAGAAGACCGCCCGCGGTGCCATAGGCCAAGGCTAATGCGCCCCGGCTCATGGTGAGTTTGAAACCACGATCGCTGGCGGGATAGTACACATTTGAGAGTGCACCGCCGGAGAGAGCGCCCAAAACAGTTGAATAGTTGAGCGACCGGCCACCCTTGTCGGTGTGGCAAACCAATTCCTGCTTGAAACTGTAAAACAGTCGCCGCCTCAAGCCACCTGCGCCCAACCGGAAATAACGTGGATCATGCTTGAGCATGGTGGGGTAAAGGAAATTGCTGAAGAAGTTGGCTGACACCTCGTCCGCGAATGCCGCCCCGAAACGCTTCCCATAGCCCGCGGTTCCCTGGCCGTAGTCTGCGAACTGGTTGTCTGCCTGACTGACCCCCGCCTGAACGGTGGCGATCCCAATGGTGAACGGATCGAACGCTGTTCGGGCAAAAAGATGAAACTTCCCTCTCGCGGTAAGGGGCGATGCATCCTGACGGTCTGTCGCTCCAAACTGCGGCAAGATGCCCAACACGCGCTGCGACTGCTCCTTCTTTTCCATGTCTTTCTGGAGCTCGGCCTGCGCCGGAGAAGGAGCACTCGGCGCGCTGGAGGAGACCGGCTGTTGCGGCTGGCCTGCAGGCTTTACCGCGACAGACCGGTCGTTTTCTGACGCCTGTTGCGCCGCCATCGGAATGGATACCAAAGCTGCCGCCAACAGCAGATGTCGCAACCTACAACTTGACAGTTTCACGTTGACTGCTCCAACTCCGGTTGAATGGCGGACGAAGGCCCCAGCGCGGACGTCAGCGGCTGCTTACCTGGATTTTTCGGTCGTTCTCCCCAACCCGTTCGAGGCTGATCTCGACGTCACGATCGCGCACAAAGCGCGAAAACTTCTCGCCCCACTCTATCAGGAGAACGCTGTCCTCGGCGATCAGATCATCCAGGCCCAGAGTCTCCAGTTGCCGGGGCGTATCCACCCGGTACAAATCGATGTGATAGAGATTAGCGAGAGGACCACGATACTCGTGCACCAGCGTGAAGGTAGGACTGGTGACGTCGTCCTCGGAGGCAGCTTCGAAGGCCGCAGCGATTCCCTTGATGAGCGTAGTCTTGCCCGCGCCCAGGTCACCACGCAGCAGCACCAACTTGGGAGGCGCGAGCAGACGGGCTAGAGTGCGCCCAAAGGCGATCGTCTCCTCGGCCGAGTGGGTTGTGATCTCGCGCGTGGTCATGCCAGTTCAGCAACTGACACAAGTATAGCGAGAAGGCCATGAACTCAGACGACGTCAGTCCGTTCCCGCGACCCTAGAACAGCGCTTTCGGCGATGACGCCAAGCCCGCGCTCGTACCGAGATAACTCTGGTCCGCCACCGACTGTAGCGCCATGCGCAGGTTGCGATGATCGTCATCACCCAGCGCAATGAAGCGGAACGGCTGCAGAGTTCCGTCGGTAGCCTTGCGTGTGGGGGACAACATCTCCGCCATGCCCATGACCGTGCCGACCTTGGTCTGGAAGCCGATCTCGACGAAGTCTCCCTGGCCTAGAGGCTTGGCCAGTTTAAGCAATCCGCCGGTGATAGAAATGGAATAGAGTTTGCCTCGAGAGCGCTGGCCATCATCGAATCGGATTGCAGCCAATACAGAACCGCCTAGCTGCACCCGGGCCGCGCGCCGCGTTGGGTGCGGTTGGGGGAAGTGGGTCATAGCCGGAATCTACTATGCCATCCGCCCCCGGGTTACGGCAGATAACGGAAGCACTAGTCCGGATTCCTGTCGCCTCCACCATCCTGATTCCGCGCAACTCACTGACCTAACAGCGGATCGAGCTATTGACCAGGAAGTCGACGGCCGGAAGGACAGGGGGCGCACTTGGACTCCTTTTTCCGGACGGCATAATATGTGCCGCAGGGAGGGCCTATGACACACGCACAATCCGGGAATGCTCCAGGGATCGGGCATGGGGAACAATGGCTGACGGCGTTAGCGGCGCTAGTCGTGGGCGCGGGGTTCTTCGCTTTGTGGTTCTGGCTTCTACCGGGATGGCTCGGCTTCCGGGTCGAAACCGCGGGGACCGCAAGTTGGCGATGGCTGGCGGCGATCCCATCGGTTCTGGGATTTGCGGTGGCCCTGCGCTGCGTGTGGGATTTTGGCTGGACTGGCCGAGGCACCCCCGTGCCCGTCGCTCCGCCACAGCGCCTGGTGGTGGTCGGCTTCTACCGCTACGTGCGCAACCCGATGTACGTGGGTTTCGCGGTCGGATGGATCGGGCTGTGGATTGTCTTCGGACACGCCAATCCGAGGGTTATCGCGGCGGTGGCCGCCGTCGCGCTCGGGATCCATCTCTTTGTCGTCTTCTATGAGGAACCGACGTTACGAAAGAAATTTGGCGCCGATTATGAAGACTACTGCCGCAACGTGAGGCGCTGGTTGCCGCGTGTGCGAGTCTGGAACAGGGCATAGTCGGGGGCCTTGTTTCTCCATCCCGATGGCAATGAGATTACGCCCGTCGGGTCGAAGTTGTTTTTTCGAGCGACAGGCGTCTCGGCCTATCGTTGGCGGGGTCGTGATTGCTGTCTGCTGCAGAACCCAACCGAAATAGCGTCTCCTGCGCCCGGATGTTGTGCGCCGTCACCGCGATGTCATCCTATGCAACAAACTTGCCGCCAACGGAACCATCGCCGAATGAATACGCCATCCTGGCGATCAAATAAAGGACACCGCCAATCCGGCCTTGAGGCGCGGCGACACCTCTGTAGTCCGTTTCGTCAATACCGCGGTGCTCATACTGCACTTCTTCGTAGTTGCCCGTTACCCACCTGCAACCGGTGGACTTGAGTGCCTGCAGCGGACGCGCGCCCTAACCCCGTTTTCCACTCTCGATCCGCTCGTTAGTGCAGCTTGCTTGGTCGTTATCCAGGAAGCTTGGTTGGAGGACCAGAGGCCGGGACCGCCTCCTTGCGCAGCGAAGTTCCGCAGTATGGACAATAGACATCATTTACGCCAACCAGGCGCTGGCACTGCGGACAGCTCGGGCTCAGTTTGTAGCTGCAGCGAGGGCAGAAGTTGAATCCCGGTTGGACTGCGTTTCCACATTGCGGGCAGGCGTCGCGCAGCGGTTGTCGCAGGACAAAGTAAAGAAGGATGCCGAGAAGGTTGGGAATCAGAATCGCCACAATCGTCCAAAGGACGGGGCTCATCCCGCGACGTTTCGCGTCGCGGTTGATATAGCCGATAAACAGCAGATAGCAGCCCCCGCCAACGCCGGCCAGTAGCCCGAGCAACGGTCTCGCCCATGCCGGCGGAGCATGGGGCTGGCGAGGCAGAGCAATGTTGAAATACCACTGCGCGGCGACGAATGCGACCGCCGCCAGTGTCCATGCCCACGTCGGGACCAGCTTGATTTCCCCAGCGAGTCCAGTGTGAGTTTCGTTTTTCACCTGTATAGCCATGTTCGTTTTCTCATCTCCGTCGCTCTTCTTCGTTGTTCGTCAAATGAGTGCCGCGAGCCAGGAGGAGAGCACTCACGACCAGCGCCGGTGCAATCCAGAAGAAGGTAAAACCCGCCTGCCAAACCCAGCTCGAAACGCCTGCCCACGCGCCCATCCACGCAAAGAGTCGCCACAAAACGGGGACGGTGAGCGTTGCAGAAAGGCCCACACCCAGACAAGCCATCCCGACCAGCCACACGCGTTCCCGTGCCTCCCGAAGCCTGCTGGCGTGGAAGCGCACCCGCATCTGCGTGGCTCGTACCAGGCGGGAATCAGCCGCCAACGGCTGGGATCGCAACCCGCGAACCACCCGGCCAACTGCTTCCTCATAATCACGGCAGGCTACGCACTCTTGTAGGTGGGCCCGCAGCCAGGCCTGCTGCGCATCCGAGAGACCTTCACCCAGAGCGATCAATTCCCGTGCCTGGTCATGTGTGTCCCGCGTCATGCCTGGGCCCCCTTCAGCCGCGCCATTAACATGTTCAATCCGCGATACAGTCGCGACTTCACCGTGCCTAGCCTCGCTCCAGTTACCGTCGCGATCTCTTCGAGAGCTAATCCCTCCTGGAAGCGCAGCACCACGGTCTCTCGATACTCCAGCGGTATACTGACTAACGCGACACCGATGCGCTCGGCTTGCTGGTGCTGCGCGACAAGTTCCCACGCCGAAGGCCGGGTGTCGGCCGGTTCAAGGGGCGCGTGATCTTCGTCCTCCATGAGCCCATCCAGGCTGACAGGATTTTTCTTCCGCAAGTAATCGATCGTCAGATTCCGGGCTACCGCAAAGAGCCAGGTACTGAACTCGTGCTTGCCGTCGTACTGGCCGCCGCGCTCCAGCACGCGAATCCACGTTTCCTGGAAGAGGTCTTCGGCCAGTTCACGATTTCCCGAGAGGTACACCAGATAGCGAAGCAGTCGATGCTGATATTGTTCGATGAGACGATCAAGCAAATCCGGATCGCGCCGAAGACCGCGAGCGATTGCGCTGGCCTCGGACTCCATGCCACTCGCGAAGTAATGTGCTGCGGCGTTCATGCTACCGGATATACGAACGAGGACAGCAGAAAGATGCAGGGTGGGAGACAGTCTCAGACAGCGCGCGCTAAGCTATTTATGTCAGGTAGATGCCCGAATCCGCCGGTGGCCGCCTGGAGCTGGCTGGCCGCCTCATCCCTCGAACCGCACGGAAGTCTTTTTCGCGTCTTCTCGCACTCTCTTGAAGGCCACAGGCAACGCTTTCACGAGGTCCGTGGCCACCAGCGACTGCTCCCCCATGGTTTCTCGCGCGATGTCTCCCGCCAGACCGTGCAGGTAAACCCCAGCAATCACTGCTTTGAGGATATTTCCAGCATTCTGCGCGATCATGCCCGAGATCATTCCCGTCAGAATGTCCCCCGTACCACCTGTGGCCATCCCTGGATTCCCAGTCGTGTTCACCCACACCTCGCCGTCGGGCTGCGCGATGAGCGTTCGATGTCCTTTCAAAACCACGATGACATCATGCTCCCGCGCAAAGTTGCGCGCGATGTTCAATCGGTCGCGTTGTACTTCCGCAGCGCTGATGCCCAACAGCCGTCCCATTTCACCCGGGTGTGGCGTGATCACCAGCCGAGCGTGCTTCGCCCTCAACTTTTCCGTCACTCCTTCGAAGGCGTTGAGACCATCGGCATCGAGCACAGTCGATACATCGTACTTACCCACCACGGTGCGCACGAATTCGGTGGTCTCGGGATTCCGCGAAATCCCGGGCCCGATCGCCAACACCGTTTTGCCTTTCACCAGTTGATCAACACGTCCGTATTCCAACGCACGCATCGAGATTGTGCCTGCGTCGGTTTCGTGCAGGGGCTCCGTCATTACTTCTGGATGGAAGCCTGCCACCGTGGCCAGCACAGAATTAGGTGTAGCAACCGTCGCCAATCCAGCTCCGCTGCGCAGCACGGACATCCCCGCCATCGCCGCCGCGCCCGCCTTGCCCATCGAACCACCGATCACCAGGACATGTCCGAAGCTTCCCTTGTTCGCCGCGGCCGGACGCGGACCCAGGAGCGATGTGATGTCGCGCGGGGTGATCAAGTTCAGATGAAGCGAGGAAACAATCGCCTCCTCGGGGGAACCGATGGGAGCCACCACGGTCGGCCCTCTCGTCAGCCTTCCGAACACATGTGCTGGTCGTGGAGATGTGAAGGTCACGATCGCATCCGCGCGCACAACGGTTCCTGCCTGCTCGCCCATCGCATCGGCATCGGCGCCGGAGGGGATGTCCACGGCGACTGTCGGCACGTCCCTGGCATTCATCGCGGCGATCACCTCTGCATACAAGCCACTTACGGGCGGATGAAAGCCAGTCCCGAGAATTGCGTCAACGATCAGGTCGGCTTCGAAGGCGCTATGCGTTTTGCCGGAGGTCAAGTCCTCATGAGATTTCAATACCAGGGGGGCAAGCTGCATGTTCGTGAACATCTCGGCTGCGTCGCCGCGCAGGTCCGTAGGACTGGCCAGTAGAACGACACCCACTTCCCTGCCCATCTCCCGCAGCCTTCGTGCAGCCACGAATCCGTCACCACCGTTGTTCCCTTTGCCGCAGATGACCGCGATCCGCTTCGCGTCGGGATATTCGGCCGCCACAAGTTCTGCCACTGCCGCGCCTGCATTCTCCATCAACACGAGCGAAGGCACACAAAACCGTTCGCTGGTGACGCGATCGATCTCGCGCATTTCGGCGGCACTTACGATTTTCATGAGTTCGCAGCCGCCATCTGTTCGATCTGGCGAAGCTGGGCGGGTTCGCCCATAGCGATGAAGAAGTCTCCCGGCTCGATGCGGTCGCTGGGGGCGGGATTGAAATGCATCCCGCTCGCGCGCTTGAGGGCCAGAATGATCACGCCACGTTCCTGCCGAAGCCGCGAGGTTTCGATCGTCTTCCCGGCGAATCCTGAATCCGGTCCCACGCAGATTTCGCCGATTTCGAGATCGATTCCCAGATGGGTCGTGGCGGTATCGAGGAAACTGACTACGTGTGGCCGGAGGAAGGTTTGCGCGATGCGCTGTCCGGCAAAGGAATAGGGCGAGACGATGAAGTCGGCTCCCGCCGTCAGCAAATGCTTCTCGGCGTCTTCTTCGCTGGCACGCGTAATGATCTTGAGCCTTGGATTCAGGCCTCGCGCGGTCAGAATGATGTAGAGATTCGTTGCGTCGGTGGTGGTCGCCGCGACTAACCCGCGCGCACGCTCGATATGCGCCTCGCGCAGAGTCTGTTCCTTGGTGGCATCACCGACCAGCACCAGCCAGTGGCTGCTGTCGCGCGCCGCTTTCGTCTCGTTGTTATCGAGGATCACGAACGGCACTGGCCGGCGCGCGAGTTCGCGGGCCGCGCTGGGCCCGACGCGTCCGGCACCACAAAGAATGTAGTGGTCGGTGCGCCGGTCAATCTCGCGTTCCATTTTTCGCCTGCCAAAGAAGCTGCGCAGCTCGAATTCTAGCAAAGCCTGAGTGAGCGCCCCGATGGCAAGAAACACCAGTCCCACGCCAAAACAAATCAACACCAGGTTGAACTCACGGCCCCCGTTTGAAAGTGGATGCATCTCCTGGTAGCCGATGGTGGTCAGGGTCGTGATCACCATGTAGAAACCGTCCAGCCAGGGCCAGCCGAAGATGAAGTGGTGTCCTGCCGTGCCGGCCAGAATGACGAGCGCCAGGGCTGCTGCGATCAGGCGAAGGTTGCGCAGGGATTTCACGAAGGCAGCCGTTAGCTATTGGTCGTTAGTCGTTGGCAAAACCCTATCGCACAGGGTCGGATTCCTTCGAACAAGACTGTACCTCAACTCTACAGATTGTGTTTTCTCGTGAGTGCAGTGTCGCTTACGACCAACGATTAGAAGCTAACAGCCAAGACACATAGGCCCTCCGCGCAGTGCGGAAGGCCTTCACGTCTGAACCGAGGACTGCTGCTGGCAACACCACAATCCGTCCCGGCTGACGACCGACGACTGAGGACTGGCGACTGTGATCTCAATCCGCCATGGTGGGCGCCGGCTTGGGGGCTGGGACACCGGCATTCGAGGCTTGCACCTTGCTGTGCTTGCATCCGTAGCTGAAGTAGATCGCCAGGCCGAGGACCAGCCAGACGATAAGCCGCAACCAATTCGTCCAACCAAGACCGTAAATCATGGCACAGCAGACCACCACGCCGGCTGTGGAAACCAACGGCAATGCGGGCACCTTGAAGGCGCGCTCCAGGTCCGGGCGGCGGCGCCGCAGAATCCAGACCCCGATACATACCAGAACGAACGCAAACAGCGTACCGATACTGGTCATTTCGCCAACGCTGTCCACGGGAAGAAACGCAGCGAATAGCCACGTGAACACAAAGAAAAGCATGTTCGACTTATAGGGAGTGCGATAACGGGTATGGATATCAGAAAAGACCTTTGGGACCAGGCCGTCATTGCTCATCGAATAGAAGACTCGCGACTGGCCGAGCAACATGACCAGGATCACTGATGAGAATCCGGCCAGAATCGCAACCGTGACCGATTTCGAGAGCCACTCGTAGCCATGCATGTATTTTGTGATCGCAAAAGCCACGGATGCTTCCCGACCCGTGGAACGGAAATCCTGCACGGTGGCTACCCCACTCAGTACATAGGCGAAAAGCACGTAGAGGACGGTGCAAATCACTAGCGAGCCCAAGATGCCGATCGGCATGTCACGCTTCGGGTTTTTCGCTTCCTGGGCTGCCGTGGAGACGGCGTCAAAACCGATATACGCGAAAAAGACGACTCCCGCCGCACCGAGGATACCTAATAAGCCGCCGTAGTGGTGGGTGATGCCTTGAGGAGTCACATAGGTCGTGGCGGAGGGAATGAGTGGGGTGTGATTGGCTGGATTCATGAAACCCCAACCGATACAGATGACGATTATCACGATCGTCACTTTCAGGATTACGATGAAACCATTAACGATCGCGGACTCCTTTGTCCCTTTGATGAGCAGGGCGGTCAGGAGCGCCAGGATGAACAGGGCTGGGATATTGATGATTCCGTGCGTTCCAGTTTCTGCCATCTTCTCCAGAGGGGAATGACTCCATTGATAGGGGATCCGGAGGCCGAACCAATCGAGCACGCGGTTGAAGTATTCGCTCCAGGCGATGGAGACCGTGGCTGCACCCACCGCGTACTCTAACACGAGATCCCAGCCAATAATCCACGCTACCAGCTCTCCCATCGTGGTGTAAGAATAGGTATAGGCACTGCCCGCAACCGGGATCATGGAAGCAAATTCGGCATAACAGAGTCCGGCAAAGGCGCAACCGATCCCTGCCACCATGAATGCGAGCGTCACCGAAGGACCGGAACGATCCGCAATGGCGGCGGCCGTCCGCACGAACAGACCGGCACCGATGATGGCGCCGATGCCGAGCATGACGAGATTTACAGGACCGAGCGAGCGTTTCAAGCAATGCTCGCCGGTCTCCTGTGCCTCCTGCATCAGGGTGTTTAGAGGCTTGGTTGCCGTCAAATTGGCCATCGAGACCCTCTCCTTTATTGCGGAATCGACTGCGCTGCGGCAGGCGGTCTCTGCCGCGAATGCCACAGGTAGTACACCGGGATCCCCAGCAGAACAATGATCAATCCCGGCCAAGTGTATTGTGGTTTATAGCGCAATAGTACGACATCGATAAACAAAGCCATCACAATATAAAACGCCGGAAGTACCGGGTAACCCACTGCCCGATAGGGCCTCTCCGCGTCCGGATGCGTGCGCCGAAGCACGAACAGCCCGAAAATCGTCAGGATATAGAAAACCAGCACGGCAAAAATAATGTAGTCCAGAAGTTGCCCGTAGCTGCCCGAGACGCACAGGATGCAGGTCCACACCATCTGCACCATGAGCGACACGGCCGGCGTTTTGTAAGTAGGATGCAATCTCGCGACGTTGCGAAAGAACACTCCATCCTTGGCCATAGCGTAATACACGCGCGCTCCGGACAGGATCAGTCCGTTTGCGCAACCGAAACCGGAGATCATGATGGCTACCGCCATCAGAGCGCCACCCGTCAAGCCGAACATTTGAGTCATGACCGCCGTGGCCACACGGTCTTCGGACGCATACTTGATACCCCGTTCCAGAATTGTCGCACCGGTCGGGCTACCGTCTAATGGAAGCACGCTGAGGTAGATCACATTGCAGAGAACGTAAAGCAGGATGACCACGCCCGTTCCCATGGCGAGGGACAGGGGCAGGTTCCGGCTGGGATTTTTGACCTCCCCCGCCGTGAAGGTCACGTTGTTCCAGGCATCTGCCGAGAACAGCGACCCGACCTGCGCGACGGCAAGAATTGTTAAGGTTCCCACCAGAACAGTCGGGCCGCCCACCCCCACCTGCACTGCGTGCAACGCGCTTAAACCGGCGTTCTGCCAGAAGTGACCATTGAAGTTTGCCGCCAGCGCCTGCGCGTTGCGTCCCACAAATAATCCGAGCAACACGAGCCCAGCTAACGCCGAGACTTTGGCAACTGTGAAAATATTCTGGATCATGGCCCCGGTCTTGATCCCGAAAATGTTGACGATCGAAAGCACAATCACCACGATGATCGCGACCAGGTTCTGCGTGCTGAGCCCGACGTCCATGTTTCCCAGCGCCATCGGCCCAATAGGAATGGGCGGAACTTTCCAGAGATGCAGAATCCAGTGCGAAGAGGAAATCGAAGGGAAGAAAACGCCCAGGAACTTGCCGAAAGCCACGCCGACGGCCGCGATGGTGCCGGTCTGAATGACCAGGAAGAGTGTCCAGCCGTAGAGAAATCCCCACAAGGGGCCGAGTGCTTCGCGCAGGTACACATACTGCCCGCCGGCTCGCGGCATCATCGCCGCCAGTTCGCCGTAGCACAGGGCACCGACAATCGTCATGAACCCCGTTACCAGCCACGCTCCGATCAAAAGTGCCGGCGAATTCACCTCGCGGGCAATGTCGGCAGAAACGATGAAAATGCCCGACCCGATCATCGAGCCCATCACCAGCATCACGGCGCTAGTCAAGCCGAGGCCTTTGACGAGTTCTTTGTCCTGGTGGGAATGGATATCCCAGTCACTGGCGGCAGGGGCCGAGGTGGGTGGGTTCGTTTGAATACTCACGTCCCTCCGTGACGCCGGCGGAGGCCCTGACCGAAGTCGAGGAAAGCTTCGCCGGCTGTTGCGAGGCTGTTGCGCCCTCGCCTTATCGTTATTTCGCGAGCGCCATGACTTTACCCCAAGATGCGGAAAAATTCCTCTGCAGATTTCCGCGGCTCCCCTACCAAATCGGATATCACCGCCACCGCATCGGCTCCCGCCTCGATTACCGCCCGCGCATTTTCTCGGGTAATTCCGCCAATGGCTACGAGTGGTTTGGTCGTCAAAGCCCGCGCCTGTCTGACCCCATCAATGCCGACCACAGGGTCCGGATTCTCTTTGCTGGCAGTCCCAAACACCGGCCCAATCGCCAGGTAATTTGCCGAGGTCGAGTCCGCTTTCTGAAGTTGCTCCGGACTGTGAGTGGATATGCCCAGAATCGCATCCGGCCCAACCACGAGGCGGGCGCCTTCTGGTGAAAGATCCTCCTGCCCCACATGGACCCCATCAAAGCCGGCAGCGACACAAAGGTCCGCGCGGTCATTCATAATCAGTCGAACTGTATTCCCTAGCCGCCGCTTCAACTCGCGCGCCTGTTCCAGAATCCGCCGGGCGTTACCCAACTTATTTCGGTATTGCAATAGCGTCACGCCCCCGGCCTGGAGTTGTTCCGCTACGGACAACAGCGGAGGCGTATCCGAAAATCGGGAAGCATCCAGAATTGCGTACAGCCGGGGAAGTTGGATCATCGGTTATCGGTTTCCGGTTTCTGGTAACTGGGTCGTGACGAATGTGCGGACGTCAGGGCTTTTTTTATGCGCGGATTCCAGCCCCGCTCGATGGCAACGGCCCGACCCATCGCACGAGTAAGCCGGGTGGCTAGCACGCCGCCGGTTCGTCCTTCTTCGAGTTCAGGAAGCGTTCGATGTACCCGGTATCGAATTTTCCCGCACGAAAGTCCGGGTCCGCGAGAATGCGCCGGTGCAGTGGGATCGTGGTGTAGATGCCCTCGACAATGAACATCTCCAGCGCCCGCGCCATGCGTGAACAGGCCTCATTCCGGTCTTTGCCGCGCACTACCAGTTTCGCGATCAGCGAATCATAGTAGGGCGGAATTGTTCCTTCAGCGTAGGCCGCGGTGTCGAGTCGCACGCCTGTCCCGCCCGGTGGATGAAACGCGGTAATCTTTCCCGCCGACGGCGTGAACTTCTCTGGATGCTCAGCGTTGATGCGGCACTCAATCGCGTGCCCCCGATGAATGACTGGGCCCTGCAGCACATCTTTCATCTGGGCCCCATAAGCGATCATGATCTGGCTCTTGACCAGATCCACGTCCGTGACCATTTCCGTGACGGGATGTTCCACTTGAATTCTGGTATTCATCTCGATGAAATAGAGCCGCCGATCCCGATCCATGAGAAATTCGATGGTGCCCGCATTCCGGTATCCGACCACGCTCAATGTCTTGCTGAGAATGTCGCCAATTTCCTTGCGCATCTCGGGCGTCACCTGCAACGAAGGAGACTCTTCCAGAAGCTTCTGATGCCGGCGCTGGATCGAGCATTCGCGCTCACCCAGGCTAACCACGTTACCGTGCTCATCCGCCAACACCTGGAATTCGATGTGGCGTGGGTGCTCCACGTACTTCTCCATGTAGAGATCACCGTTGCCGAAAGCTCCCGCTGCTTCCGACTGGGCCTGGCGATAGAGCGCTGGTAATTCCTCTTGGTTGCGCACGATGCGCATCCCGCGTCCTCCGCCGCCGGCGGATGCCTTGATAATGACCGGATAGCCGACTTGGCGTCCCCATTCCCTGGCCTCCTCGTCCGATCCGATAACTCCATCGGAGCCGGGAAGAATCGGCACGCCGTGCTGCTTCATGGCCGCACGCGCCTTCTCCTTTTCCCCCATGAGCCGGATCACGTCCGGTGTTGGCCCGATGAATTTCAGACCGCTCGTCTCGCAGACTTCCGCGAAATTTGCGTTTTCGGAAAGCAGCCCGTAACCCGGATGGATGGCATCGGCATTCGCTATCTCAGCGGCGCTGATGACTGCCGGAATATTCAGATAGCTTTGCGCGAGTTGCGGCGGCCCGATACAGATCGCTTCGTCGGCAAAACGTACGGGCAATGAATTCCGGTCCGCTTCGCTATAGATGGCGACCGAGCGAATGCCCAATTCCTTGCAGGCGCAGATAATCCGCAGCGCGATCTCCCCACGGTTGGCGATAAGTATCTTCTTAAACATTTTTCTTCACACGCAGAGCCGACGCCGCTAGGTGGGCAAGCGCGCCCGCCTACTTGGGCGATTTCCGCTGTGAGCTTCGAGCCAGCCCTGATTGCTGAGATCGCTCGCAGCCCCTAGCGCGAAGCCCGTAGCTGCCTTCAGACACAAAAATGGGCGCGATTCCGCGCCCGTTCCTGGATTGAACTCTTCACTTCTTCGGCCGGATGGCAAACAATTCCTGGCCGTACTCGATCGGCTGCCCGTTGGCGACCAGCTTCTTCACGACCTCACCTGAGATGTCGGACTCGATCTCATTCATCAATTTCATCGCTTCAACAATACACAGGACCTGTCCGACCGACACTTCATCGCCCGCCTTTACGAAAGGCGGCGAACCGGGCGAGGGCGACTCGTAGAACGTCCCCACGATCGGGGAACGCACCATGTGTAGTTCTTCCTCAGGCTCGGGCATACGTGGCGGTGGGGCGGCCGAAGCAGCGGGAACTCCGCCCAGGTCGGAACCGGCCGGCGGCGCGGTGGGTACGGCGTAATAGCGTGGGTCGGGCGGCGGCGCGACAACTGTGTCGCCACCGCGCTTCACGCGAACCTTCACATCACCGCGCTCCAATTCGAACTCGGTGATGCCCTCTTCTTTCAGAAATAGTATGAGTTCTTTAAGCTCTTTAAGATTCATCGTGTGCGGTGGGACCGCTTTCCACCCCGCGCGGACGCCCCTCAATCGCGGGGGAACTCCCTCGAGTGCCCGGGGCAAGAGTAGCTGATCTAAATGACTATGAATTCCTTCTGGTTGGGGGCCAGCACCTCGCAACCGTGCTCCGTAACCACCACCATGTCTTCGATACGCACGCCCCATTTATCCTGGAGGTACACTCCTGGCTCGATCGTAATCACCATTCCGGGCCGCAGGACTTCTTGCTGCCCTTTCGCCACCCGTGGAGCTTCGTGAATTTCGAGCCCCACTCCGTGACCCGTGGAGTGCGTGAAGTGTTTTGCTAAGCCGTGCTTTTGCAGCACCTTACGGGCAGCGTGATCGACCTGCCCAACTCTTACTCCAGGCTGTACGGCATCAATTGCTGCCTGTTGCGCTTCCAGAACGGCGTCGTAGACGCCACGTGCCTCTGTCGACGCAGCGCCGACCCATACAGTGCGGGTACGGTCCGAACAATAACCGTGAAGTATAACACCGAAGTCGCAGACCACGAATCCCTGGGTTGGTATGGGGGCAGCCGACGCCCTCCCGTGAGGTAGCGCCGAACGTACTCCCGAAGCGATGATCGTCTCAAATGACATCGCATCCGCGCCCGCCTTGCGCGCCGCATATTCCATTTCGGCTGCGACTTCAATCTCTCTGATCCCCGGCTTTATCACTTGCAGGGCCCGATCAAACGAACTGGCGCCGGCCACTACCGCTGCACGGATGCTCGCAATCTCGTCAGCATCCTTCACCATCCGGGCCTCTTCGACCAGAGGGAGTGCCTCACGCAGTTGGGCGTGCAACGGAAGCAACTCAGCCAGGCGCTTTCGCCCCGCAACCGTCAGGTACTCGCCCTCCACGCCCACTGCTCGACGATGTCGCACTCCGGCGCTTCGCCACCGGCGCTGCAGCCACTCGCCCGCCGACAGCAGCGGCGCTCTCCGCGCAATCACGATCTTCGCGCCTCGCACCTCGTCGTGCGCTTGCTGCGAATAGCGGCCATCGCTGAAGAAGACACTTCCGCCAGAGGTCACCAACAGAGCCGCCGCACTGCCTGTGAAGCCGCACAGGTATCGAATATTCGGAGGATGGGTAATCAGGAGGGTATCGAACTTCAGGCGTTCGACCGCTTGTTGCAAAGAAGGTAGCCGACCTGCGAAATCCATCAGCGGGAGTTTACCAACATCAGGCTTGTGGAGCGACGGGGAGCCTGGCCTGAGGGAAGTCGCAGGGTTCCCGCCCGGCGGCGCGAAGCGCCTTGTCTCTACAGACCCGCCACAAACTGCGCAATTTTTTTTCCATCCGAAGAGGAAACCGTCAACACTAGTTGATCCGTAAGGGGCACATCGGCACTCTGGATCGAGAGTTCGAAGACCTGGACCGTGTCGTGCGACTCGGGATAGCCTTCCCCGGATCTTGTTCGCGGAACATACAACCCACCCACCGGGCGCTCTTCTGTCCCCCTGCGCCATTCTGCCGCAAACTGCATTGCTCCCAGGATGTCTCTGCCCACCGGCACGGCATAAGGCGATGTGCAATCGGTGACGGTCAACTCCACCATCATCTCATCGGGAAAGCGCTCAACGACATTCTTACCACGGTGGAATTTCGTACCGCTCGCCGATCGTTTCTTGCGCAGCTTCGCTAAAGACGAATCCACGATCGTCGCCGACATTCGCCAGCAATGCCCGTCTAGTTGAACGTCCTGAGCACCCATGGAAAGATCGGGCGTCGAGCGCCAGGGTTTCTCACTTTCATCAACGGCTCGGAGTTGAAGAGGAAGCAACAACAGGAAAGTACAGATGAGCAGCGATCGTACACTGATCAAGCCAGCTTGCTTAGAGGCCACGCCCAGCCTCCTGAACCGCGATTTCCGACCTGAATACGCCGACACTAGCATAGTTCCGAGATTCCGCTAAGGATTTTTATGCGCGGTACCCGAAAGACACTCGCGTATCGCCGCCCGAAACTGAGAACCAAAAAACCACCGGCTCAAGGACGGGTTCGTCGCTGGAGCCGGTGGTAAGTGGTCTCTCAAATCTTCAGCCGCTAGGTCTGAATGATCCGCGGCGTGATGAAGAAGATCAGTTCCTGGTTCGAGGTGGTCACGCTGCGCCGCTTAAACAGGTTGCCCAGTATCGGCACATCGCCCAGCAAAGGAACCTGCTGCACGTTCATCGAGTTGTTGGTCTGGATGACGCCCCCAATCACCACCGTCCCGCCATCGGTGACCAGAACTTGCGTGGTCGCCTGCTGCGTAATCAGTGTCGGGTTGCCTTGTACCGTCCGGCCGAAGTCAGGCGTGGTGTTTTCCACATCCACGTTCAGGAAGATGGTGCCTTCCGACGTGATCTGCGGAACCACGGTCAAGCGCAGGAACGCATCCACGTAGGAAACAGTTGGCGCACCGCCCAACTGCGCCTGCGTCACGATCGGCACGCGCACACCCTGGCGAACCAGCGCCTGGATATTGTTCTGGGTGACGACTCGCGGACGCGACAGAATCTTCAGCAGACCGCGCGACTCGGCCAGTGTGAGGACAGCGTCAATACGAACGTTGTTGCTGGCATTGATGAATGTCAGACCGCTCGTGGGACTGGTGACCGGCAAGTTCGAGAACAGCGGAATCTTCGTACCTGCGCCCGTGCCGTTTCCCCCTACCGTAATGTAACCAGGCGTCAGCCCGTTGACGTCGGTCGGCGAGCTACCTGCGTCGGCAGCGCCGCCCACTGCCGTGTGCCCGTTGCCCCAGCCGAAGCCGAACTGGGTACCGATGTCACGCGCGAAGCTGCGGGTTGCAGCCACGACACGGGCTTCGATTTCCACTTCCTGCGTCTTGCGATCCAGTTGGGTGAGCAACCGGTCCAGCGACGGAATCACGTTCGGAATATCCGAGATGATGACCGCGTTCGTCCGGTCGTCAGAGATCACATCACCGCGCTGCGAGAGGAACTTTTTGATGGTCGGAACCACGTCCTTGGAGTGCGCATAGCTCAGGAAGCGGGTTACCGTGACCTTTTCCACCGCCAGGGCTTCCGATTCCTGCTGGGCACGCCGCGCGTCGGCTTCCTTCTTCAACGTATCAACGGTTGCGATGCGCAGGACGTTGCCTTCGAGCTCGCGGGCCAGGTCGTTGTTCTTGAGTACGATATCCAGCGCCTGATCCCACGGCACATCATCCAACACGATCGTCAGGGTGCCATGCACGTTGGGATCGAGAACTACGTTCAGCCCGCTGATTTCGTGGATCAAGCGGAAGAAATCTTTCAGATCGACATCCTTAAGGTTGACCGAGATCGGCTCGCCCGTGTATCTCGGACCCGTGGCGGCGGGGGTTTGCGACATCTGGGTCTTCTGTTCGGCAGCGAGGTTGACCGCGGGCGAAATCGCTGAGGAAGCCGCCTGCGCCGCTTGCGGTTGCATCGAAGCGCTGGCGTGCACCGGGAGGAGTTCGGACGCCGGCTTGTCCGCAAACTTCGCGGCTGCTTCCAATGCGCGCTCGGCGGGTTCCACCGTAACGTGCTTGGCTTCTGCTTTCGTTTCGTCCTTCGGTTGGTACGAAGGCTCGACGAATACATAGTCCGTCGCAGGCTTGGTCGAAGAGGCAGTCGCGAGCTCTTGCGGCGCCGGAGCCGGAATCGCACTCTTGGTTTCGACCACAGGAGCCGTCACTGCCACAGCCGGAATCAGCTTTGCCGTGAACGGAGAAGCCACCGCCGGCTTGAGGGTTGCCTTCGGCGCTGCCGCCGCGACGGTCACCGTAGCCTTCGCGGGCGCCTGGGCCGTGATGCTGCCCGTGTACAGCTTCACGACGATTTTGTTGTCGCTGCCGGGAACCAGCTCAAACTTGCAGGCCTTGTCGAGGTCGACCACCACGCGCGTGCTGGGCGGAGTCTGGCCGTTCGTGCCCACCCGCAGTCCCTTCACGCCGTCGCTGTCCACGGTCAGCGAACGTTGATTGGTTCCCATCACCGTGTTCGGCAGGTCGATCACAACCCGGGCGGGCGAACTCAGTGTGCTCAACCTGGGAGTCGCCGGCCCACGAGCCGTGATTTCCACGCTGACCCCATCTTCGCCGCGCACCACATTCAGCTGCTGTAAGGCAGCGTGCGTGGTTGCGCTGGAGCCCGTGTTCTGCGTATCAGCCGCTGCGCCGACCTGTACCAGGATCAGCAGCGGTAGAACCACACCCAGCAGTTGCTTTCGCATTTCGCTTCTCCCCCACACGGGCTGGCCTTGGGCGCAGCGCGTGTCTTTCTTCAAGCTCGCTTCCAGATTTGGACTCGCCAATCTATACAGCCGGCGTCGTGATCCGTTTCACGACATCTTTCGTGAACGGTTTCCCCAGCCGGTCTTGAAAATTCTGTTTGAACACGATCGAATCGACCGTGATCTTCAACACGTACCCGTTGAACACGGGGTCGTTTTCTCGTAAGAAGTAAGCCTTGTTCAATGCGTTGGTGACGACGGCAATCATGCCGTTCTCCGACTTCACCACGCCATGCAGCGCGATCTGTTCGATGTCCAGGCACTTCTTGCCCGTGCTACAGCCCGAACCCGACTGCCGGTCCACCACCGGGCTGATGAACGGATCCCGCTTGCCAGTCATCGAATACTTCCGTTCCTTCTCTTTCTCTTCCGGCTTGGCTGCCGCAGTCTTGTCGATGGCGGGAAGCGCTGGTTTTGCCGGAGCTGTCGTTACCGCGCCCTTGCTCGCCGCCACTGCCGGTTTGGCCGCAGGCGCGGGAGCCGCTTTCGTCGGAACAACCTTGATGCCAGGCTGGGCTAAGGGCGCCGGGCTCGTCTTCGCAGGAACCACTTTCGGCGCGGGACTCACAGCCGGAGCGGGCTTCGCCCGGGCCGGCGGTGCGGAGCTGCCAGCGGGCGCTTGAGCCGCTTTCGCCGGAACAACTTTTACGTTGGAGGACGAAGCCGACGCGGAAGCGGGCTTCAATGTCGCCTGACTATTCGCCGCTGTCTTTGCCGGAACGACCGCAGGCTTCGCGGGGGCAGCCGACACCTTCACCGGAACCGTCGTGGGCTTGGCCGCGGTCTGACTCGACCCGGTCGCAGGCTTTACCGGAACTGCCGCTCCAGGTTTGGTCGCGGTTCCCGCCGAAGGTTTCGCCGCGCTTCCCTGCAGCGCGGCATTGCTGGCCGCGGTCTGCTGCTGGGCGACGTCCTGCAGCGAGTTCTTCGTGTTCTGCAAAATGGTGGCAGGATTCTGCGCCGCCGCAGTGCCCACCGTGATTGCCAGTGCAACGATGCCAGTGGTCAGCTTCATGGAATCTCCTACCTTTTCACCGCAGCCTGGCCGGGAGTTACCGCCGGATCCAGTTCGTGGCTGAAGAACGTCGTAGCCGTGCAGGTCGCCACGATGCTTTCGTTGGGCGCATACTGATAAGTCTTTTTGGCTTTGGCGTCGGTGGGCTTGCGCGTGGTCGAGACCAGCAAGCCCGACACGTTCACGATGCGCTCCAGCTTTCCAACTCGATCAAAGAAACTCAGCATCGAGTAATAGGGACCGTCCAGCTCCATCTCAAAAGGCACTTCCGTGTAGAAGTCCTTCTGCGCGGTCGGCTTCGAGGTGTAGCGCCGGATCTCGATTCCTGCCTTGGACGCTTCCGCATCCATCATGCGCATGAATCCATCGACTTCCTTTTCGTCCGGCACGATCCGCCGCTCGATGTCCAGTTGCTGCTTCAGACTGGCCAGCTGCCGTTCGATCTCCGCCAGCTTCGGCCGGTAGGACTCCAGCTCCGCGTTCTCTTTCATCTTGGCTTCAAGCGTCTGCTGGGCGGCCGCATTCTGGTCGCGCTGGGTCTTGAATACGGTGTAGTACAGACCGGCCGTCACCAGCGCCGCTGCTCCTACCACCACCGCCCACTGCTTGAGGCCCGACATTTCCCCGAAATTCGCCATAATCTCCCCGCCTTTAGGACTTGCCCTTCTCGCACGTCAGGGTGAACTGAAACGCCTGCATGTCTTTGATGGTCTCGTCCTGGATGCTCTCCTTGATCTCGACGTTGCGGAAAAATCCGGTCTTCTGCAGGTTCGAAATCAGGTTGGCAACCGCGTCGGAACTAAGCGCCATGCCTTCGATATCGACGCTGGCGCCCTGGTCTTTCATATTGTTGAGCCAGATCGCCTCGGTGTTGTTCACCGTCTCGCCCACCATGGCCATCAGATTCACCGGCCCGGACTGGTCCTTGCGCAGTTGGTCGATCACATCCACGCGCCGCTTGTAGTTCTCCGCTTCGCGCTGACGGGCCAAATAGCGCGCCTTGACGTCGGCCAGTTCGCGGTTCTTCTGCTCGGCCTTCGCCATATTTTGTTCGATCGACTTCTTCTCCGTATCCAGGTGGTGCCAGATGTAAAAATTGAAAGCCGCCGCCAGCCCAAAAGCCAGGAGGACTTTCAGGCGCGGTGAGCCCATATCGCCGATTTCCATCGTCGGCATGGAGGGCATGGACGACCGCTTGCCCTTCGGTTTCTGTATTTCCAGCAGATTGATTCGGATCATAGGTCGCTAAAACTCCTCAAAGCCAGGCCTACTGCCACGGCTAGCTGGCCCGCGTTCTGCTCAATCAGTTCAGCTCCCGTTCCGTCCGCCGGGGGCATGACCCGCTGGAACGGATTGAACAGTTCCACCGGCATCGAGAACTCCTGGCGCAGTCCCTCCACCAGTCCTGGGACCTTGGACGAACCGCCCGCGAGATAAATCTTCTCGATGTGCTCACCCGCCGCGCTGGCCCGGAAGAAGTC
>Ga0137358_10000276_pt1 | contig 21870 bp, 19 predicted proteins | sample Mad1_20_16metaG_FD_105551 | JGI IMG/M metagenome (GOLD analysis project Ga0137358, IMG submission 105551) | Vadose zone soil microbial communities from Angelo Coast Range Reserve, California, USA - Mad1_20_16 metaG | ecosystem: Environmental > Terrestrial > Soil > Vadose zone | place: USA... | reverse complement strand
GCGAACCGCGATGAGTTTCACAGCCGCGCAGCCGAGCCCGCGCATTGGTGGCACGATCGGCCGCAGATTCTCGCGGGGCGCGATCTCGTCGCAGGCGGCACGTGGCTCGGAATCACCCGCGCAGGCCGCTTCGCCGCATTGACGAATTACCGGTCCGCGCAACACAGGCGCACGGATGTACCGAGCCGCGGGAAGCTGGTCACCGGCGCTCTCGAATCACCCGGCTCGGCGGAGGACGATTTGAGCGGCCTTCAACGGGTAGGGCCCGAATACAACGGATTCAATTTGATTTTTTCCGACGGAGCGCGCCTGGCCGTTTACGAAAGCGTCCCGGGCGTCGGCCGTGTACTCGCGCCTGGGATTTACGGTCTCTCCAATCATGTTCTGGATACCCCCTGGCCGAAAGTGGAACGCGCAAAGGCGCGCCTGCACGCCTTGCTCGACCAGACCGCCGATCCCCTTGCGATGCTCGAACTCTTGCGCGATGACCGCCCGGCGCGGGATGAGGATCTGCCGGGAACGGGGATGAGCGTCGAATGGGAACGCCTCCTGTCGAGCGCGTTCATCCGCGGCAGCGACTATGGGACGCGATGCTCGACGGTTATACGGATCGACCAATCCGGGAAGGTATACTTCGACGAGTGGACTTGGGATGCATCCGGTTCGGACTCGGGCCGGGTGAGCTTTCAATTCGAGATATCGAACTTCAATCAATAAGCGAAGCGAGGTCGCGTGAGTTTTCTGACTGCCGATTTATTCGACGCGCACGGCGACCGGCTGCGGATCTGTGAAGTGCAGTTTCGCGAATTCGGAGGAACTCGGCGGTTCCACGGACCGGTCCGCACCATAAAGACTTTCGAAGACAACGCGCTGATCAAGCGAACCCTGTCTGAACAGGGCCAAGGTGCCGTGTTGGTGATCGACGGCGGGGCTTCGTTGCGCTGCGCATTGATCGGCGATGTCATTGCAGCACTCGCGGACCGCAACGGATGGGCCGGCGTGGTCGTCTACGGCGCCGTCCGCGACACGGCGGCACTTGGACGGCTCGGGTTGGGCATCAAGGCACTGGGGTCCAATCCGCGCAAAAGCGGCAAGTCCGGCGCCGGCGAGCTGGATGGACCGATCAGTTTCGGCGGCGTGGACTTCGCGGCGGGCGATTGGCTGTACGGCGACGAGGATGGGATCGTGGTGAGTGATGATGCCTTGCCGGAGCCGGCATGAGTCGGATCATGCGCGCGGCCGCGGTGTTTGTCGCGCTCGGAGCCGCCGGCATAACCGCGCTGCCGGTCGGCCGCGCGAGTGCCGGTGCGCCGGCTCCGGTACCGCCCGCTCAAACGCGCGCCCTTGCGCGGGATCTGCTGGAGCACTTGATCGCCATCAACTCCACCCACGCGCATGGTTCGAGCGCGGCGGCCCAATATGTGGCGGATCAGCTGAGGGCCGCAGGCTTCCCCGACGACGACGTGCGCTTGCTGACGCCCTCGGAGCATCCCACCAAGGGCAACGTCATAGCTCGCCTGCGCGGAAGGGGGGCCGCCAAACCCCTGTTATATATCTGTCATCTCGACGTGGTTGAGGCGAGGCGCGAAGACTGGAATTTCGATCCGTTCGTTCTGACGGAGCGCGACGGCTGGCTGTACGGACGGGGGACCATCGATATGAAGGGCCAGGATGCCGCCGTTCTGGCCACCCTCATTCGGCTGAAGAAGGAGGGTTATGTGCCGGATCGCGACATCATCGTTGCGTTCACTGCGGATGAAGAGGCCGGAGGCGACGCCAATGGCGTGAGATGGCTGTTCCAAGAGCACCGCGACCTCGTCGATGCCGGCCTCGTGGTCAATCCCGACGGCGGTGAAGCCGCGATCAAATCCGCACGGAAATTGTACGTCGCCGTGCAAACCAGCGAGAAGATGTTCCTCACATTTGGCCTGGAAGTGACGGACAAGGGCGGACACAGCTCGCGGCCGACCGCGAACAATCCGATCTACCGCCTGTCCAGGGGACTTGACCGGTTGTCTGGGTATGCCTTTCCGGTGCACCTCACGGAGACCACCAAACTTTACTTCGCCGGCCGCGCGGATCTGTCGAACGGCCAGACGAAATCGGACATGCAGGCAATGAGCCGGACACCTTTGGATGACGGCGCGGTGCAGCGGCTCTCGGCGGAGGTCGAGACCAACATCATGCTGCGGACGACTTGTGTGGCGACCATGATCGAGGGCGGACACGCGGAAAATGCGCTGCCGCAGCGTGCGCGGGCGACGGTGCAATGCCGGGTGATTCCCGGTGAATCTCAGGACGAGGTTGAACGTACGCTTGCAGGAGTGTTGAAGGATCCGGAGATCAAAATTTCCGTAGTGACCGCGGCCATACCAAGTCCGGATTCCGTGCCCGCGCCCGCCATACTGCGGGCCGTGAGGCGCGCGGCGCAGTCTATATGGCCCGCTGTCGTGGTGCTGCCCGAAATGTCCGCCGGCGCGGACGACAGCATCCATCCTCGAAGTCTTGGCATCCCCACATACGGAATCGACGGCATGTTCGACGATCTCGATGACGGCCGCGCTCACGGCAGGGACGAGCGAATCGGGGTCGCCGCGTTCGATGACGAACTGGAGTTCACCCACCGCCTGATGAAGGAGCTGAGTGCGCGTTGACCGCGACGGAGTAAACTCGAAACCATGAGCAACATGAATACCCGATGGCGCAACGACGGCGTGCGGATCGTCCGGGCCGGCGAGTTCGATTCGAATACCCCGCAGACTCCCGGCATGCAGCGCCTCGCCGCCGTGACGACAGCGAGTACCGGAGCGAAGGGGCTTTGGGCCGGTACGGTCACGATCGACGCAAAAGCAAAGACGGGAGCCCACCATCATGGCGGGCTGGAGAGCGTGATCTACGTGGTCAGGGGCGTCGCGCGCCTACGGTGGGGCGACCGGCTCGAATTCGTGGCCGAGGCCGAGGCCGGGGATTTCATTTACGTGCCACCCTACGTTCCGCATCAGGAGATCAACGCGAGCGACGAGTTGCAGCTGCACTGCGTGCTGGCGCGGAGTGGACAGCAGGGCCTCGTCGTCAATCTCGACATCACCCCGGTGGAAATTCCTGAACTCGTGCGCTGGATAGACGACCTTCACAATTGACATCGTCCCCGCCCTGAAACGATCACTCGGGCGGCCGGCGAGTTCGAGGCGACTCACGCGCCGGCACGCTCCTCGGCGATCGCTTTCTCCAGCATGCTGCGAAAGCTCGCCAGCGCAACGTCCATGCGCATTGCCAGCATGGGGGAATCGGGAGCCAGATCGAGAATCTTCTGCTGGGCGAGAATAATGTCCCGGTCTTCCTCGAAGCCCGCCAGGACGCTCTGGGCCAATTTCTCGGTGACGCTGGGATCGTCGAGCGCGAATCCATGCGATTGCTGGAAGAAGTAGTGGGAGGTGTTCTCCGTCTCCGGCGTCACGGCCTGGCATCCGAAGAACTGAGCCGCGTCGATGCGTTCGCCTTCCGGCGCGCCCGTCCCGGTGGGCGCGCTGCCTGAGTCCATGAGCAACACGCCGGGAAGCACCACATGGTAGATGTTCCAGCGATCGACATTCCCCGTCCAGGTCTTCAGCTGTCGCAGGAAGGGCGCGGGCTCGTCGTCGACCAGCCAACGCTCCACCCGCACGCCGCGGCCATTGCGGGTGATTTTGGGGCGGATGCCCGCGTACTTTGCGGAGCCGCCCAACGTTGTTTCGTGAACATAGGACAGGTGCGAGAAATCGAGCAGGTTGTCGGTGATCAAGAGGTAGTTGGCCGCGTAATGCATGTATCCCGGGGTGCCCCGCCATCCCGCGTCGTCGAGGTAGTGCGTGTCGGGGATGAGCGCCGCATCGGCCTTTTCAGGGTCGCCCATCCACACCCAAACCCATTTGAAGCGCTCGACCACCGGGTATGCACGCACTTTGGCGGCGGGCGGGATGAAGTCCTGTGACGGGATTTCGATGCACCGGCCGGACGTATCGAACAGCAGGCCGTGATACATGCACCGCAGCCGATCGTTCTCCAGACGGCCCTTGGACAACGGCGCGGCGCGATGACAGCATCGATCCTCGAGCGCCACGACCTTGCCATCCCTGTCGCGCCAGAACACCAGCGGGGTTTTCGCAATCGTACGCGGCAGCAGGCCGTTCGCCGCAATCTCGTTCGACCACGCGGCGACGTACCACGTGTTCCTCAGGAAGTGCGGCGCCGTGGACATGAATCAAGTATCCGGCGCTGTTCGTTTTATTGTCAACTTGAGCCCGCATCAGACTTGCAAGTGCGAGAGCGGAAGCCGGGTGGAACGCTTCACCGTGGCCAGCACCACGCTCGACTGCAGATCGCGCAGGTTCGGAATCCGTAAGAGTTTCTTGAGCACCACGCTGCTGAGAGACTCGAGATTCATTGCGTATACTTGAAGAATGAAGTCATAGGCGCCCGTGATGGCGTAGCAATTCGTCACCTCATCCAGCAATTCGATCTCGCGCTCGAACCGGGCCACGGCCTCATCCGTATGTTCGGTGAGTTTTGCTTGTACGATCGCCAGCACCCCGAGTCCCACCCCGGCTGGATTCAGAACCGCGGCGTAGCCCTCGATCACGCCCGCGGCTTCCAATGCCTTGATGCGCCGTGCGCAGGGTGTCGGGGACAATCCGATCGATTCGGCCAGCTCCACGACGGGCAACCGACCGTCGCTCTGTAGTTGGGAAAGGATGCGTGCGTCGTAGCGATCGATCTCCATTATTCGCTCCCACTGACGTCTACATTAGTGATTATCACTAATTATTATCCATATTCTCGCTACTTTTGGCGATTATTTTCACCAACGCAGGTTTAGTCTGAGGTTCGACTATCTCCCCGAGGAAGCGATGGCCGCAATTCCCAAAGATCACGCGACAGACGCTGCGCAAGACGCGACGAGTACGGCCCCCGACTGGCGCGCGGTGGTTCGTCAGATCGCGGTGTCCCGGGCGCTCGACGACATGGAGGAGACCCGGTTGCTGCCCGAGCGCAAAGTGCTCTATCAATTCTCCGCGCGCGGGCATGACGTGACGCAGGTGCTGTTGGGAAGGCAATTGACCGGCGCACGCGACGGAGTGGGCGCCTATTACCGCTCCCGGCCGCTGTTGTTGACGTTGGGATTGTCCGTCGACGAGGCGCTTGCCGCGACGATGATGCGAGCCGGGGGAATGAGCGACGGCCGCGACATCGGCGTTGTGTTCAATCTGCCGCGAAAAGACGGTGCCTGTGTGTTGCCGGTGTGCGGCGGAGTGGGGACCCAGTACACGCCGGCAGTGGGGTGGGCGCAAGCGCTGCGTTATCGTCAATCGACCCTCGGCGATACCGAGTGTGCCGACAGCATCGCGGTGGTCCATGGCGGCGACGCATCGACCGCGACCAACGGCTTTTGGGCGGCGCTCAATATCGTCACGACCGAGCGGTTGCCGCTGCTGTTCTTCATCGAGGACAACGGGTATGGAATCTCCGTGCCTTCGAAGCTGCAGACTCCGGGCGGCAACATTGCGAAGAATCTCGCCGCATTTCGCGGCCTGAGAGTCCTGGACGGCGACGGCTCGGATCCCGTCGGCGCCGCAATGCTCATCGAAGACGCGGTCCGCGGCGTTCGCACCGGCGGAGGTCCCGCACTGCTGCGGCTGGCGGTACCGCGTCTCTCGGGTCATTCCGGCCAGGATACGCAGACCTACAAGAGTGCGGCCGCGATTCAATCCGAACGAGACCGCGATCCGTTTAAACGGCTGCGCGCTCAACTCGTTCCCGGCATTCTGAGCGAGGACGATTGGGATGCGGAAATCGAAAGCGCTCAGGCCATCGTCGCCGGCGCCGTGGAGCGGGTCGGTGGGCTGCCCCCGCCGGACCCGGCAGGCGTGCGCAGGTTCGTGTTCAGCGAGTCCCGCGACGATGGATTGCCGGACCTTCAAGCGCAGGGCGGGATTTGGGCGGATGGAGTCAGTCTGCCCGCCGGCACCACCCAAGCGGACCCCCAGGGTCCGCGCATCAATTTGGTCACCGCCGTGCGGCGCACGCTGGAGCGCGAGCTCGCGGTGAATTCCCGCATGGTGATTTTCGGCGAGGATGTCGGCCAAAAAGGCGGAGTCCACGCTGCAACGCTGGGTCTGCAGGAGAAATTCGGCTCGGCACGCGTCTTCGATACCAGCTTGTCCGAAGAAGGGATCATCGGACGGGCCGTGGGTATGGCTGCCGCCGGGCTCATGCCGGTACCCGAGATCCAATTTCGCAAGTACGCGGATCCTGCCGCCGAGCAACTGAATGACTGCGGCACGATGCGGTGGCGTACCGTCAATCGATTTGCCGCACCGATGGTCGTGCGCATTCCGGGAGGTTTTTTCAAATGCGGGGACCCGTGGCACAGCCAATCGAATGAAGTGCAGTGGGTGCACGGTGTGGGTTGGCGGCTCGCCATGCCGTCGAACGCGCGGGACGCCGTGGGGTTGTTGCGTTCTGCGTTGCGCGGCAACGATCCGACCATATTCTTCGAGCATCGATCGTTGCTCGATGCGAGCTGGGCGCGGCGCCCCTATCCCGGCGATGAGTTTGTCGTTCCGTTCGGCAAGGCCACTCTGTTGCAATCCGGCAATGCCGTGACCGTGGTCACGTGGGGGGCGATGGTGGAGCGCTGTGAACTGGCGCTTCGTCGCGCGGAGATTTCCGCCGACCTGCTCGACTTGCGAACGCTGTCGCCGTGGGATCGCGAAGCCACGCTGGCGTCGGTGCGCAAAACCCGACGATGCCTCATCGTCCACGAGGATACCGTCACCGCCGGTTTCGGTGCTGAAATCGCCGCCGTTCTGGCAAAGGACGCGTTCTTCGATCTTGACGCGCCGATCGAGCGCCTCGCCATGCCCGACGTTCCAAGTCCCCATAATCCCGTGCTGCTCGACGCCGTGCTGCCCAGCGTCGCCGCGATCGCGTCGGCGCTTGCGGCATTGGTGGCAATTTGACCGAGTCGATCCTTGCCGACGTCGTTGCCCCGATGAATGAAGAGGGCACAAAAGCGACCATTTTGAAGTGGGGCAAGCGCGTCGGCGATCAGGTGCGTCGGGACGAACCGCTGTTGGAGCTGGAAACGGACAAGGTGACGGTGGAGATTCCCGCGCCGGCGAGCGGTGAGCTTGCGGAGATTCTGAAGGGTCCCGATGAAGAAGTGCTTCCGGGCCAGGTGCTTGCCCGGGTGCGCATCGGCGTGGACGCGGCCCCTGCGGAGGCGGGGACAGAACCCGCAAGCGGCGGAACCAAGCTCGCAGGCGGCGTACCTGAGCCCGCAGGCAGTGCGAAGGTCCCCCGTCAGGACGGGCGCCCGCTGTTGAGCCCTTCGGTACGACGGCTGCTCGCGGAACACGAGATTTCGGTGAATGATGTGGCGGGAACCGGGCGCAACGGGCGAGTCACTGCGGAGGACGTCGTGCGTGCCGCGTCGGGCCGTGGCTCGGCACCGCCCGCCGCCGGCCAGAAGCCCGATGCCGCCGAAGCCTCGGCAGGCGCGGCAGGCGCGGCAGGCCCGGCAGGCCCGGCAGGCGCGGCAGGCGCGGCAGGCTCGGCAGGCTCGGCAGACCCGGCAGGTTCGGCAGGCCCAGCAGGTTCGGCAGGCGCGGCGGCCGGGGGTCATTCGCGCATACTGCACACGCCGATACGGCGGCGCATCGCCGAGCACATGGTGCGCAGCTTGGAGCAGGCGCCGCATGTCACCACGCTGTTCGAAGCGGATTTGACGCGCGTGCTGGCGCATCGGGCCCGTTTTGCCAGTGGCTTCGAAGCGCAGGGAGTGCGTCTGACGCTCACGGCATATTTTATCGTCGCGTGCGCGCGTGCATTGCGCGCCCATCCCCAGCTCAATGCGACCTTTCGCGACGATGCGCTGGAACTGCACGCGGACGCCAATATCGGAGTCGGCACCGCGCTCGGAAATGAGGGTCTCATCGTGCCGGTGCTGCACCGTGCGCAGGAATTGAATCTGCTTGGCGTCGCATTGCGCCTTGGGCAGTTGGTGGCCGGGGCGCGCGCGGGCAAGCTTGCTCCATCCGACGTGCGGGGCGGCACGTTCACTATTTCGAACCACGGGGTAGGCGGCAGCCTGTTGGCCGCGCCCATCGTCATCAATCAGCCCCAGGTAGCGATTCTCGGCATCGGGAAAGTCGAGCGACGGGTGTGCGCGTTGACGGTCGACGGCGCGGAGATGATCGCGATCAGATCCATGTGCTATCTGACGTTGACCATCGACCATCGAGCGATTGACGCGTTTCAGGCGAACGCGTTCTTAGCGAACGTGGTCGCGGTGCTGGAGCAGTGGCCGGCCGACTGACTCACGACAGGTCGAGGCCGCCGAAGCGCTGCATCACGGTGCGGTCGGGCGGGGGCAATGGGCCGTTCAATCGCGATGCGCATGCGGAGAGATAGGTTTCCGACGCCGCGAATACGTGAACGTAGATCTCCCCGCAGAGTACCGCGGCGCGGGTGCCGGGCCAGTTCGCCGGCAACAAGCTCTGCGGCAGCAGCGGGTCCCGGAGGTGCAGCCGGCGATATTCGTGAATGAGCAAGGTGCGCAGAATGAACGCGGCTTCCGGTTCGATGGGCATGCGCCGGAGCGGGTCGAGCGCCCGCTCGAAACGTTGTGCGAAGCGCCGGTAGCGCTTGCCCAAGTCAGCCAAATCCCAGCCCAGTCCCACCAACGCGCCCGGCGCGAGGTGGTCGGCGAGGTTCGCATCGAAGACCAGCGTATTGGCCGGCAAAGGCGGTGCGGAGGTCCGCAGGGCAACTTCGTTCGCCTGGGCTTCGGGATGTGCGAATACTCCGTTCGATAATTCGCCGAAGCCCCGCCAGACAAGTTCTTTTCGCAATCGTTGCCGATCCGCGGCCCGCATGGCCGGCAGCACAACCAGCGTCCAACGGCCGGTCCAATTGGTCGAGGGGCCGCCATAGATGCGCATGGTGGCGTCGGCAAATCGCTCGCGGCCGGCCTTCGACAGGCGGTATTCGGAGAGTTTGCCGTGGCGCCGCGCCTCGACCCACCCTTCCTGCGCCAGGCGCGCGGTGGCGGTGCGCACCAGCCGCTCGTTCAGCCCAAACGGAACGGCAAGCCGAATCAAGCCGCTCAACGCGATCGCTCCTCCGCGGGGCATGATGGAGTCGCCGAAGATCGTGACGATCAGCGACCCGGCGCGCTGCGGGCGCTGCCGGGACCAGCGCGCGAGTAGTTCGTGGGCGGCGGCGGTGGTGTCCATGGGCATATTTGCCGGATTGTAATACGCCGGCGGGATATGACACAGAAAAAATTGCATCGAAGTGATTTCTGTATCACAATGTCGGCTACAGATTCGGAGGCAGGCATGTATACGCAGGGCCTAGATGTTCAATCGCCGGAACCGCCGGCGCCGCTCGACGAGGGGCTGCTGGAACAGCGCTTCCTCAAGCGGGTCGACGCCGAGGAAAAGATCGAGCCCAAGGATTGGATGCCGGAGCGGTATCGCAACACCCTGATCCGTCAGATCTCCCAGCATGCGCATTCCGAAATCGTCGGCATGCTCCCCGAGGGGAACTGGATCACGCGCGCGCCCACGCTGCTGCGCAAATCGATCTTGATTGCCAAGGTACAGGATGAGGGCGGCCACGGCGCCTACCTGTACAGCGCTGCCGAGACTCTCGGGGTGAGCCGCGATCAACTGGTCGAGCAACTCCTCTCAGGCAAAGCGAAGTATTCGAGTATTTTCAACTACCCGACGCCGACCTGGGCCGACATCGGCGCGATCGGCTGGTTGGTCGACGGCGCCGCGATCATGAATCAGATCCCGCTGTGCCGATGCTCCTACGGACCTTACGCCCGCGCCATGGTGCGGATTTGCCGGGAAGAGAGCTTCCATCAACGGCAGGGTTACGATCTGATGCTGCAGCTGGCCCGGGGCACTCCTGAGCAGATACGCATGGCACAGGAGGCGCTGGATCGCTGGTGGTGGCCCGCGCTGATGATGTTCGGTCCCCCGGACACGGAGTCCACGCACAGCAGAGATTCCCAACGCTGGAAGATCAAGCGTTTCTCGAATGATGAACTGCGGCAGAAATTCGTCGACTTCACCGTTCCGCAGGCGACGTTTCTGGGGCTGACCGTTCCCGACCCGTTACTGCGGTGGAATGAAGCGACTCAACGGCATGATTTCGGGCCGATCGATTGGAGCGAGTTCAATCGGGTGCTCAAGGGCAACGGCCCTTGCAACGCGGAGCGTCTGGCGGCACGCCGGAGCGCCCATGAAGACGGCGCCTGGGTTCGCGAAGCGGCCATGGCATACGCCGACAAGCAGCGGGCGCGCAACGAGAGAATCGCAGCTTGAACGTTGTGGGCCAAACGGCTAGGGCGGGTCAAGCGACTGCGCCGGGCCAAACGACGATTCGGAGTCCGTATGGAAGATAAGCATCAGTGGCCCCTGTACGAAGTCTTCGTTCGGGCTCGTGGCGGCCTCGATCACAAGCATGCCGGTAGTTTGCACGCCGCGGATGCGCGGATGGCCCTGGAGCATGCGCGTGATCTCTATACGCGACGCCAGGAAGGTGTGAGCCTCTGGGTGGTGCGCTCCACCGACATCACGGCGTCCGATCCGGCCGACGCCGACTCGTTGTTCGAGCCGGCGCGGGACAAGGTGTACCGTCATCCGACGTTTTACGACATTCCGGACGAGGTCAAGACCCTATGAGCGCCGCGGTGAGGGTCCGGGACGACGATTTGTTCCGCTACGTGTTGCGCCTCGGAGATCTGAGTCTGGTACTCGGCCAGCGGCTGGGCGAATGGGTGGGGCACTCCCCGGCGCTCGAAGAGGACTTGGGATTGGCCAACATGGCGCTCGACCTCATCGGCCAGGCCCGGCTCCTCCTGGGGTATGCCGGAGAGATCGAAGGCCGGGGCCGCGACGAGGATAAGCTCGCCTTCTTGCGCGAGCATGGCGAATATTTGAACCCGACGCTGGCCGAGCAGCCGAACGGCGACTTCGGCCGCACCATCGTGCGTCAGGTTCTCATCGATGCCTTTCAACTGGAACTCTACGAAGGGCTGACGGCGTCGTCGGACGAGCGTTTGGCGGCGATCGCGGCAAAGGCGGTGAAGGAAACCCGTTACCATCTGCGCTACAGCGGCGGCTGGCTGGTGCGCCTGGGCGACGGCACCCCCGAGAGTCACGCTCGCGCACGTGCTGCCCTCGAGCATCTCTGGTCTTATACGACGGAGTTATTTGCCGAGGACGAGGTGGATCGCGCGATGGCCGACCGCGGCATAGCGCCGCGGCTGGCGGATGTGCAGAAGGCCTGGAACGCGCGCATCGATGCGCTGCTCGCCGAAGCGACGCTCGAGCGTCCACCAAATCGTCCGTACACGTGGTTCGGCAAGCAGGGCGCGCACAGCGAGCACCTGGGCTACATGCTGGTGGAAATGCAGTATATGCAACGGACCTATCCGGGCGCGCGCTGGTGAACGCGGTTGCCCTGTCCGATGCGCCGGGAGTCGCTGCGCGAATCGCCTCTGTCTGGGCTGCGCTGCGTGAGGTCGAAGATCCGGAGATCCCCGCAGTGAGCGTGGTGGATCTCGGTGTGATTCGTTTCGTGACGGCGCAATCCGACGGCAGCCTCGAGGTGGGTCTTTCGCCCACGTACACGGGATGCCCCGCCACCGAGGTGATTCAGGTTATGGTCGAACGTGCGCTCACCGCCGCCGACGTGGGCGCATTCCGCGTCGTACGGGTGATCGCGCCGGCCTGGAGCAGCGATTGGATCACGCCCGACGGGCGACGCAAGCTTGCCGAGTACGGCATCGTCCCGCCCGATCATTCCTCATCGAGCTTGCGGGATCTGCGCCCCGGTTGCCGGCCGGTGGCCTGCCCACGCTGTCATTCCACGCATACCGAAACCGTCAGCGAATTCGGCTCCACCCCATGCAAGGCGTTGCTACGCTGCCGCGAATGTCTCGAACCTTTCGAATACTTCAAGTGCATTTGAAGTCCTCATGCTCGAATTCTATCCGCTGAAGGTGGCGTCGATCGAGAAGGTTGCCGAAGATGCGGTGTGCATCTCGCTGATCGTCCCGCCGGCTTTGAAAGAGGTGTTCGCATTCCATGCGGGTCAGTACGTGCCTTTGCGCCGTACCATCGACGGACGGGAGGAGCGCCGCACTTATTCGATCGTGACCGCTCCCGGGGGCGCCCTCCTGAAACTCGGTGTGCGTGTGCATGCCAATGGCCGGATGTCCGGGGAACTCGCGGGTTCGTTGCGAGCGGGCGAATCGCTCGAGGTGGGATCCCCCACCGGGCGGTTCCGTACTCACATCGATCCGGCCCGCGCGTTTTCGTATGTCGCGTTTGCCGCCGGCAGCGGGATTACTCCGGTGTTGTCCCTGGCGGCGGACGTTCTGGCACGGGAACCCGCAAGTCGCTTCACGTTGGTCTACGGCAATCGCAGCATGTCGCGCACCATGTTCCTGGAAGAGACTCTCGCCCTCAAAAACCGGTATCTCGGCCGGTTTGCGGTGCACTTCGTCATGAGCCGCGAACCTCAGCACACCGCGGTCCTCAACGGGCGCCTCGACGGAGCCAAGGTGCGTGAACTCGCGCGCCAGGTGGATGCAATCGCCACCGCGGACGAGTACTTCGTGTGCGGGCCGGGCAGCATGGCGGAGGAGGTTCGTGCCGCCATCAAGGACATCAACGGCGACGCGCCGGTTCGTTGCGAACGGTTTGCCGCGGCCGCGAGTCCGATCCGCCCGGCGAATGGCGCCGTGGCGACCGCGGCCGCGGCGCAGGAACTACTCGCCACGGTGTCGGTCACCATGGATGGCCGAAGGCGGACATTTCCCATGGCGCCGGGGGATGCGTCCGTGCTCGACGCCGCCGAGCGCGCGGGGCTCGAACTCCCGTTCTCCTGCCGGTCCGGCATCTGCGCAACGTGCCGCGTACGCGTCGTTGAGGGAAAGGTGGACATGATGCACAACGTTGCCCTGGCGCCGTGGGAACTCGATGCGGGATTCGTCCTGTGCTGCCAGGCGCGTCCCACCGCCGGAAAGCTCGAGTTGAGCTACGACGAAAAATGATCGATATGGGCACGGGGGGTTCATGATGTCATACGAAACCATTCTGTTTAGCGTCGATGCGGGCATCGCGCGGTTGACGTTGAACCGCCCGGATAAGCTCAATAGCTTCAACGTCGCCATGCATACCGAAGTGCGGCAAGCCTTGGAGCGCTTGCCCGAAGCTGGCGCCAGAGTGCTGGTCCTGACGGGCGCGGGGCGGGGCTTTTGTGCCGGGCAGGATTTGGGCGATCGCGCCGTTGCACCGGGCGACCAACAAGGTATCGATCTCGGCGAATCCATCGAAAAATACTACAAGCCCCTGGTGCTGGCGCTCGCCTCCCTGCCCATCCCGGTCATCGCCGCGGTCAACGGCGTCGCGGCAGGGGCGGGGGCCAATATCGCGTTGGCTTGCGATCTCGTCATCGCGGCGCGCTCGGCGAGTTTCGTGCAGGCGTTCTCGAGGCTCGGTCTGGTGCCGGATTCCGGCGGCACGTGGACCTTGCCACGGCTGGTGGGCAACGCGCGCGCGCTCGGCTTGACGCTGCTCGGCAACAAGCTGCCCGCGGAGCAGGCCGCAGCATGGGGGATGATCTGGCAAAGCGTGGATGATGCCGAATTGGAGTCCACGGTCCAAACGCTCGCGGAGCATTTCGCGGCCGCGCCGACGCGAGGTCTCGCGGCGACCAAGGCCGCGATCCGCGGTAGCTGGCGACACTCTCTCGACGAGCAACTCGACATCGAGCGGGACATGCAGCGCGAACTTGGGCGATCGGCGGACTATGCCGAAGGTGTCGCGGCTTTCGCCGGCAAACGGACGCCGAAGTTTCTGGGGCGTTGAGGCATGAGCACGGCACCGGATGACGCCACCAGCGATGCACGTCGCCGTGCACGCGCCGCCGCGGACGCGTTGTATGCGGGCGACAGCGCGTCGCAGGCGCTCGGCATCGAGTTGCTCGACGCGGCGCCGGGAAGCGTGCGGGTCGCCATGACGGTGCGCACCGACATGGTCAATGGCCATGGGATCTGCCATGGCGGAATTCTTTTCACGCTGGCCGACAGCGCCTTCGCGTTCGCCTGCAATTCGCGTGGAGAACCGATGGTGGCCGCCGGCGCCAGCATCGAGTTCCTGGCACCGGTTCCTCGAGGCGCGCGAGTTACAGCAACCGCGACAGAGACATCACGGACTTCGCGCGGCGGCATCTATGATGTGGTCGTCGCGGGAGAAACGGGCGAACCGCTCGCTTATTTTCGCGGTCGTTGCGCGCGTCTCCGGATTCCCGCGCAACCGGCGCAACCGCTGCCTAAGGATGATCGAAAATGACCGACGCTTTTATCTGCGATGCGATTCGGACGCCGATCGGGCGCTACGGCGGCGCGCTCGCGACCGTGCGGCCGGATGATCTGGCCGCGATCGTGCTGCGCGAATTGCTGCGCCGAAACTCGAGGCTCGATCCCGCCGCGGTGGACGACGTGATTCTCGGCTGCGCGAATCAAGCCGGCGAGGACAATCGCAATGTAGCGCGCATGGCGGTCCTTTTGGCGGGACTGCCGGTCGATGTGCCGGGCGCGACGCTCAATCGATTGTGCGGGTCGGGCCTCGATGCGGTGGCAGGCGCGGCGCGCATGATCATCGCGGGCGACGCCGACTTGGTGCTTGCGGGCGGAGTGGAGAGCATGAGCCGTGCGCCCTATGTGATGTCGAAGGGGGCAACGCCCTTCGCCCGGGACGTCCAGATGTTCGATACCACCATCGGCTGGCGCTTCGTGAATCCGGCGCTCAAACAGGCGTACGGCACCGACTCGATGCCGGAGACGGGGGAGAACGTTGCCGCGGACTTCGGCATTTCACGCGAGGATCAAGACCGGTTCGCCTTGCGCAGCCAGCAGCGGGCCCTGTCGGCGCAGGCGGCAGGACTCTTCGTGCCCGAAATTGTTCCCGTCTCGATTCCCGGAAAACGCGGCCAGGCGACCGTGGTCAGCGCCGATGAGCACCCGCGCGAAACCAGCCTCGAAGCGCTGGCAAAACTACCGACGCCCTTTCGCGCCGGCGGCACAGTCACCGCCGGAAACGCCTCCGGCGTCAACGACGGGGCCTGCGCCTTGGTGGTGGCGGGCGCCGATGCGGTGAAGCGGCATGGATTGAGGCCCCGGGCACGCATCATCGGCACAGCCGTCGCGGGCGTCGCGCCGCGGGTCATGGGGATGGGACCGGTGGCTGCGACGCGCAAGCTCCTGTCCCGGCTCAAGCTTACCCTTAAGGATATCGATGTCATCGAATTGAACGAGGCGTTCGCATCGCAGGCGCTTGCCGTGCTGCGCGAACTGGGAATCTCCGATGACGCCGCGCATGTCAACGCACAGGGAGGCGCCATCGCCTTGGGACATCCCCTCGGTGCGAGCGGCGCCCGATTGGTGACCACCGCCATCAATCAGCTCGAGCGGGGCGGCGGCAGGCGGTCGTTGTGCACGATGTGTATCGGCGTGGGGCAGGGGATCGCCATGGTCATCGAACGCGTGTGAGCGGCAGCGTCGACCGGCTGGAAGAATGCCAGGAGATTACGGCTAGAGCACTGCGGCCGCTACTGGACGGCGGCACCATTGCTCGAACGTCTGGAACGTGATGGGCAAGGGACTTGCGGACTGGAGCTAAACCTATGCAACTGCAGAACTATGCGTGTGGACAATGGCATACCGGGCGCGACCGCGGCGTCGGCATGCGCGACGCGACCAGCGGCGAGATCGTCGGCAACGCATCGTCGACGGGTCTCGATTTTGCCGCAATGCTGTCGCATGCGCGAGACGTCGGCGGTCCCGCGCTACGCGCGCTGACGTTCCACGAGCGAGCGGCCTCGTTGAAGGCCGTGGCGAAGCGACTCGCGGAATTGAAGGAGGAATTCTATTCGTTGTCCTTCCGGACGGGCGCGACCAGAAACGATTCGGCGATCGACATAGAGGGCGGCATCGGTACGGTGTTCGCGTTTGCCGGCAAGGGTTCCCGGGAATTGCCCAACAGCCGGGTGTATCTGGACGGTGCGGTGGAAGCTCTCTCGAAGGGCGGGACTTTCGTCGGCCGGCACATCTATGTCTCGCGCGAAGGCGCGGCGGTGCACATCAATGCGTTCAATTTTCCGGTTTGGGGCATGCTGGAGAAATTCGCTCCCGCGATCCTGGCCGGAGTTCCCGTCATCGTCAAGCCGGCAACGGTGACGGCGTACCTGGCCGAACTCGTCGTGCGCCGGATCGTCGAGTCCGGCCTTCTGCCCGAAGGCGCGCTGCAGCTGGTGTGCGGCAGTCTCGGCGACTTGTTCGAACACCTGAATTGCCAGGATACGGTGTCCTTCACGGGATCGGCCGACACCGCCGCTCGGTTGCGAGTGCATCCCACCATCATCCGGCGTGCCGTGCGCTTCGTGGCGGAAACCGATTCATTGAACTCGAGCATTCTCGGAGCTGATGCGAGATCCGGCACGCCGGAATTCGATTTGTTCATCCGGGAGGTCGTTCGCGAGATGACGATCAAGGCTGGCCAGAAGTGCACGGCCATTCGCAAGGCGCTGGTCCCTGCGCCCATCGTCGACGACGTCGTCGCCGCCCTGCGGACCGCCTTGGGAAAGATCAGCGTGGGCAACCCGCGGGTTGAAGGCGTCCGCATGGGACCCCTCGTCAGCTTGGATCAGCGCATGGATGTGTCGAATCGAGTCGCCGAATTGCGCAATGACGCCGAACTCGTCGCGGGCAGTCTCGATCGATTTGAATTGCTGGATGCCGACCGCCAGCGCGGGGCGTTCGTGCCGCCGTTGCTGCTTCTCTGCCGCAATCCGCATGCGGCACGCGCCGTTCATGAGGTGGAGGCATTCGGCCCGGTCGCGACCGTGCTGCCTTATCAAGACACGGAGGATGCCATCGCGCTCGCGCGGCGCAGCGCGGGCAGCCTGGCTGCATCGGTGTTCTCCGCGGACGATGCGCTTGCGAGCCGCCTCGTGCTGGGGCTGGCTCCCTACCACGGACGAATACTGGTCGTGAATCGCGATTGCGCGAAGGAGTCGACCGGGCATGGGTCGCCGCTTGCTCCGTTGGTCCACGGCGGACCCGGGCGTGCCGGCGGCGGTGAGGAAATGGGCGGCATTCGCGGGGTGCTGCACTACATGCAGCGTACCGCGGTACAAGGATCGCCGCAGTCCATTACCGTCACGGGCGGCCGCTGGGTGCGCGGCGGCAGGCTGCGCCATCCGGGGATGCATCCGTTCCGCATTCCGTTCAATGAGCTTCAGTTGGGAGACACCCTGCAGTCCGTGGAGCGCGAGGTTACCGTGGACGACATCGAGCGCTTTGCGGCACTGTCGGGCGACAACTTCTACGCCCACATGGACGAGCACGAGGCTGCGCGCAATCCTTTGTTCGGGGGACGCGTTGCGCATGGGTATTTCCTCATCTCGGCGGCGGCCGGGCTGTTCGTCGATCCTGCCTATGGGCCGGTTCTCGGGAACTATGGCCTCGATCACTTGAGATTCGTCAAGCCGGTCAAACCGCGGGACCTTATCAAGGTGCGCCTGACTTGCGCCGAAAAGAGCCTGCGAGCGGAGAAGGGCTGGGGTGAAGTGGCCTGGGATACCGAGATCACGAATCAGCTCGAGGAGACGGTCGCCGCATATACCGTGCTGACGATGGTGAGCATTCACGCCGTGCCGGATCAGGCCGTGCCGGATCTGAAAGGGGTGTAGGCATGTCTCCGGATCCAGCCCGCTACTCAGGCGAATTTTCAAGTTTGCAGTTCCATGCGCCGGAGACCGGGATACTGGAAATCGTCATATCGAATCCGGGCCGAATGAACTCGGCAACCGAGGCCATGCACTCGGACCTTGCGCTGGTTTGGCGTGCCATCGACCTTGATGACGACGTGCGGGTGGTCATCGTCCGCGGCGACGGCGAACATTTTTCCTCAGGCGGCGATTTCGGCATGATCGACCGCATGATCGCGGATCAAGCAACCTTGATTCGTGTCTGGAAGGAAGCGAGCGACCTTGTCTACAATCTGATCAACTGCTCGAAACCCGTGGTATCGGCGATTCGCGGCAACGCCGTAGGGGCCGGGCTTGCGGTCGCCTTGCTCGCGGATGTGTCGATCGCCGCCGATACCGCGCGCATCCTCGATGGCCACACCCGTCTCGGTGTCGCCGCCGGCGATCATGCCGTCATCATTTGGCCGCTTCTATGCGGTCTTGCCAAGGCCCGGTACTACCTGCTCACCAATAGACCCATGTCAGGAGTCGAGGCCGAACGCTTGGGGCTCGTGGGTTTGTGCGTTCCCGATGCGGTTGTTTTGGAAACCGCGTTGGAAGTCGCGCGGACCTTGAATTCAGGGAGCCGAACCGCGATCCGCTTCACCAAACATGCGCTCAACAATTGGCTGCGTCTTGCCGGACCGAGCTTCGACGCCTCTCTGGCCCTGGAGATGCTGGGCTTTCGCTTGAGCGACGCGCGCGAAGGGGTTGATGCGGTGAAGACCAAAAGAAAGCCCGAATTCTGACATGTGTTGCGACTGGGAGTGGCGATGAGTCGAGATCAAGCTCAAGCGGTCCTCGAACCGATCGAACGCGCATCGACCGACGAGCTTCGAGCCCTGCAACTCGAGCGTCTGCAATGGTCATTGCGGCATGCCTACGACAACGTCGGCCACTACCGGGAATCTTTCGACGCGGCCGGCGTGCATCCCTCGGATTTGAAGCGCTTCGAGGATCTGAGGCGATTCCCCTTCTTGACCAAGCAGGACTTTCGAGCGCGGTACCCGTTTGGACTGTTTGCGGTGCCTCGAGCGCAAATCGCGCGAATTCATGCCTCATCCGGCACCACCGGCAAGCCCACCGTGGTGGGTTATACGCGGGAGGATATCGACACCTGGGCCGGATTGGTCGCACGCAGCATTCGTGCGGCCGGCGGGCGGCCGGGCGACATGGTGCACGTGGCCTATGGGTACGGGCTGTTCACGGGAGGTCTTGGTGCACACTACGGTGCGGAACGCCTCGGATGCACTGTGATCCCGATGTCCGGCGGCCAAACTGAAAAACAAGTTCAGCTGATCGCCGATTTTCGACCCCGAATCATCATGGTCACACCGTCGTACATGCTGGCCATCGCCGAGGAAATGGGCCGCCAGGGGATGGACGCGCGGGCCTGTTCCCTTGAAATCGGCATCTTCGGCGCCGAACCCTGGACCGATTCGATGCGCGCCGAGATGGAGCGGAGGCTTGGGCTGGCGGCGCTCGACATCTACGGTATATCCGAAGTCATGGGGCCTGGCGTGGCCCAGGAGTGCGCTGAGTCGAAGGATGGGCTCTGTATCTGGGAAGATCATTTCTATCCGGAAATCGTCGACCCGGCAACGGGTGCGGTGTTGCCGGAGGGAGCCGAGGGCGAACTGGTGTTCACCTCACTAACCAAGCGGGCGCTCCCCGTCATCCGCTACCGGACGCGCGACCTCACGCGACTGCTGCCCCCGACCGCCCGCAGCATGCGGCGGATGGGAAGAATTTCCGGCCGAAGCGACGACATGCTGATCGTGCGCGGAGTGAACGTGTTCCCGACGCAGATCGAGGAGTTGATCTTTCGGTGTCCCGGCCTGTCCGCACATTATCAGCTTGAACTCACCCGCGAAGGACCTCTGGACGCGTTGGCAGTTCACGTGGAGCATGCACCGGACACCGCCGCCGCGCGCCGGGAGGCCGCCACCCACGAGTTGGCGCATCTCGTGAAAGCGCACGTGGGCGTCAGCGTGCGCGTCGAGTTGCATGCACCGGGCGCATTGGAGCGATCGACCGGCAAGGCCCGCCGTGTCATCGATCGGCGCGATCGGTCCTGACCCCGGGACGCGTCTTCCGCCGCATGTCCGGGCAAGGTTGATTAGTTCGACAAATTCTAGTTGGACAATAAGTGATTGACAATCAAATGGTTAATACATATATCTAATGTAAATTATACAATCTGTATGACCGGCCGGCGCAAGGTCTACTTCGAGCCCTGAGGCGGCGAACCCAACGCCGCGGTGCTGTAACGCGAAACGGCGCGCGTGTCAGAAACGGGGCGGGAGTCAGAATCGGCGCGCGTGTCAGAAACGGGTCGGGAGTCGGAATCGGTGCGGGCGTTGGAATCGGCGTGCGTGTCGGAATCGGGACGCGTGTCGTCACGCGTGTCGTGTTCCGCCGCGGCCTGAGAACGATCCTCATTCATCGGCAGCCAAACGGCGGCGCGCGCTACCGGGTTCGCTGATACGTTGCGTCCGGCTGGGGCGATGGCCACGTAGAAAACCTCCCGACGCGCCCGCGACGCTCCCGGAACGAGCTTTATAAAGAAGCTCATCGAGTTCTTTCCCTTCGGAAAGGATTGAATCACCTTACTCTGATGGACGTAGTCGATGCCCGGTTTGGCAGATGCAGCCTCTGTCCACCACATGAATTCGGTGTCGCCCGGCATGAAGGACGAACGGCGCACACGAATCTCGGCAAAATGCTGACCCGAACGGACCGTAGAGTTGTCGGCGGAAACCAACAGGGGGCGGTCCGACGCGCGCACAGGTTTCGGCTGGCTCGCATCATGCCCTCGATTGTTCGAAAGATTCGGCGAGTTCTCCGGAGTCTGCGGCGCCGGGTTGGGCGCCGCGTTGCGCACCCCGGAGTCCGCCGGCGCCCCATCCTGGCTGGTCGCAGCGGGGACTTCGCCGGGCTGCTGATTTGGCGGGTTGGGCTGGTTTGAGTAGTTGGCTGCCAGCTCCGGAACGGCGTCATGGCTGGTCGCTCTGCTGCCCGACGCCCAACGGACGAATGAAACCCAGACGCTGACCGTCATCAACAGCGCGACGAACATCGTGGTGGCTCTCAAGGAGGCGCTCGTGCGGCGATCCGCAGGGGCGGTTTGCAGGCCACGGACGCCTGGCGCCGGCCGCGCCGCTGCGCGCTCGACATTCATTTTGTTCAGCCAGGCGCGTACCGAAATGGACCGACCCGCACGATGCCAGGACAGACCCATCGCGAGCGTTTGCCACTGCTGGCGTGTCAGGCCTGGCGGCCGTTGCGGCACTATTCCGAGATCGCGCGCTTCCGTCGCCGGCCGCCGCTGAAAGGGATGCGTTCCCGCAAGCAATTCGTAAGAGAGACACGCGAGGGCATACAGGTCGTCGCGCGGGTCGGGCGCCCGCCCCGCCAGGAGTTCGCAGCACGCGTAGGAAGGCGTTACCGAGGAACGGGCAGGTCTCCGGTGCACGACGTCCTCGGCGTACCGCCCAACCGAATTATTGAAATCCAGGATCCTCACGTCGCCGGAGTGCATGATCATGACGTTGTGGGGCTTCAAATCTGCGTGCACCACATTGCGAGAATGCGCGTGCGCCAGTGCGGAACCAAGGTCTCGAATGATTCCCCATGCCAGCGGCCGCGACAGCGGCGCGGGGTGCAACCGAGCCATCACGCTGCTCAACAGTTCCCCCTCGAGAAGCTCCATGGTAAAAAAATCGACGTCTCCGTCGCGATCCATTTCGTACACATTGACGATGTTTTCATGCGAGAGCGTCTGAGCGCAGTAGAACTCGCGTCTGAAGTCCGCGAGCAAATCCCGGCGATCGTCGGCGTTCCGCTGCAGTATTTTTATCGCAACATATCGATCTTCCTCGGGAAGATCCGAGCGGTGGCGATCCAGTGCTTTGAACACCGTGCCCTTGCTGCCTATCCCCAAGCGCTCTTCCAGAACATAGCGATTGCGTATGACGCAGCCGACCCGAACTGGCGATG
>Ga0137358_10000275_pt1 | contig 21886 bp, 22 predicted proteins | sample Mad1_20_16metaG_FD_105551 | JGI IMG/M metagenome (GOLD analysis project Ga0137358, IMG submission 105551) | Vadose zone soil microbial communities from Angelo Coast Range Reserve, California, USA - Mad1_20_16 metaG | ecosystem: Environmental > Terrestrial > Soil > Vadose zone | place: USA... | reverse complement strand
GGTCGACGGCGCGATCTATGGCCGCGGTGCGCAGGACATGAAGAACGAAGGCCTTGCTCAGCTGGTGGTGATGGTCATGCTGAAGCGCGAGAAAGCGGTGCTGGATCGAGACGTGATTTTTTTGGCGGTCAGCGACGAGGAGGCGGGCGATACGGGCACAGATTGGATGATTGCCAACCGGCGCGAATTGTTGGGGAACGCTGAGTTCCTGATCAACGAAGGCGGCGAGAACCTTCTGGAAAACGGCAAGGTGCGTTACATCGGTGTGGATGTCGGAGAGCCCCCCTTCTGGCTGCACCTGGTGGCGCATGGACGCCCGGGGCACGGTTCGGGCCCCATCGCCGAGTCGACACCGAACCAGCCGGTGCGCGCGCTCAATCGCATTCTTGCCTACCATCCGCCTGACAAACTGCTTCCGGGGGTCGAAGAGTTCCTGCACGATAGGGCGCCGTACGAGACGCCCGAGCGTGCCCGTCAGTTCCGCAACATCAGGCAGGCGCTGCAGGACGAGAAGTTTCAGGAGAAAGTCGCCCAGGACGAGTCATTGAACTTTCTGCTGCGCAACACCCTCTGGTTGACCATGCTGGGCGGATCGGAGCAGACCAACGTGATTCCACCGGATGCATGGGCCAATCTCGACCTGCGCTTGCTGCCGGGGGAAGACCCGCAGCAGTTCTGGAAACGATCCGCCGAATCGTCAATGATCCCGATGTTTCGGTGGAACCGCAGCAAGCGGAATTCCGCGGGGCTAACTACTCGCCCACCAATACCGCTCTCTACGATGCGATCCGGCAAGTTTCCAGCCAGTATTTTGCAGGCACTCCCGTGGTGCCGCGCCTCACGAGCGGGTACACGGAGAACCAGCGCTTCCGTCCGCTGGGCATCAACGCCTACGGATTCTCACCCTACACCGCCACCGATGCCGAAGGCAGTACGGAACATGGCAACGACGAGCGCATCCGGGTGGAGGAAGTGCGGCGCGGGCCGAAGATCCTGTACGACGTTGTGATGGCGGTGGCGGGCGCGCCATGAAACCCACGAAGTGAGGAGTTCTATGGACGATCGAGATCCACGGGACATACGCGATCCAGCCAGCGACATTGCAAGGAGCTACGACAGCGTCGCTCGCGAGTACGCGGACGAAATCTATGCTGAACTAGCGGGCAAGCCATTCGACCGGGAATTGCTTGATCGGTTCGCAAAACGGATGGGTAGCGGTCGAGTGTGCGATCTTGGATGTGGTCCCGGGCAAATCGCGCGTTATCTTCGGGACCGGGGCGTTAACGTGTTTGGTCTGGATCTCTCCTCCGGAATGCTTGCGCAGGCTCGCCGTCTTAATCCTGAGATCCCGTTTGTGCAGGGTTCCATGCGGGCGCTGGGGTTGGGTCCGGAAACGCTCGATGGCATCACTGCTTTCTATTCCATCATTCACATTCCGCGCCAGCAAGTGGTGAGTGCGTTGAGCGAGATGCGGAGAGTCCTGAAACCGCGCGGATGCCTTCTGATTACGTTTCACCTCGGCAGCGAAGATGCTCATCACGACGAGCTGTTCGGCCGGGTGGTAAACCTGGACGTGGCCTACTTCACGACGCTGGAGATGAGTGGGTACTTGCAAGCGGCGGGCTTTCGGGTGGAAGAAGTGCTGGAGCGGGATCCCTACGCTCCGGAAATTGAATATCAAAGCCGGCGAGGCTACATTCTTGCTTCACGAGCACAAAACTGATTGGTTGACGTCACTTCGCGGCCTGGGCATTTGCCTTGGGTAACACGTACTGGTCCACGTAGCGATAAAGCTGGTCGCGATTTGCAGCGCGATAGGCCGGGAAGTCGAGGGCGATCTCACGGTCGGCGCGGTTCAGGAGAACGAACGATTCGAGCAGGCCGTCATGGTCGATCTGAATCAGCGCCAGTAAAGATGGGTCCAGCTTCTCAGCTTTCTTCTGAGAAGCCACCTCGGGCGCGAGAACCTTGACCAGCGTGTCCAGAGCCTCGGTTTCTTCCTTCAACGAGCGGCGGTACGTGGATTCGCCAGGAAACTCTTTCTTGAATTTGCCCTGCTGCCAGGTTAAGTGAATTCCACTGTACGCGATCCATCCGGCCGCTTCCGGACTGTCCTGCTTAAGGGAGTGCTCATCAATGGTGACGGTGGTCTTGCCGCCCTCAGTTTTTGCTGACGATTTGTTTTCCAGCAGGATCGCATGGAAGGGCTGGTTTACCCGATCGGCCCACTGGCGCAAGGCGGACCATGGGGGACGATTGTAAGGTTCGGCGATAACCGCGTTGATGTACTTTTCGCGGGCCTCTTCGTTTTTGCCGGCGGCCGCGAGCGCGTCACCCCAATAGCGGTATGCAGTCTCGCGATCGGGATTGATCTTGATAGCATGCGCAAACCACTCTCCCGCGCTGTTGTAGGCATGCTCTTTGAAGTAGACGTCTCCGACGAAAACTGCCGCGTCGTAGTTCTTGGGATCGAGTTCGAGCACATGTAGGTAGCCTTCGCGCGCCTTGTCGAGATCACCCTTCGCAAAGCTGGCCTCGGCGGCTTTCATGGCGTCGTCGACGTCATTGCGCTCAGAGAACTTAGGCTCGGAGCCATCCTCGGGAATGGAGAGCAGAACTTCCAGCATTTCGCCGTGGTCGCCTTGTTTCTTCGCTTCTAATCCCAGGGCGCGCGCTTGCAGGCGGGCCCTCTTCCGTGCGTCGGGATCCGTTAGGGTCGCCGAATCCTGGAGAATGCAGTAGGCCCAATGCTCCTTCACCACGAAATCCGAAGGATGGATGGCTGCAAGTCTCTCCAGCAGCGGCATGGCGTCCACAAACTTGCCTCTGCGATACAGGTCAACCGCCTTGAGACGCAGGGCTTTGGTTGCTTGGTCTTCGTGTGTGAGATCGACGGGAGGCGTGCCGGGCGCGGGTTGGTCTTGCGCGAGTGCACGCGAGGTGCAGGCTGCGAGAATGACGACACAGACAACGGCGATGCGACAGTTCTGGATCGTCGACTTGCCGACCATACTTGTCTCTCCTACCCGTGCGCGGCTTTCGAACGCGGCAGAGTCAGGGTAATACGGGGGCGTGTACTCGCAAATGGCACTTGTGGGTCGCAACCTACGGGCACGTGATTTCCAGGGTGCGGGCAGCGCTTCGCGACGACCGGCGGGGACGCCCGTCGCTCCATCAATCTTCACAAAACTTCTGGTATTGCTCGTAGATGAAGTGGTCAGTCATTCCAGCAATGTAGTCGCACACAACGCGGGCCAACGGCTCCTGGCCCGCCTTCTGCTGATAGTTGTGCGGCAAAGTCGAGGGTTTCTCCATCCAATAGGCGAACAGGGCGCCTACGATGATCTCCGCATCATCCTTTTCTTCCGCGAGCGACGGGCTGAAGTAAAGATTCTCGTAAAGGAATCCCTTGGTAACACGCCTCTCCTCTTCAACCACTGGACTGAGCGCCGCGAGCCTCTCGGGGGAGGTTCGCACCTCTTGGAGTGTCTGTACGTTCGCCGCCTTCACACGCTGCTTCGTATTCTCGATCAGGTCGCCGACCAGGCGATCGAGCATGCGCTTGATGATCTCGTTGAATTTTAGCTTCTCGGGGGCGTCTGGGTAAATCTTTTCGACCTCTACGTAGAAGCGTTCGAACACCGGGATGCCGCTGCGAATGTCATCGAGCGACAGCAGGCGGGCCTCGAAGCCATCGTCAAGGTCGGCCGTGTTGTAGGCGATTTCGTCCGCCAAATCGATGAGTTGTGCCTCCAGCGGGGGACACTGCTCGAGCAGATACTCCGCCAGTTCCGGGAACTGCTTGGGACCGTAATCGCGGGAGTGCTTGATGATGCCTTCGCGCACTTCGAAGGTCAGATTCAGCCCTCGGAAGGCGGCGTAGCGCAGCTCGAAATCTTCCACGATGCGCAAGGCATGCAGGTTGTGATCGAAGGAAAGACCATGGGCTCGCATGGCGGTGTCCAGCGCTTTTTCCCCTGCATGACCGAAGGGCGGATGCCCCAGATCGTGAACCAGGGCTAGCGCTTCTACCAGGTCCACGTTCAAGCCTAGCGCGCCCGCAATCGTCCGAGAGATCTGCGCGACCTCAATCGTGTGAGTGAGCCGGTTGCGGAAGTGATCGGAGTAGCGTCGGGTAAAGACCTGGGTCTTGGCTTCGAGCCGGCGGAAGGCGCGCGCGTGGATTACCCGGTCACGGTCGCGCTGGAAGTCGTTGCGGTAGGGGTGCTGCGGCTCGGGATGACGGCGTCCGCGCGAATGTTCCACGCGCACGGCGTAGTCGGCGAGCATGGGGCGAGTGTAGCAGGTTTTCGGGAGCGCCGAGCTCAACGCACTTACGGCTTTTCCGACTGCTGCGCGAGCTTTACCTTCGCGGATTCAAGCTTTTTCTGGACGCGCGCGAGATCGTCGTTGTCCACTTCGGCGGCCACGGTCTTGCTCCACTCTGCGACTGCGCGTTCCCAGTGAACCGCGGCGAGTTTCAAACGCCCAGTCTTCTGATACAAGTCGCCCAGGTGATCATGCACGGTAGGATCAGTTCCGATCCTTTGCGAGGCCTTCACTAATTGCTCTTCTGCCTGATCGTACTTGCCCATGCGGAAGTACGCCCAACCGAGCGAATCGAGATAAGCTCCGTTTGAGGGATCCAGTTCCACGGCTTTCCGGATCAGAGTGAGCGCTTCGTCGAGCTTAACACCGCGGTCGGCCAGCATGTAGCCCAGGTAATTGAGCGTCATGGCATTCTGCGGATCGTTTGCCAGCACCTTGCGGAACCACTCTTCCGCCTGCTCGTATTTTTTCTGGCGCTCGTAGCTCGAACCACGCAGGAAGTAGACGTACTCCTTGTCATCAGGCTTGGTGGAAAGTCCCTCAGCCTTGTCGAGCGCCTGTTGCGCGTCGTCCCAGCGCTTGAGGCGTGTGTTCATCTGCGCCAGCGTGATGTATACATCGCGATCTTCGGGAGCTCCCTTGAGGAGCGTACGAACGTCGGCAAGCGCCTTGTCGGGCTGCCCGGCATCCGCCAACTGCGCGGCATAAACCATGTGCAGGCCGCGATCGTTGGGCAGCTTCTGCACTGCTTCTTTCGCAACCGCTGTGGCTTGCTGCCACTGCTTCGCCTCGCGATACGTATCAATAACCTGCTGATAGCCGCGCACGGCGTTGTCGTCGCCCAAGGCGATCATCTTGCGAAATACTTCCACGGCTTCAGGGTACTTTTCCTGGTCACGGTAAACGGTGCCCAGACGCTCCAAGAAGACAGCGCGATTATTGCGCTCGCCCTGGGCGTAGTTGCTGTCGGGTTTCTCCGTCTTCTTGAGCAGATCCTGCAGGGTCTGCGCGGCCTCGTCGTAGCGGCCCTGGGCCTGGTAAACGGCGGCCATGTTGTACGGGACTTCGATCGAGTCCTGCACCATGCCTTCGGCCTTCTTCAGGTTCTCCAGCGCGAGATCGAACTTGCCGCTCTTGCGGTAGATCTCGGCCATGTGCAGGTAGGTCTGCGCATCCTCCGGATTCGCGTCGGCGATGATTTTGTACTGCTCAAGCGCCGCATCCGTCTGGCCATCGTTCATCAAGTTTTCAGCCAGCCCGCGGATTGCGTCCAGATTGTCGCGGTCGAGTTCAATTGCGTGCCGGTAGGCGTTGATGGCTTCTTGGTATTGCTTCTGCTGCTCGTAGGTGTAGCCGAGAGCGGAGTACATCTTCGCCGAACGGCCTGCGTCCGGCACGGAACTCAGCACCTGCACGGCCCGCTTGGCATCGCCCTCCTCGTTGTACAGGTACGCCAGAGTTGTGACGGCTTCTTCCGAGTCGGGCTGCAGCTTGACCGCGGTCTTGAATTCGGCTTCCGCCTTCGTCAGGTCGTTGTTCAGACGGTAGAGACGTCCGAGAAGCAGGTGATCGTCAACGTTGTCAGGCTCGATCTTGATAATCTGTTCGTACTGCTCGATAGCAAGCTTGAGCACGTTGCCCGAGCCACTGCCGGATTGCATATCGCCCAGCGAGCGGAGATAGATTCGTCCCAGCAACTTATGTGCTTCCAGATTGTTCGGATCACGCTTAAGGATGTCCTGCGCTTCGAGCACAGCATCGCGGATGCGGCCTGTTTTCGCGTAGAGTTCGGCCAATGCGGACGTAAGGTATTCCGAGGAGGGGTCGGCTTCGATCGCCAGCCGATACTCCTCAATCGCCTTGGTCGCCAGTTCGCTCCGACCATAGACGGCAACCTGTTCCTCATACATATGAGCGACGGCGTAGTGGTAGTAGGCGGCTGCTTTATCAATCTTATGCGCGGGGGGCTGGGCGGACGGTTTCGCGTCCGTAGTGGGGCTGGCCTGGCCGAAACTGAAGGCCGACGCCGCCAAAAATAGCGAAAAAACCAATAAAAATCTCTTCATCTCGTCCCTTAAAGCCCCAAAAGTCTTAGCGATTTAGATGCTCAACCGCCGCGCGTGGGTGTATTTGAATTGTACTCCGAGCCTTGCGGGAAGCGAAAGGACGCGGATGCCGGTAACACGCGGAAGTAACCACGGAAGGACAGGTACGGATGGGTGCCGAGGGCAATATATGTGGACAGATGCCCGCCGCCTCGCCCCCACCCATTTTCAATTGTCAATTGACAACTGCCGATTGGGACCCGTTCACCTGCACCAAATTGGCATTCGGCAATTGGCCATCGAAAAATCCTCTCTAGTGCCGGAAGTGCCTGACGCCCGTGAAGATCATAGCCATGCCGTGGCGGTCGGCGGCTTCAATGACTTCCTGGTCCCGGACCGAGCCGCCGGGTTGAATAATCGCGGTCGATCCGGCCTTGGCGATCTCTTCTACACCGTCGGGGAAGGGAAAAAACGCGTCGGAAGCCGCGACGGTGCCTTTCAGGGGTAACTGCGCCTTCATCACGCCAATTTTGCACGAATCCACACGGCTCATCTGGCCGGCGCCCACTCCTACTGTCTGACCATCCCGAACGTAGAGAATCGCATTGGATTTCACGTGCTTGCACACCTTCCAGCCAAACAGCAATGCTCGCTTTTCTTCGGGCGTGGGCGGACGCTTGGTTACAACCCTGAGGTCAGCCGGGCTGAGCGGGCGGATGTCTTCGTCCTGGACAAGCATTCCACCCGACACGTTCTTGAGCACCCATTTCTGATTGGATCCTGCGACTTGTACGAGGCGTAGATTCTTCTTGGCGGCGAACTTCGCCTTGGCGTTATCGTCGAACCCCGGGGCAGCAATTACTTCGAGGAACAGCTTGGCCATTTCCTCCGCAGCCTCGTCATCGATAACACGATTGACGCCGATGACCCCTCCAAACGCCGACACCGGATCGCATTCCAGTGCTTTCTGGTACGCCTCAAGCAAGGTTTTGCCGGTGGCCGTCCCGCAGGGATTGGTGTGCTTGATGATCGCGACGACCGGTTCGTCAAACTCCTGGGCGAGGTCCCATGCGGCTTGCAGGTCGACAATGTTGTTGTAGGAGAGCTCCTTGCCTTGCAGTTGCTGTCCGTTGGCCACACCCTTGCCCGAGCCGTCGGAGTACATCGCTGCCTTCTGATGCGGATTCTCTCCGTAGCGAAGATCCATGATTTTTTGGAATGACATGCGCAGTGTGTGTGGGAACCCTTCCGCAGGACGCAGATCGAAGTGCCCATTGGCATTCACGCGTTCGAGCGTCGAGGCGATGGCCGAGTCATAGGCAGCCGTCGTAGCAAAGGCTTTCTGAGCGAGCTGCCATTTTGTGGCCGCCGAGAGTTCGCCGCCGGACTTCGCCATTTCCTCGGCAAGCGCGCCATAATCCGAGGGCGACGTCACCACTGCCACATCCTGGAAGTTCTTAGCGGCGGAGCGGATCATTGATGGCCCGCCGATATCGATGTTTTCGATCAGTTCGTCGAAATGTACGCCTTCCTTGGCTGCGGTCTTCTCGAAGGCGTACAGGTTGACGACCACCATATCGATGGGCTGAATGCCATGCTCGGCGACGGCCGTTCGGTGCGAAGCATTTTCGCGCCGGTGCAGGATGCCTCCGTGCACCTTGGGGTGAAGGGTCTTGACTCGCCCATCGAGCATCTCAGGAAAGCCCGTGAGGTCCGAAATGTCTTTCACCGAGATGCCGGAATCGCGTAGCAGCTGGGCGGTCCCCCCGGTCGAGATCAATTCGACTCCCAGGCTCGCGAGCTGGCGGGCGAAGTCCACCAAGCCGGTTTTATCGGTCACACTCAAAATGGCACGCTGAATCTTTGCCATGAAACGCCTCGCACGATGAAGGAATGATGCTGCAGAAGGGGCGACGAACAATTCTAACAGAGCAGCTGTCAGCTGTTAGTCGTTGGCAAAGGCACGATGGGGGCTTCTCGGTGCGCCCTCAATGTTTGCGTGGGCCTTCGTTTTGATTGACAATTTGATGCGGATCAACAACTGGAGGTCGGTGTCAGAGAATGTGACCGACAGGGCCGTGAAGAACAACGATGATGTGGGAAAAGCCGCGGTCCTGCCAACCGCTAACGACCAAAAGCCAACAGCTAGGTCTTCGCTTTGGCCTTCAGCTTGACATGCCCATTCTGCAGTTCGACCGAATACTCGACTACTTCGCAGCCGTACTGTTTGCGGATCTGGCTGGTCTTGTTCTTGACGAACGTGCTGAAGGAATCGAGGTTCCCCGTGACCGCCTCACCCGATTTCTTCTTGGCGGCGACCAGAGCGTTGTAGAGCCGTTCGACCTGCTCGCTTTCTGCCTTGACGGCGGAGCATTCGACTCTGAACGAGCGAGGCTCGGAAGCTGCGCCCACGCCATAGACGGGGTGATGCTGGGCGGGGTGTACCTCGGGGACGCGGACGCCTTGCACTGACAGCAGCGCATCCTGTGGGCGCCGATAGCCTTCCTCGCGGATGCGGCTCTTTTTACGCCACAAGTCGCTGTAGATGGCGTAGCGCTGGGCCATTTCGTTGTAGCGGAAACGCTGCGAGAAAGTCATCCGTCCACCGTCGGAATGCTTGCGCAGCAAGGCGAGCACTTTCCACTCCAGATCGTTGGGTGGGCGCTTGGTGGGATTGTTGAAAAACACTTCGTACTCGATCTTCAGACGTCGAAGCAGCGAGTCAAGGTGGGTTAGTTCTTCATCGATAGTCACAGACGCGCCTCACCTGCGACTAGTTTAGGGATGCTACGACCTTTCGAGCAGATACCGGCCGGGCACGGAGGGAGTAGAACGAAAGTAACGGAAAACAGCTTCGAGCTTTGAGCTGCGAGCCTGCTCCCCAAAGTACGACTCTGTTTTGAATGCAAGAGGCAGAGCTAGGCACGACGATCTGAGGCTGCTCGTTGCAGGAGTTCAATTTGGAAGAGGAATCTAAAAGGCTCGGGGCTCACAGCTCGAAGCTCGCAACTTAGCGCGCCGAACTCGCCGCCATCTTCTTCACCATGGCGAGCACGAGTTTGCGATCACTGTCATTGAGACTTGTCGAGTAACGCCGAATCTGGCTGAGGAAACGCACTTCGTCTTCCGACAGCTGCGGCAGACCTTTCGATCCATTGCTGTGACCCGAGTCGGAGAAGAACTGTGATAGCGGGAGCTCCATGGCGCCGGCGATTTTTGCCAGGGTGTCGAGCGAAGGAATGGTGTGTCCGTTTTCAACTCGCGACAGGTAGCAGCGCAGCAGGCCAGTACGCTTTTCGATGTCGCCCTGGGACATGCCTTTCTGCAGGCGGTAGTTTCGGATGGTCTCGCCAATGTTCATAGAGAGCACAAACAAACGTCCAAGGCCGACAGATGGACTGCATAGTAACCAGAGTAGTACCGTCTGGCAAGTAGAAATTGCTGAGCAACAAAACCGTTTTGAACGAACCGTTTGCCTGCAGCTTGAGAATTGACGCCGCGATTTCCACTGTGGGAAGGCGTGCGATTTCGAGGAATGGCTGGCCAGGAAGTTAACCGGACGCGGTGTTGCTGATCGACTTTGGCACAAGCGCAGGGTTTAGGACTATCATTTGAACATCAATTCTAAGCTCCGAATGCCCGATGTGACGAACGCCACCAGGTCGCCTGGGTCTTTAGTTGCAAGCTCACTTCCCCAAGTTCCATATTTCTTGAGCAAGGAGTCATTCCGATGTCTGAAACAGTAAACGTAGCGCTTTGGGTTCGTCTGGATGCCAAGCCCGATAAAGAGTCGATTGTCGAAGATTTTCTGCGCTCCGCGCTACCCTTGGTCGACCAAGAGCCCGCCACGACCGCTTGGTTCGCAATCAAGCTTGGGCCCTCCACATTCGGGATCTTCGACGCCTTCCCCGACGAGGCAGGCCGTCAGGCACATCTCGGGGGCAAGGTGGCTGCGGCTCTGATGGAGAAAGCTCCCGAGCTTCTGGCGCGAGCTCCACAAATTGAGAAAGTCGACGTCCTTGCCGCAAAACTGCGGCAACCGAGCGTGGAGAAAGCCGCGTAAGCGGCCCTTCGAGAGTCCAAGAAGTGCACAGTTTCGTCGTGACGCAAGATGCGCCCTCGTTCCGCGGATTGGTGTCCGCTCAAGGTCTGCGGCTATTTCTTGAGTGTGCTGGCGAGAAAAGCGACCGTGCGTTTCCAGGCATCGGCCGCATCGTCGGCGCGATAGCCTCCCGTGTTGTTCGGATTTTCGAACGCGTGGCCGGCGTCCGGATAAATCTTGATGTCGACCTTCTTCCCCGCCTGCTTCAGCGACTCTTCAAATTTCTTGACGTCAGCCGGCGGAATTCCCTGGTCCTGGCCGCCGAAATTGCCCAGGATCGCCGCATTGATCTTGCCCAGCGCGGCAGGGTCCGTCGCCAAGTGTCCGTAGTTGATCACCGTCGCCGTTAGAGTTGGCTCCTGCAGCGCGACATCGAGCGAGTACCCGCCGCCCATGCACCAGCCAATCGAGGCGATGCGGTCTTTCTTTACGTTGGGTTGCGACTTGAGGTATTCCACCGCCGCGTGCAGGTCGCGGAGAGCGCGGTCCTCCGGCAGTCCGCGGCTGAGTTCATGGGCTGTATCGCCATTGTCGGCCACCTTCCCGCGATACAGATCGATGGCCAGGGCAGCATAGCCTTCGTCGGCAAGCTTCGAGGCCTGTTCCTTGACCCAGTCATTCAGCCCCCACCACTCGTGAATGACCACGATCGCAGGGAAGGGACCTTTTCCCGCGGGCGTGTAGAGTAAAGCCTTCACCGTTTCGTCGCCGCTCTTGTAGGAAACTTCCTTGCTCGTAGCGGCGAACGACGTCGCTAGCAGGACAACCACGCACGCAACCAGCAAGCAGACTCTTTTCATCATTCCGCTCATGGCACACATCCCGTCTTTAAGAATTCACTGATTCGGCTTTCTAACCCGCTCCCACGTGATCTGGTACTCGCGGTGTTCTCCATTCGGCAGCATGTCAGTGTCTGACAGAATCAGGCGATCGCCTTTCATCCGAATATCCCGAAACTGATCGCTGCCGATGTAGTGCGGCCATGATGACATCTCCGGCCGATGAATCACGCGGTGCTCGTTTTCCTGTACTTCGTAGGTCCCGCAGTAGGCAAACATGGCGTCAAACGAGCGCAGCCGCTCGGCCTCCGTAGGCTTATCCGGATTCGCCCAGCGCGGATGATTTGGATTCGCGAGCGACACGCACATGTGCCCGGTCGTGTCGTACAGCAAGTACCCAGTCGCATGCGGCCCTAAGTCCGGGAGTGACTCCAGAGTTCCATCTGGTCGGATGGTCCCGATCGAAATAAGGCGCCACGTTTCGAGCAGTCGGCGGGCAAGAGGCAACTTCGACCCTGGCGATGAAGAACTCGGCTGGTTCTGAGCCCGTAAATTCAGCGTCACTGAGAGGACGAGCAACAGAATGCTGATCATGCCAATTCTCAAGTTTTCGCTCCTGGCTGTCTCCGCAGGAACCCCGATTTTACGGCGTGTCGGCGAAAGTGTATTCGAAGTCGTAAGAGTGCTGTGCACCGGGGGCAATGTTGATCGTCATCGTGCCCGCAAGGCCGGTCAATTCATCCGTGCCCGAGTCGGGCACGACGATGATGTGCAAATGCGGCGCGCCGCGCGCCATGGTCGCACTGTGCTGGAGTACGAAGGTGCCTTTACGCCCTTTGAGCGTTCCGGTGACCCGCTCAATGGCAACGTACCCGGCTGAGCCTTTGACCGGGGTGACTGCGCTCAGCATCTCCCCCTTGCTGGTGGCTTCGAGATCGCCGTGAAACTGCTTATCGATCGACATCCGGGCAAGAGTTTTGTCGGCAGCCTTATCGGCGAGCACCTCGGGCGTCAGCTTGACGTCAAAGTTTCCCCTTACATGTGCGGTCACAACTCTCTCCAGCTGTTCTGGGTTGGACGGCGCTGAGCTTTGTGCTTGACTCAGCCCGAAAAGGGCGCAAACCGCGACGATGGCGGCGGCGATCCCGTGCAACGCGTTTGTCATTCTCACTCCACTACGAACCTTGATTCAGATTCAGTTCCATGTACAGTGCGCCCGCGATCGGATTTGCACGATAGGGCGCAGTCTCTTTGAACCCGAGTTTGCGATACATGGCGACGGCGTCCCTCATGACGGGCTCGACCGTATCCAGGCGCAGGCGGTTGTAGCCGATTCCACGCGCCTCGCTGAGAACTCTCTCGGCCAAGAGCCGTCCCAGACCCATGCCGCGAAACTTTGGCCGCAAGTAGAGCCGCTTCATTTCGCAGATTCCCGACTCGAGCTTGTGCAAGGCTCCGCATCCGGCAAGCTGGCCTTGGTGCACCGCGAGTAGCAATCGTCCGTCGGGCGGTGCGTACTCCCCGGGCAGTCCGGCTAGCTCCTGGTCGAAACCCTGAAAGCAAAGACTGAAGCCGAGAGACTGCGCGTATTCCAGAAACAGCTCCCGCACTTGAGCAATCTGTTCGGCAGACTGCGCCATTGTAATCGTCAGCCAACCGGTGGTGCTGTCCGCGTTCATCCCGTCCACCTGCAAATCAAGGTCTCCTTCGGGTGCTTTGTGGTTGCATGCTTTTCGCGTTACCCCATCAGCATCCCGCCGTTGATATTCAGCACGTGCCCGGTGATGTATGAGGCTTCATCGGAAGCCAAAAAGCGCACCGCGCTGCCGACATCGTCGGGCGTGCCAATCCTGCCCAGAGGGATCATGTTCAACCCAGTCTGCTTAATGTCGTCCGAAAGCGTCGCGGTCATCGCGGTTTCGATGAAGCCTGGCGCCACCGCGTTGCAGGTAATGTTGCGCGAACCCACTTCGCGGGCGATCGCCATGGTTAGTCCGATCAGACCAGCCTTCGACGCCGCGTAGTTTGCCTGGCCCGCTTGGCCCATCTGGCCGAACACGCTCGTCACGTTGATGATGCGTCCCCAGCGCTGCTTCAGCATGGACCCGATCACGTGCTGAATGCATAGATAGGCGGAAGTTAAATTCGTATGGAGCACCGAATCCCAATCGGCGCGCTTCATGCGCATCACAAGCTGGTCGCGCGTGATCCCGGCGTTGTTTACCAGGACATCGATCTTGCCGAAATGCGCGAGCGCCGCCTTGAAGACGGACTTGATCTGTTCTTCGTCACCGACATCAAGAATGAAAGCCGCCGCGTTGCCACCCGCCGCAGTGATCTGGACGACGAGTTCTTCGAGGTTCTGCTGATTTCGTGCCGCGACGGCCACAGCGGCACCCGCCCCCGCCAGCTTGAGAGCGCAGGCGCGGCCGATACCTTGCGAAGCACCCGTAACCAGCGCCACGCGTCCGGAGAGAGTCATGCAAGACACCTCAGAGTAAGAACGAAGATTATACCTAGCGGGAATGGGCGGGCACGAGAATGGGATTTGTCGCACCACGAAAGAAATAGCGAAGCAGTCGCGGTTGGTTAAATCACTCGCCGCAGCGGCCAGATCATCACGTCGAGGCGACGTGCAAAATGCAGAAGGGGTCGCGTATCGGGTAGCACGACATCGGCGGCGGCTGCCATGCTGTTAGCCGTGATCTCGGCGCTTGCATCCTGTAAGGGCCATGGTCGGTGATGAATCTCGCCGCGGTACACGCGCCCTTGATGCACGGTGTAAAGGCAATAGCGTTCCGACAGCCAATGCTCGATGGTCCCGCGTTCGCGAAGCCGGACAGGAGCGATCGGACGATAACGCCCATGAAATTCGGCCTTCCCGTTGCGACGGCTCGAAGAGTAGCTGATCTCCTCCCCCGCAACTTCCGCCGTCATGTCCGCGAAAAAATATGGCAGGTGGTAAAAGGCACGTGCGGCGCGAACGGCTGGCATGTTGGCTGCGTCCAAACTAAAAAAGTACACGCCTGGTTTGTCCCCGAGAGTCACATAAGTACGAACATTGAGCTCCGGGAAGCGGGAGAGCCCTGGAATGGCCGGGAGTCCGCGGGCGCGTACGCCGCTCATCCGGAAGGGAACGACGCCCACCCAGCACTGACCGTCGAACCTATCGAGCGTGAGTTGGGAGGGGACCAGAGTCCGGACTGCCTCAGGAGCAATCGGCCAGTGCGCAAAGAGCAGGTCATGCCATCGCTGTGCCATGATCCAAGGCCCTGACGGCGAAGGCCACGGCCGGTGCGAAATGGACTGAAGAGCTGGGTGCATACCCTGACTTCATATTGTAGAGGGCACGGATTGGAGAGGGCACGGAGCGCGAGCTGTGTACGCCGGAGCCAGCGTTGCACTCGCCGGGACTACCTCAACGAGCGGGACAGTAGGGGAAAGACAGAGGGATGATGATACCGCTACAGCGCGGGCACCTGGCTGGCGGTCTGCCTGGTCGCCGCCGGAACGGGCTGATAGTCGCGATGGAAGATGTCGACGATCGTCCGTCCCACGATGCGGGCTTTGGCTTCCGAATGCATACGGATCGGCAGGGTAAACGACTCCACATCCGCGAAGTCTTGCAGGAACTCGATGTGTTTCACGAAAAAGGAGGGGGACTTCACCACACTGCCCTCTACACGAACCAGCGTTCCAGTGTGCGCATCCAGGTAAATACGGCCTTTGAAAAGTCCTGCCCGCTTCTTGTGCGGTTTTACCTGGAAGACATGTACCACACGGTCTTCGACGCTGCTTGCGCCTTTGTAGGAGAACTTGTAGTTGGCCGGACTGATGGCGGTGAGCGCCGGATCGTCCTTTTGCACGTGGTCCACTTCTGACTGCAGCAGCCGGGTAATCACGTTGCTCTTCACGAATCCATCCCCCGTGAAATGCACGGGCGTGAACCGTAGGCTATGCGGCGCTTCGAACTTCCTCTGGAGTTCGAACTCGCCTTGCTGGGAGGTGTCTGGCAATTCGGCACGAATCACGGTGACCGCGGAATACGCTGCCAGATCAGCGGCCTGCTGGGCTGCCCGCCGCTGGTAGGTCAGGAGTGCGAGTTCTGGAGACATCAGGGGAAGTACTGGGCTCGTGCCGATCGTCGGGAGCGAAGCGCCGCTTGACGGGACGACCAGATAGGTCGGCATTGCCCCATCAGCACCGGGCGCCACGCCAGCTACTGCGGACAGCATTGCCTGTGCAAAAACCTCTCCCGGTACGCACAAGCCGAGGAGCAAGACTATGAAAAAATAGCGTCTCATCCAATGATTCGAGTAACTACTATATATATGATTCTGCAGACAGTGAAAAGTAGCAAAAAGTAACCTCCAGGCGATGTTTGGGAAGATTCCGGTATCGATTTTGTGAATAGCTTGGCCCGGTGCTTGCTGCCAACTTGATCACCAAGTGATTACTGGCCTGCGCGGCCAAAGGCGGCGATTTTGTCGACTTCAAAGCACATTGCAGTTCCGCATCTGGCCAGATACCATTCTGGGCACTCCCATGTCTGAAGTAATCACGAAACCAGAGCCCAGTAAGGTCATTCCCTCAAAGGATTCCCCGGCAGTCGAGGTCTTTGCGGTGTATGGCGTAGAGCCCGAAATCCAGGCCTATGCCATGGCGAAGTATTCCCGCTCAGCGCTCTCCATGAAGGAGTCGCTCAAGGAAATCACCCAGCAGAAGGCCCAGAAGTTTCTCAACACCTTCTACTTCCAGTACGGCCACCGCTCGATTGCGGATTTAGCCCATATCGCGTTGGCTATTGAGAAGCTTTCGATTTTGGCAGCGATCGCTGTTGCCGACGAGCAACGCTGGGACGGGCAGGAACGCTCCACGCGCTACCAGGACTTCCGCAAGAGCGGCTACTACATACCGGAGTTCGGCGGCGCTGAGCAGGCCTGCACTTTGTTTCGCAATACGATGGATGGTCTGTTCGACGTCTACGAAGCGCTCTCACAGCGCATGTACCAGTATTTGGCAGAAATCACCCCTCGCCCCGAGGACATGAAGTTCGAAGCGTACGAGCGTGCGCTCAAGGCGCGGGCCTTTGACATCTCGCGCTACATCCTGCCGCTGGGAACGAATACGTCGCTGGGTGAGATTGTCAACGCGCGCACCCTCGAATCGCAGGTCTCGCATCTGCTCTCGCACACCCATAAAGAAGTTCGTCACCTGGGCGAACTGCTCAAAGATGCGGCGCTCTCGCCCGCGTACAACGTCAACCAGGAATCGCTCGAGGAACTGGTTGCTCAAATTCGCGAGCTTTCGCCGGAACTGGGGAAGAAGGCCGCTCAAGAGTTGCTGCGCGAAGTCCGGGTCGCTCCCACGCTTGTGAAGCATGCGGATCCTAGCGCCTACGAGATCGAAACGCGCCGTGCCCTGCGGCAAGCTGCCGTCGAGCTGATGGGGAGAACGCAGGTAGCCCCGTCGAAGTTGGTGGACTTGCTCGACGAAGAGCCGATGGAAGTGGAACTGGCGACGACTCTACTCTACGAGCATTGCGATTATCCGTATCGCCAGATACGGCAGACGATCCAGGCGTCGGGCGAGAAGATGCGGCGCGAGATTATCGACCTCGGGCTGCGGCATCGAGGCAAACACGACGAGATGCTCCGTGCCTACTGCGCGGGACAGCAGTTCCGCTTCGATATTTTGATGGACATCGGCGGCTTCCGCGACATGCACCGCCATCGCCGTTGTATTCAAATCGGTCAGGGATTCACGACGAAGCACGGATACGACGTTCCTCCTGAACTCGAAGCCGCCGGAGCGCGGCAAGGCTACGACGCAGCCATGAAGCACGCGGCAGCCGCTGTCGATCAACTCAGCCGCCGTCCCGGAAATGAAACCGCAGAGAACGCGCAATACGCTATCCCCCTCGGCTATCGCAAACGAACGCTTTTCAAGATGGACTTCGCCGAGGTGGTCTACATTTCCGAACTGCGCACCAGCCCAGCAGGCCATATCTCCTATCGCAGCGTGGCGTATGCAATGTACGAGGCCGTCGCACGTAAGTATCCGGCGTTGGGGAAGTACTTCCGGGTGCAGGATGTGCGGGAGCCGGTGGACTTGTTGAAGCGGTAAGGGCGGGTTGGACTTGGTTAGAATGATTCCGCGCGTGCGATTTAATTCGCCTTTTATTCGCCTTATGGTATATTGACCAAAATCGCTGTGATGAACAGCACTTTACGACCCGCCAGCCCGTGGCTGTACGCCACTAGGGTCTTCACAAAATCCACAACTTTTCAGGAGCCATCATGGCTGACGAACGTGCAAAAGCAATTGACCTCGCGCTCTCCCAGATTGAGAAACAGTTTGGCAAGGGCTCGATTATGCGGCTCGGGTCGAAGGAAGCTATCGTCCCCATTTCCGTGATTCCAACGGGCGCCATCTCCTTTGATGCGGCTCTGGGTGTGGGCGGGTTTCCGCGCGGGCGCGTGGTGGAGATCTTCGGGCCGGAATCGTCGGGCAAGACGACCATCGCGCTCCAGGTAATCGCGGAAGCTCAGAAGACGGGAGGCATGGCCGCCTTTGTGGACGCAGAGCACGCACTCGATCCGCAATACGCCAAGAAACTGGGCGTGGACGTCGAAAATCTTTTGGTTTCGCAGCCCGACTATGGCGAGCAGGCACTGGAAATCGCCGAAGCGCTGGTGCGTTCGAATGCTATTGACGTGCTGGTGGTCGACTCGGTTGCGGCCCTAGTGCCCAAGGCCGAACTGGATGGCGAAATGGGCGACAGCCATATGGGTCTGCAGGCCCGGTTGATGTCGCAGGCGCTGCGCAAGTTGACCGGCATTGTGTCAAAGTCGCGCACCTGTATGATTTTCATCAACCAGATCCGCGAAAAGATTGGCGTGATGTTTGGGAACCCGGAGACCACGACCGGCGGGCGCGCGCTGAAGTTTTATTCGTCGGTGCGCATCGACATTCGCCGCATTGCCGCCATCAAAGAAGGCGACATTGTTACGGGATCGCGCACGCGCGTGAAGGTCGTCAAGAACAAAGTCGCCGCCCCGTTCCGCGAAGCTGAGTTTGACATCCTGTACGGCGAAGGGATTTCGCGCGAAGGCGATCTGCTCGACTTGGCCGTGAACAACAACCTGCTGGAGAAATCGGGCTCATGGTTCAGCTACAAGAATGAACGCATTGGCCAGGGCCGCGAGAACGCGCGCCAGTTCCTGAAGGATAACAAGGAGACGCTGGCGAAGCTGGAACTCGAAGTCCGCAAGACGCTGGGATTGATTCCGGCGAGTGCGTCACCCGCTGCCGCTACCGGGACGACCGGATCTGCACCCGGCGCGAAGGTTGCGACCATGCCGGCTGCGGCGCCGGCGGCAAGAAGATAAAAGGTTCAATCTTTAGCTCCCTCGAAAATAGCCGTAAGTGATTGATTCCACGTGGGCGCATTTTCATGATCCGTTGTGAGCCAGCAGGATCATGGGAAACTTAGCTAAGCTGGCGGTGGCTTTCTTGGGCTGCCGGATCACTCATTCTTTCTGAATTTGCAACCTTCATAAACTGTCATAATATGAAGGTATGGCGATGACATCCTTGAACATTTCGCTTCCCGAAGCCCTTAAAGCATACGTGGAAGGGCAGGTATCTTCCGGGGACTGGGGTACCCCCAGCGAGTACATCCGGGAACTGATTCGCCAAGACAAAGAGCGGCGGTTGCGCGACCTCGAGGGCGACTTGGTGGCTGCGGCCAAGGGGCCGACCATTGAAGTTTCGTTGTCTGAGGTCCGAAAAAAGGGCTTGGTGGCTGCGTTGCGCGATCGGATTCGACGACAGTAAGTCGATTGCGTGTGAGGTTCAGTGATGCTGCAGTTGCTGACAGCGCGGAGCAGGCCGACTGGTACGACGCGCAATCGGGGCAGCGCTTAGCGAATCGCTGGGAGAAAGCGGTAACGGATGCACTGCTTCGAATTTCAGATAACCCGCAGGCTGGAGGACTCTGCGCCTTCCAGGCGGCTGAATTGCGCGACATCCGGCGCCAGGCGATCAAGGGGTTGCCAAAACATCTGTTGTTGTACCGCTTCCGAGAAGGAGAACTCTTGCTTCTCCGCATTGTCCACGGGGCTCGTGATCTCGAAAGCTTGTTCTAGTTTGCTAATCCGTTTGCCATCCGCGTTCCCGGCCCACTAAAATCAAGCTTCGCTCAGTCTCCCCGGTATTCCGTGAGCACAATTGCATAAGGTTATCGCCATCTACCCCGGCTCGTTCGATCCCCCGACCAACGGTCATCTGGACCTCATCGATCGGGGGAGCAAGATTTTCGACGAACTGGTGGTGGCGATCCTCCGCAACCCGGACAAGTTTCCCTTGTTCAATGTCAGCGAGCGGGCCTCCATGCTGGAAGCCCTGACCGGGCAATACAGCAATGTGCGCGTCGACACATTCGATGGCCTCACAGTGGACTATGCGGTGACGGTGGGAGCACGCTGCGTGTTGCGCGGAATTCGGGCCCTTACGGATTACGAGTACGAACTGCAGATGGCATTGATGAACCGCAAGCTGCGGCCCGAGCTGGAAACGGTGTTCATGATGCCGGCGGAAAAGTATTCATATCTGAGTTCGCGGCTGGTGCGGGAAGTGGCGCAACTAGGCGGGTCGGTCAAGGGATTGGTGCCGGAACTCGTGGAACAGAACTTGAAGGGGAAACTCGACCCGGCTTACAAACTGGGAGAGTTTGCCGATACAGCAGGCAAGAAATCCGAAAGTCGGAAATCGAGGACTAGGAAGAAGTCATGACTCCAGCAACCACCGAAGTGACGCACGCACCCAAGTTGGCCGAACGTATTAACCGCATTGAACCCTCCGCCACCATGGCCGCCGTTGCTGAGGCCGACAAGCTGCGCCAACAGGGACTCGATGTCGTCGACGCCACCGCCGGCGAGCCTCACTTCACGACCCCGCAGCACATCAAAGAGGCTGCCATCGCGGCCATCAACGCGAACTTTTCGAAGTACACGGCTGTGGGTGGCACGCTCGAACTGAAAGACGCGATTCTCCGACGCCACTCTAGTGATTTCGGTTCTGCCTACAAGCGCGAGGAAGTCTGCGCTTCGGTCGGCGGCAAGCACGCGCTGTTTAACGTCATCTCGGTCCTGGTCGACCACGGCGACGAGGTTATCTTGCCCGTCCCCTATTGGGTTTCGTTCAATGACATGATTCGCTACGCTGGCGGCCAGTGTGTACTACTCCACGCGGACGAAGCGCAAGGGTTTCGCGTGACCGCCGACATGGTCGCGAGGCTCGTGACGCCCAGGACCAAACTGATCATTCTGAATTCCCCAGCGAATCCTTCGGGCGCCGTCATGAGTGCTGAAGACATGACCGAAGTGGTGCGGCTTGCCGCGGAGCGCGGCATCTGGGTAATCTCGGATGAGTGTTACGTCTACCTCAACTACACGGGCAAGAATTTTTCAGTCGGGTCGCTGAACGAGTATCGCGACCGCTTCCTGGTGATCGGATCGCTCTCGAAGACCTATGCCATGACTGGTTGGCGTATGGGATTCGTCCTAGGTCCGGCGCCGGTGGTCGCGGCGGCGCAGAAGCTGCAAAGCCAATCCACTTCCAATCCGACCTCGATCGTGCAGAAAGCGGCGGTCGCCGCGCTGAACGGCTCCCAGCAGTGCGTAGCAGACATGCGCCAGGACTACATCCGGCTGCGCGACCACATCGTGGGTGGCCTGCGTTCGATTCCAGGTATCAAGTGCACCATGCCGGAGGGCGCATTTTACGCGTACCCGAACGTGTCGGCATTCTTCGGCAAGAGCGGGATCAAGTGCAGCGCCGACCTCGCCCATGGCCTGCTGCACACGGCGCATGTAGCGACGGTGGCCGGAGAGGGCTTCGGTACTGACGAGCACATCCGCATCTCCTACGCAACGTCGATGGAGAATCTCGATCGTATTCTGGAGCGCATGGGCGCGTATCTGGCATCCCTTTAGCGTTCATCTTCCGGAACGCTTGTCCGGGAGGTGCACCATCAAAAGTCGAGTTTGTGAGGTTCGCATTCGTGTCGGCACGGAGGCTCGCAATGCCAGTACGACGCTTGTTGTTGGCGTGCTTGCTCCGGTTGGGTGTATTTCCGGCCATCTTCCCATCTGCGGCTCAGAAGAAATAGGATGGATCGGTGAGGGAAAAGTTCGTGGGTGCCTGGCGCTTAGTGACCCTAGAAACGGTTCGGCCGAATGGTGAGGTGATCTATCCATTTTACGGCAAGCATCCTGAGGGGCTCATTGTGTACGACCGGCATGGATGGATGAGTGTGCAGATAGTATCCCGCCCACCGTCGGCCGTGCCCAAGGACAGCTCGTGGGAAGGATTTCTGGCAGCGCCATCGGCGGAGAAAGTCGCTGCGGTCGAAGGCTACTATGCTTACTTCGGCACCTGGACGGTTGACCCGTCGAACGGGACGGTCACGCACCACATCAAGCAGTCATTGCGGCCGGGGGAACGAGGCGAAGAGGGAGTTCGGCAGTTTGTTTTGGATGGCGATCGCCTGACCTTGACGGCAAAAGCGCACGAGATGGACGAAGACCACGAGCCCAGGCTCGTCTGGCAACGCGCTCGGTCGGATC
>Ga0137358_10000266_pt1 | contig 22009 bp, 25 predicted proteins | sample Mad1_20_16metaG_FD_105551 | JGI IMG/M metagenome (GOLD analysis project Ga0137358, IMG submission 105551) | Vadose zone soil microbial communities from Angelo Coast Range Reserve, California, USA - Mad1_20_16 metaG | ecosystem: Environmental > Terrestrial > Soil > Vadose zone | place: USA... | reverse complement strand
TGACAGGTTCAAGGCAGCCAGATCACCTAGGTCGGTTCCACTGAATGGACGCCCACCGAAGCCATACATAACATCATCGACGAGGACAGCGGCATGTCCCATACGGGGAGACGGAATGGACCCCGTGCATTGTAGCTCAGTCCATTTTCGTGTCGAAATGTCAAATGACCAAGTGTCGTTATACCGATGTTTGTAGTCACCACCACCAAATCTACAAGACATTATAATGAGGGGCGAGGGCGAGTATGAGAGAGGTACGAACACGATGATACGGTCGCCGGTGGTGACTGAAACATGACCCGACCTCGGAAGGGGCTTCTTGTCTCCGGGTGTAGGTTCGTATGACTCCCAAAGAGAATTCGAATTTACTGCGGGAATATCTAGTTAAAATGGCTCATGGAAGCGAGGGGCAAACGTACAACGATTCAAATCGAGTGCCCAGATATCATTAAAAAACCCCCCATAGACCCCGGACCGGCCACCAAAGGCGAAGAGATTGGAACCAACCAAAGTCACGGTATGGTTGCGACGACCGCAGGGCCCGGGACCATTGGCCATGACACGGGTCCACTCTTGCGATGCTGGAAGGCAAGAAGCTCTGATCAGCTGGAGCGGGTCTTGACATCAAAAGATCCGACATACCGAGGTTGAGAAGATAAAATGAATCATCAAAGCCCGGACTTAGCACACTCTTCGTCAACCCGCCCCAAACCAAAAGGTGAGTTCTAGTGAGCGCGGCACCATGTCCACGACGTGGGCTGGGAGTCTCTCCACCTGTCTGCAAGAGAGTTGTGGAGAAATCCTCTGTTGAGAACACATATAGATCGTTGCGATTAGAGCCGTGTGCATAACCTCCAAAGAGGAACAATTCGCCAGCGGTAGTGGCAGTCGTGGAAAGCACATGATCATATCGAGGAAATGGTGATGGCGAGTGTCCTAATAGGAGAGCATGTGCAGACCATGGGTTGACAGGCTGCGAGTGTGAGGCAGGTCCAATGGCAGGGGTCGTATTAGACGGGGAGTGTTTCGAGGAGAAGGACATGCCGGATTATACGGTTATAAGGCAGAGAACCAACGAAGGCGCCCGTGCCCACTCAGGCGCTGACACTGCGCTGACCTGACCTCCAGGAGATCTCAACAAGCCATTCACTGAGCCCGTAACACATTTATATACCCGCAGTCCATCGACTGCCTGAGCAAATTACCGCCGCACAGAGGGAAATCTGTGCTCATGTATTAGGTGTCTTTCTTCAAGTTACCCGCATCCAATACTTGCTCCCTGGCCCGGCCATGGGTCTTTCTCTTTCAATTACCTCTCGCCCTCGATCTACCGATCGGATCCGCCAAGATCCAATATGTGGCGAGGCCCAGCGTCAGAGGTACAGTTCCTTATACAGTTATGCTTGTCAACTAAGTAATCATGGCACACGGGCACACGGGAAACAGTCCACATACGACATCTATCCACATCCTTGACGACGATTCACTTCTCAACGTCTTCTATCTCTATCGGCCATTTCTTTTAGGCGAGGACCAGGGTCATGATATCAACCTCCATTTCCGTGGGGGAGGACAATGGGCTGGCGAACGCTGGTGGTATAGACTAGCTCACGTTTGCCAAAGATGGCGAAACCTCATCCTCGGGTCACCATCCTACCTGGGCCTCTGCCTTGTTTGTACATATGGCACGCCTGTAGCAGACGTGCTGGCACATTCACCAGCCTTCCCACTTGTCATAGATTACTGGGACAGGGAAAGAGACGTCACCGCAAAGGAAGAAGAGGGAATCATCCTTGCACTCAATCAGCGAGATCGCGTCCGCCGCATCCGGTTTTATATGCCTGTTCTGACTTTGCAGAAGCTCATGATGGCCATCGACGAGGAATATCCAATGCTGGAATATCTGATTTTGGCTGATCCGCCTAAGGACAAGAGTACTGTCTTAACCCTTCCTGAAACACTCCAAATACCACATCTACGTCACCTGGCGGTCGACTGTTCTATCCCAATTCCATCGCGCTTACTTACCTCTGCCGCTGTGGGCCTCGTCACACTCTATCTTTCCCTGGACCACCCATCCACATACTTCCAGCCATCCGTTCTGCTCCAATGGCTTTCGTTGATGCCCCAGCTTGAGATGCTCTTGATATTCTTTTACTTCCCTGTTCCCAACCGCGATGTGGAAATGCAACTCACGCGCACGCCAATCATGACACACGTCACGCTTCCTAACCTTCGTTTATGTGGGTTCCAAGCTGTTAGCGCTTACTCAGAAGCGGTTGTTCGTCAGATCACCGCCCCTCGCCTTGAGAGGCTCCAAATTAGCTTCTGCAAGCAGCTCACTTTTTCCGTTCCACAGCTCCTGCAGTTTATGGGGAGAATAGAGGGCCTCCGGTTCGACAGCGCTATGTTCCAGTTTAACTTCAGACAAGTTTTCGTGGAGGTATATCCTCCTGGGGTCAATACGCTGGCCTTTTCCATAAATGTTGACTGCTGGCACCTCGACTGACAGGTATCCTCCGTGGCTCAAATTTTCAATGCGCTTAGCCAAATGTTCTCTTCGGTGGAGCACCTCACCCTCCGCCACGAGGTACATAGTCTGTCATCCGAAGAGCACAATGAGGTCGACCGCACCGAGTGGCGCAAACTCCTTGGGTCATTTAGCAAATTGAAGACCCTTCGCGTCGACGATGGGCTTGTCGGGGAACTCTCTCGTTGCCTACTATTGGAGGATGGAGAGCATCCTCTGGAGCTTTTACCCGAACTGCAGGAGCTCACTTATTCCGGGAGTGACAACGCCGGTAACGCGTTCACCTCATTCATCAATGATCGCCAGGACGCAGGCCGCACCGTGACCCTGATCAAATCGTAGATCTGGCCATCGAAGCTGTCTGCGCCTTCCGCGAAGAGGTGATTATCTAGGCTAGGTGTGTCCCCGACACTTGGATGTGTCACACATATACGATTCAATGAGCCGTTCGTTCATCGCCCGCATTACTACCCACACCCTCTCACCCTGCATTTCCCATAGTCCCCACCTTGGTTTTCGTATTTGTACCTTGATTTTCCCTTACGATAACTATGTGAAATTACCCATCCCACACACGTCGCTCTTATATTTCGGGGACACGATTATATTTCTCATTTTGAGTATTACAATCTTATCGCTATCTGCAATGTGCGTGGCTGCCACTGTATTGTACGAGAATGGTGGGAGAAATGTGCAAATTGAGTGAACATTTAGGACTGTTAGGAGAAGTCGGAAAGATTCCAGGATAGTCACACTTAGTTCACGTATAGAAGCGTGAATGCGAGCGATTGAAGAATGTTTACAAGGTAGTAGAATCGGGAGGAACATTACAGGAATCGACGGAGGGTGTGAGCTCTATTCTCTTTGCCTCGTACTCATCGGGCTCGCGCAGTATACCATGATCCATCCTTGTCCGTCAGGGCTCGCGCATACTTGAGCAAGAGCTTATCGAGGTCTTTTGTGTCTACCGCGATATCTGACAGATACGGCTTGATGTCTTCGGCTTTCCAACGTTCGCGCGTGAGAAAGAGGTCCGCGAACCGCATGGCAGGGTCAGTTGGAAGTTCCGCGCAAGGAAAGTAGGATATCAACGTGTTTGAGGAGGAAAACGGAGAATGTGCATAGAGGTAGTTTCCCTAGTAGTTCGTCGTTCATACTAAGGAACTCCAGTCCAAAAGAGAAAAAGGGGATGCTCACTGTGAGTAGTCTGAGGGATGTGTGGGAAACGAAAGTATCGCCTACGGCGGTATTCCATTTTGTCATGAGCTCGTCCTCCGAAATCGGATCACTCTGCAAGAAGCACGAGAGAGAAAACAAAAAGTTGGGATCAAACGAGGACGAAAAAAAAAATTGCTTTGCACCGAACCTTGTGTTGACGCAGAATACCCAAGCCGACTTGACGCACCACCTTTTCAACATCCATCTTCCACCGCTCATCCGCACGATCGACCTCCCCGAACCAACGCATCACCTGCAGAGTCACCTCGCGCCTGACCTCGTGCTCGAACTCAAGGGACCGGGACAGGTCGAGGACGGAGGCTGCGTCGTGGGGCTGAGAGAGAGAGACGATGTGCATCAGCAGGAGCTCGAGGATCTTGTGGAGGTACGTCGGGGAGAGCGGGCGCAGGGCGCCTTATGGGCATGTGAGTGAGCGTAATACACCTGCTCGTCAGCGTCGTCTAGCATAGTACGCAAGAAAGGCGGCTGGAAGGGGGAAGGGGGAATTCACCATCTATGATGAGTATATGCTTATTCTCGAGTGCTTGCGCTATCTCTTTCTCGCTGGCCTGAAGCTCTACCTGGGCATCTTCGAGGGTAAATCGTTTCCGCTTCGCCTTGGAAAATGCCCTCTTTATTGTAAGCCTTGTGAGGGCATGGAAGGGGAACCACCGCCTACCGTGCCGACCCGGAAACTCCTCTCGTCCTGCTCTTCCTCCTGCGCCTCCTCCCACTCATGCTCCTTCAGCAGAGCGTTCATCCGATGGACCTTCGGCACGGCCGGAATGAGCTCCAGCAGTTCGTTCAAGCTATCTTGAATGATGACTTGGTTCTCGTTTCCATCACCACCATGTGGACTGGGAGACACCACGAGAACGGAATTCGAGAGCGTCACCGAGCGGATGTTATATGTCTTGTCTGAGGTGCACAGTACTGCGTCATCTTCTGGACCACCCTTTATCACCAGACTGGGGCATACATCAGAAACAGTCGAGTAGCATGGACCATGGCAATTCATATAGTACCTCAAGTCGTCCGCGGACGATTCAATCAATTTACATAGATCTGGTGGCAACTCCAGCAAGCGAAATGATCCTGAGGACACTTGTGCGGGAGGGAATCTTATCTCCACCTCTGGCATCGCTTGTTGGACTTGTACAGTGACGAGAGTGATTAAAGCGACGACACGGTCACGAGACACGATTACGCGAAGCTGTATAAGGGTATTTCTTTTCTAGAGTCTCTCATTCTCCATGCTTCTCCGAAACGACTTCAAATTGTATTTGAACCTCTTTCACATCCTTCCTCTCAGTCTTCAAAGCAGCAACGATCTGCTCCTCCAGCTGACATAACTCAAAGGCCGTCAGAGTCCCAGGAACTCCGACGTGGAGGTCTACAAAAAGTTGTGAGCCTGCCCGCCGCGCGCGAAGACCGCGGACGTGGAGGAAAGATGATTCAAGACACGAGTCTTTGCGCAGCTTGTCTAAGGAAAGAGATAGCGATCGTAAGACTGGTTCCGGAGCACTGGCATCTGTCATTTCCCGAAATGCGCCCTTGAATATTGAGAGGCCTTGTCGAAAGATGACGATAGAAACCAAAAAACCTTTATACAAAAAAATTCAGCAAAGAAAGATGTCGACTGTGGAGATTCACGCACCTCCGATAGGGTCCAATGGTAACGCAGGGAACCAACCGCTACCGAGAATCGCGACCAATGCGACAACGCTCGAATAAGCATCACTTCGGTGATGATACGCATTCGCAAGCAACACCGGGCTATGCTCCTGATCCGCAACCTTGCGCGTAATACGGAACAACCACTCCTTCGAAATGACGCTAGCAGCCGCGAACCACGCCGCGTTCATATCTAGCACATGCGCATGTGCGTGCGCATGAGAATGTACGGCAAGGAGTCCCAATCCCGGGACATTATGCGCCGCCGCGGAGGTGCTGAGCAGCGCCGTCTGTAGCGGGCCTGCTGGCAAGGATAGCGCGGTCTCGGATAGCACCGAGAGAAGGAGCGAGAGTGAATGCGAGCCTATGCCCAGGGCACCTGCGATGAGTAGGATGGAGACTATGCCCGTGCCGACTGTCTCGAATTTTGCGAGGCCGAAGGGATAGCGTCGACTGGGCGGCCGACGGGACAAGCGCCAAGAAAACAGAACAACGAAATCGCCCAGAAGGTCTGTTGGGGTTCGCACGTCAGCAAAATGGGAATGAGCGTTCTGTTAGACGTGTCAGGTGTCAATGTCCATGTCTTGACACGTTGACTAGTGTGATGGCTACATGGGCGCTGCAAGAGGGGTACAGTACAAACGCCCCCGGGCCCCTCCCCCCTCCAGAGGCAGAGACATATAGCGCAGCACCGCTGAGAGGAAGACAGATAGTTGGGGAACGTACTTACCACTTAATGAATGACCAGCATCCGCGAGCAGCGCCGCTGAGTTCATATACCACCCCGCAGCGCCCTTGGCGCTCGTCAATATAATATTCGCCCCCAATCCAACAAGTGTAACGCGACTTCCTCGATCACCTTCACGATATTTGATACGAGAGACGGCGAAAAGAAAAGGGGAGGGAGACCCATTCGGAAGAATGTGAATTTGTGAGCATTCTAATATACGATATGTGAATGGGAACGGGTGCACACCTCCACTTTGCAGCGTCTCGATCAGCCCGCCGCCGTGGTCGTGGTCGGCATGGTCATGCGAATGCGAGTGTGGGTGTCCCCCGAATATCCCATGAGAATGTGTGTGTGTGGGGGACGACGGTTCACTGGCATGACGGTCATCGCGTTCACGTTCTCCGATTACGCCAGTAGTAGGCGATTTCGCTTTGTCGGCGCTGTCTCCATTTCCGTGTATCCGCCGCCGCGTCATCTCCACCACCTCGCGGTATCTATGTAGTGGCGAATGAGAGGTGTGCGACGTGTGGGAACACCGCTGAAGAGAGCCGAGGGAGTAATATGAGGACAAGACGGGACGACAGCGGATGCGGCGGCAACTGGCGCGGAATTCCGAGATAACGATGGTAGCTGCCATCGATCAGCGCCGAGACGACCGCTGAACGGACCACGTCGGTGTATTCTTGAGGTTTCAGTTATTACGGTTCACTTAGAGTAGGTCTGTAGTCAGACCTCGTGGGGTCGGACTTGGTGATGGAGGCAGACGCGTGGCATTGACTGATGTGGCAAGTTCGTACAAATGAGATAGGCTGACCGAGTAGATAGCGCCGCCAGTAGAAAATAAATATCGACTACACCAAAGGTGAAGCCGTGTATAACTGACCATACGATACGATATGATACGATGAATCAAATATACGACTCAGAGCGTGGAAAAGACAGGACAACGAAAGCGTGTGGAATAGACATGCAAGGCAAATATGCAGAAAACAAAGGAACAAAAAAATATCGATACAAACTATACAGTCTTCTTATCAGTGGACAGTAGAGTGCAATCGTTGGACACTACTCACGTAAATCCGTCCATAATCAACCCAAAATATCATCGAACAGGAATCACAGGGCGCAAGGGAGCTGGTGAAGGAGATAATCTGGCGTTCGTGAGCTCGTTCTGCGAAGATGCAAGAACTAGTACAATCGCGCTATTCTGCTGGCAGACCGTCTCAAGCTCCTTTCCTCCCCACAGGTAAGTCCCACCTTCCGGGGGCGAATGCGAACCGTCCTCTGCATCTGTCTCGAGGGACTCTATTGTATTACCATTTCCATTTGGCTGAAGTAATGGGTCGAGTTGTTGATGCTCGAGTTTCCCCGGACCATGACGATGGTAAACCTGACTGCGAGATTTCGACCGCATGTGTGAGGCTTGTGGTGTCTCTTTCCCACCGGCCTCGAGACGGCCGTTGCTTGGCGATGAAAGCGGCTGTGAGTGGCTTGAGAATGCGTGACGGGGATTATCACTTCCCGCCGACGGAAGTGGTATCAACGTTTCTTGTAGTACGCGGAACGCAACCTGTTCGGCCGCTCGATGGAACGAACTTGTGCTTGCAACCTGCGCCTGTTGACCTGCGCTCACAATATCGATCTGGCGCTTTAGCGAGACCGTCCAGTTGTGCCGCATGACGGGGTCATCCACGCTGAACATGTATCGGCGCTTCGAACTCTTGTGGTTCACGAATGCAACCTGGAACGTGTTGCGCATGAAGCTGCGTTCAATCACAATTGGACTGCTCAAGGGAAGGCCCGTGTACAGCAGCGCGCTTGGGCCCGAACGAGAGAACGACACAGTCTTGAGACCAAGAGCGGTGCCTGTGATACGGAAAGACGCCTCCGCAGAACGATTGAATACGAGGTAAGGGGGGTCGAAGATGAGTTCGTTGCCGTGTAGATGGATGGTGAGTGATGGGTCAGCCTGGGGAATGCGAACGATGATGGGCTCGGATTGCAAGCGGTAAGTAAGGCGTGATGGAATTGGGCGTTTCAACGCGATGAGTTGATCTGGCGTGGTCGAGAGGGTAGAGCTTCGAGCTTGTGAGAGTGGCTCTCGCCTGATGGAAGCGTGTACCCTGTCCAGTAACTCATCTGGAACAAGACACCGTGGGTCATACCGCCGGAAGGCATCGATGAAGTCGCGGCTTGTCACATTCCGCTTGATTTGCACATGGGCCCATGGATCCTGTATGACGCCCCCGTAAAGAACGTCATTAAGCTGGATGATAGCGCGGACAAGCCGGATGGCAAGATCCTTATCGTAAGCGACGAGATCTGTGTTCGCATCATACCACCGGCTGGCAAAGGAGTCGGACACATAATCTAAAGGGTTAGATTGCCGAGAAGGAGGGGCGAGGTGAAGGGACTGAAGGAACACACGAAGTGCCTTGTCGATCCGCACTCCGCCGAAACCGAAGCACCCGATGAACGCCTTTAGCACAACTTTCGACGTCCTCCGTGACAAATAGTCGCCCAACATTACCCTGTCCAGGTCCAATATCTTGAATAACAACTGACCGAGCACCGTCGGGTCGTCGCGCGTGCCAGACTTCTCGAAGAAGTGTGATATCGCATTATCCGCGTTCTTGGCAAATTGAATCACGAAAGTCCTCACGAGTGGATTTCGGCTTATGGAGGCGAACGAACTGAGCGGGAGATCATCTCTATCGGCGGTGAATCGAATGTCACGCAGTTGGACGACGCTCTTCACGATGAACTTCCGATCCAAGGGTGAGGGCTTGTTCGTGTCCAATAGTGCGTCATAGTCTTGCGTGACGGGCTTGGCGATGACGAGAATGTCATTGAACAAGAATAAAAAGCGGTCTTTCACAGTGTTTGAGTTGGCCACTTGCAGCACTTGCGACGATAAGAGCAACTTCCGCGGTGGATCATCAACGAAGGTGAAGCCGGCTGGACCACGCGACCCGTGTCCTAACAGTTCGTCCAATCGTTCGAGTATCATCGTCCCTGGTGTCCGCAAACTTGTCCGTTCCAAAAAGCGTTCCGGGGATGACGATGAGGGTGAGGACTGGCTGGCGTAATCACCCAATGATGAGGTTGGGTCGGGAGTGGCAGAGGAATTAGGGTCTGGAACAGGCGATACAGACTGCGTGGGATACGTCACAAACGGTGTGTCACCATTTGAAGCGTGGGCACGTGGCTCGCCAAAGGCCGGCCTGTCGAGAGCTGGTGTTTCGGGCGTCGAAGACCCCCCAGAGGGAACTTCTGGTGTCTCGGGTTCACGGTCATCTTGAGTGGCACTCTCGTTGGTGGTGGTCGGCGTCCTTGACATATCCTCCCAACCTATCATCAGTTCACTCTCCTTCCTACCATTGAGCAGATCGGATAGCTGTCTGCTCGCATCAGTCGACCCCGACTGCGAGATTACAACAGGGGCTAAAACTGGCTGCTGCAAGCCAGGGAATAAGGCCTGTGAGGACTGGGACGCGAAAAGCCCCTTTGCGCGGAGCCATGTCTTAACGCCTTCTCGGTTAGTAGGTAATTTTCCACCGAGCCATCCGGAGTTTGGAGTGTGTGGTGTAGTGGGATCTGGCTGGGATGTAGACGTTGAAGGTGACGGTGATGATAACGCTGTTGGAGTGTTGAACTTTTGTAAAAGGCGGGTATCTGAGGCCTGATGTAATAAGCTCCGATCTCGAGAAAACTCCGGGGATGCTTGAGGTGTACGCGAGGAGGCAGAGCCAGGACTTAGGGGGGAATTTTCATCCACGACAAAGGGGGTTATGATGTCAGGGGAAGACGCGTTGAGGGAAAGGCCACTACTACGAGTGATTCGCTCTTCCTCCAGCTTCTTTACCCCTCCTGGGAAGATAGCCGGGAACGGCCACAATTTGGCATCACCATTGTACTTCTGCAAAGTCTCGTTGGACGGCGGGGGTACAGGGGACACGGCATTAGGGGAGCTTGGGAAATATGAAGAAGGGAGGTCTGGGGAGGATCGATTAGATCAGATCATTGCATACCACACCAGAGGTCTCATTTACCTTTGTCCGTCCTGGAAGCACCTGTCGAGCTCGCACCACTCTCCCTGCTTGTACTAGAATCAGTGTTGTTGGCGCGCTCCCTGATGCTATTGTTTCGCGATCGTCTCTCATTAGTCCTGAGCATACTGGGATTAGAATTGTTGCTGCGCTCCCGGGTACTATCGTTTCGCGGCCCTCTTGACCCCGGTCGCAACGCATTCTTGACCTTATCCCACCTGCTTTGAGAGCCTTCTCCATTTTTCTTCGGCGTTGCATCAGTAATAATCACCTGCAAAGACTCGTCCCATTCCATGCACTCCGTATTTGGAGAGGGAAGCTCGGGTTGACTAGGCGATGATATTGAAAGACGGGCCGGGAAGATACGAGAATCATTGCTGAGGTGTCTGTGGAGAACGATGGCGGATGACGGTGATGGGGGTATTTGTAAAGGTTTTGGTGCCTCGGGCGAGGTTTCAATATCCACTACGATGTTCTTCGAGTGGATGGATGATGCGGGCGGTAACGAATCGTCATCGTCATCGTCATCGTGTTCCTCATGATCCGAGTGACGCGGCACAATTGAGGAATGACCCCTTGTTTCGTGTATGTCGTCTGCGTCATCGTCGTCGTCACGAATTGGGATGCGCTCCGGAACTATTGTAAGCGGGATCGTGAGGAACACAAAAGTAATCAAACCACAGGAAACTCACCAAGTTCTGCTACCCAACTAATCTCACGGTCAAATGCGTCATTCCAGGGTGAACGCCTCGCCAGTTCATTTTCGGTATGTGACTCCTCTTCCTCCTCATCAGGGCCTTGTTTTTCACGCAAGGGGGTGGCAAAAGGCGAGGTTGGAAACACCTCTTGTTCTTGCGTAGAGTCCGACAGATCGGCGGCGACACCAGTATCAGCCGACTCTAGCGAAGTGCTTGAAGGCGCACCAGGAGCATGGGGCGGACGAGGAGAAGCGACTCGAGGAGGTGTGTCCGAGCGGCCGTTGTACGTTGAACGTGGGACGGGGGAGGCTTGGCCGTGATCGTGATCGGCAGCGTCGTCGTCTTCTTCCACTACCACACCTCGCCGTTTCGAAGGAGTCTCATAGTTGTATGTCGCGGACGATGGGGATTCGCCAGTGAGCTTAGCCAGAGCATCTTCTCGACTACGTTCAACACTGGGACTCCTTGGATTTGGTGCTGGACTTGGTGCGGCAAGCGTATCACTCTCTTCACGTGTGGGTTCAGGGGTGGATCGAGGTAAAGATGCCGTCGGGAATACGGGGGTGGTTGGAGACGCCGCAGATGGGGGTTCACGATCATCAACAACTGTGGACCGGTTAGTAGAGGAGCGCCTTTGTCGTCGCTTACGACGTGGATGTGGCGCCGGTTGAGGGTCCTCACCTCCACTGGTCTGCTCAGCCTCTGCCTCCTTCATCACACGCCTGTTTATTTGACGCATCATCATCTTGCGCGCTGCGATGCGCTCGCCTCCACTTCCGTCGACGGTGTTGTTGCGGAATATTTTCCCTGGAAGTGGTGGGGGTGTGATGGGAGGGGATGCGATCAACGGATCATAGGCTTCGGGCCCAGCCAGTTGTTGTAAAACCATCAAACGCGCCGCGGCGCTGTTTGAGCGGAAGAGCCCGCGTTGTAAAGCCTCGAGAGTCGGAAGCATAGGAGTCGGTGGGGATGTCCCAGGATAAAACAGACCAGGTTCAGGAGATGCGAGTAGACGATGTGCTTGGAGTAGGGCAAAATGAGCGGGGATTGGGGATATAAGGGGCGGCGAAGTAAAAGCCGTAGGTTGACTGGAAGAGACAGGGCCTTCATCAGGCGAGGACTCATTGGCGGAAGGCACGGCATTTGTGGGGAGGGGAGATTGTGTAGCCTTTGCCTTGCCTTTAAAATCCTTGGAACCTCGACCCCGGGAACGGGAGCGTGGACGCCGTCTCGACTTTGTTGGGCTGTCTTCTGGGAGTAAGGGTGTCGCAGGTGGAGAAAAGATGGGTTCTTCTTCGGCTTTCGGGTCGTCAGCTTTCGCCTCACGATGTTCTGTTCCAACCTCTGGTCCTGGTTCTGGTCCCGGTCCCGCTTCAGGTTCGGGTTCGGGTTCGGGTTCAGGTCCTTGTTCGAGTTCGGGGTTGACCTGGGTTTGGCTTGTATCTTCGGGAAGTTGGTCTTCAGACATCGTCGGACTGTCGTCACTGAGATGCCCATCTGCGCCCGTGTCCTGCAGATCTAGCTGTGATCTCTCCCCTTCGCTGACGGCTTCGACGTGCATACGAGGTCTTCGGCCATCCTTCATGCGAGGAAGAGAGGTGGCACGCTTGATTTTTGCGACGGCGAAAGCGCGCTGCTCTGCCGGTGTGGACGATTCCATGGGCAGAAGAGCGGAGGTAAAAGAGGGGAAAGAAAAAAAAGGCAGTTGAATTGTGCGGGCAGTGCTAGTGTCGCTATATGAAGGGACCGGGTGACGGGCGGAAAGAGAATGGGGAGCCAAAGAAGGCCTAAATTGCCGCTGAAATCAGGGGTGCAAAGGGAGAGCCAGGATAGGGCTAGGATAGATATGAGAATCAAAAGACATTGAAGACGGGAAAGCACTGACTGGCTGGGCTGGGACAGGGCTGGGATAGATATGTGAACCAAATGGCATTGAAGACGGGAAAGCAACTCTGTCAAAGCACGTGGCACGACTCCCGCACTGCCCACTGCATCTGCTCACCGTCCCACTCAGTCCTCCCAATCTTCCCTCATCTCAAACTCCGCCAACTCTCTAATAAACAATCCTTTCATCTCCGGTCACCGCTCTGTGATCCAGTTGACATGTGCCAGGGGACCCTTACTTGGGTCGAGCGCTAACTCCCACGTCCTTGCTTCGTCCCATACTATGCCAGTGGCGTCTGACTCTTCGGGCGCTCTTGGTCCCTTATGATGTCAACATATATCTCTCCTACTTCCAAAGCTGCGATGTTATCATCACACATCTGATAACCGAATCCAATGTTTCCACTACGCCAAACTATTCTCGTAACAAACGCTGTGCTTCGAGAATTGGCCTGACCTCGTCCCATTTCGGTCTCTTCAGGTCAAACCCTTCGCTAAGCCTTCCATAAGTCGCGCCACCAAGCCTAGATACTGCCCGCAGCTTTGCGGGGTCGGCCCGCAACCCATCGGATCGCAGGACAGAATGACGGACGTGTATATATTTCACACGTCCGAGGACAAGAGTCGCGGAAGGCACCGTTGCGCCGTCGGGAAAAATGTCCTGTGATTGGAACAACTAACGAACGTGATCGATCAGTCTATAGAAGGGCGCAAAGGCAGAACAATTGGCAGTATGCATACCTCACATTCCAGGCTGACAGCGCTCTCCTTCACTCGTGCTGGCTTAACGTGTACCTAGACGAAACTGGTCAGTCCCGCCGCATCATAATAGCTACTACTCACACTGGGTTCCTGAGTCAGACCCGAGATGTCCCACTCGCTAACATCCGCAGGAGCTTCAACCGATGTTTCATTGGCTGCCTCGACGAATGGCTCGCTGATCAAGTTCACTACGAATTCTTTCGTAGCAAGAATGTTGTCCCTCGTGTTTTTAGGAAAGCGAGGGAAAAGCCTGAAGGAGACGCTAACGATCGGAGGATGATAGGCTACCTGTAATAGAAGTGTTATTATTATCGAGTCAGAATCGAGGCGCTTCCTTTTCATCACGTACCACCTGAAAAAAACTGGGCAGGTACATCGATTGAGCAGTTAATGACTTCGTTTCTGTACACGAAACTCACAAGGCGTATTCCATACCTGAACGGGGCAAGATTGGGCTTGTTTTCTGCCGACAGTGTAGACACAAATGCAATCAGCCGAGGGACTACAGTAGAGTTAAGTATCTGTGTTGCGTCGCTGAGGTCGAAGAAATCAATTGAGGACGCCGGCCTGGGATCGATGATGGCTTACGAAGGCGATGTCTGTGCCATATCCCAAGTCTTCCATCCAAGCTCTTCGTCGCTTTTCCAATCTCGCCCTAAGGGAGTATTCAAGAGTCCATCTCCGATTTTCCAGCCACCATTCGGTGGCTCGGTTAACTTGAACGATTGGATTTCGGCGAATGGCACAAGTTTCGGTGCATTGGATTGGGGAGCAGAACTAGAACTCATGAAGTGGGATTATGTCGGAAGATAAGAAGAGAGGTCAGTCTAGGACGACAACTGATCTGTTGGTCACGATAAGCATTCGGTGGCGTTTTGGGGATTGTCCACAAGACAATCGTCGTTCTTCCGCAGGTTGGCGTTCGCATTGTACTTCAGTTGTCATGTGGTCGAGGTCTGTCTGAGTGATGTCCTCGTGGTACCTCCGTCGGATATATGTGGTTATTGCTACGCTAACCAGCACCTCTGTATGACCAGACTATCAGCAGTGGCGGCGCGGCGAATCGCTAGAATTCTGATAGCAAAAACTGAACGATCTATGCCAGGTGACTGGAACTAATACTAATCTGTGTCTGTCAGCCGTTGCCCCTACTTTCACAATACACTAGTACAGTAGCTACTGCAGTGTGTTTGAGCCAGATCCTGGTCAAGACGGTACCTGGTCGCCTCGGGTACATCCTGCCATTGGTAATTGGTATTGCACCTGTCTGTCCGTGTTTGCTGCTCCGGCTCCAAGTCTGATTGCCGAGAAAGTAATGAAAGATCACGTGCTCGATCTTTGCTGCCGCTCTGTGGCTGCACCTCTAACTTAATACAGCCATCACCTGTTTCTCATCATCGTACAGAGTGCCTTTGATAGCATTTCCTGGTCTCACATAGGTCTGCCAGTGGCCATCTCGTTCGCATTTACGTGGTACTGAGCATGCTCGGATCGCTTGCGATCGTCTTCCGAAGTCTGAGTCTGAGTCGTTACTGTAGTGCAAAAGGTGGAAGACATCTTACGTGAGCAGAATCACTATGCAGCCACGTCCTACAACATTGGCGAGCACTCGCCGATTTCTGGAATCCGCACCGGCGCAGATGCGTTCAAGCCGATATCATCGTTTCGGTCGGCGGTAGTTCTTCCATTAACGCCTCGAAGGCCATCATCTACTTTTTGCAAGAATAACTTAGCGGAGAGTTCCTTCGCTAGCCTGAGATTCCTTCTGGTGTCACTCTTGATGCGGAACGTACCCTTGCCACCCTTGAAATGTTGTGGTAAGTCACACCTCTCATGACCTATGCTAGTGTATGAAGCATCGTGCACTCAATACAAACAGACTATTTTCTGGAATCCGCGTTCTCGACCATGCTATCGAGAATTTGTATTGACCCTTTCAGATCCCAATGATATCTACGCGTGGCAGATTCTCAAGTCGCCGCGATAAGTCTTTGGCCGGCGAGACTTGGACTATACAGAAGATTAACGATATGAACATTGCTATGCCACTTCCCTTAATGAGCTCTCTCTAGTGCTAGGCTACCGGGTTGTCGCATCTCATTGGACACAGGCCCAGTCCAACCTATAGTATACCACACGTAGGGCGCCTCGTTGTGATAGATCCGAGGACTAAAATCCGAATAATCTCGCAATCCTTAACGCTAGCCCCGACCGTCAAATTGAAAGCCAAAGTTGCCTCGGAGGAAGACAAACACAAACATCAACGGGTTCGCTGGAGGCGACGTGGTCAAGCTCAGCGTCTTCGTGGACGGGTAAGTCTTCCCATTCTCTGAGACTTGATGTTTATGAACCTGTTATGGCTCGTGAGGAATCTCGGTTTGAAAACAAGCTTTGATCGCCATGGAGTTCCACGAGAGGATCTTCCCACCATCGCCGAGCATGCATTGGGAGGAAAGAATGAAATTCACGGTGATGTGGTAGCCTTCTTGGAGGAACTGTATTCCTCTGGCGTCTCAAAGCTTGTATTCGAGTACATTATTACCAATTTTATTACCAATATTAATCGCAAAGCGTTCACTTTTTGTCGGAGATGAGTCAGACCGAGACCGAAAGACAGTTAGTAAGGCCGCGATCGGAAATAGACGATGATATCATCGATGCGAATAACGACAATGGAAACTAGCCATTACTAGCCATTAAATACGGCCAGGTGCTGACAATTCTGACGTGACTACAGTCATGTCAGAACAGATCCCCTCAACAGACCTAAGCGGTTACTATGCGTGGACTCATACACTCCAAGGGGTATACTATGGCCCTGGTAGTGTCTCTACGGCTCTTCCCAAGCTACTGGATACCCTTGGAGCCTCCAAGGCACTGGTCGTTACCGGAAACAGCCTCTATACAAAGGTATGTCTACTAGCAACCGAAGCCCCATTTCTCGCCCTGATATCTTTGCTTCTTTTTCACACCACGCAGACAGATGTTGTGAAAAAGGTGGAAGGTATTTTGCGCGAGCAGAATCGCTATGCGGCCACGTTCTACAACATTGGCGAGCACTCGCCAATTTCTGGAATCCGCGCGGGCGCAGGGGTGTTCAAAGAATCTGGAGCCGATATCATCGTTTCGGTCGGTGGCGGTTCTCCCATCGACGCCTCCAAGGCCATCATCTACTTTTTGCACGAGCAACTCGGCGGAGACTTCCTTCGACAGATTGCCATACCTACAACACTTAGCGCCGCGGAGTATACTGTGCGCCGTGCCTGTTACTCGTGTCATTTGCGCTAACTTCCTTCGCGGAAGATTGGCGCGGGATATACCGACGAAACGGGTCAAAAAACATCTGTGAGCTCAGAGTATCTCGCACCTTCTGGCGTCATCCTCGATGCGGAACTTACTCTTGCCACCCCTGAGAGGCTGTGGTCAGTCGCACCTTGTACGTACGAAGCATCACGTACTCAGTGCACACAGGCTATCTACCGGAATACGAGCTCTTGATCATGCTGTCGAGCAATTGTATCGGCCGTTCGTAATACCACCACAGAAACACCTTTTCTACGCGGCCATTGCAGATTTGTTCAAGTATTTGCCACAGTCAAAGGCAGACCCCAATGATATTCACACTCGGCAGAAGCTTCAAGTCGCTTCGTGGATGAGTCTTTGGCCGGCGAGATTTGAAAAATACAGGTAAACACCGACAGGGACGTGGCTATGCCGCTTCATATAATGAACTGCTCTCACTAGTGCTCTTGGGTTATCGCACGCCCTTGGACATAAGCTAGGCGCAACCTATGGTATACCACATGGGATCACTTCGGTAGGACTCGTTGCTAGCCTAGTATGATAGATAGGAGGTCTAAGATTCGAATATTCTTGCAGTGCTTAACGCTAGCCCCGACCGTCAATCTGAAAGCCAAGGTCGCCTCGGAGGAAGACAAACAATGGCTAGCTGGTACTTTGCACCACCTGAAACAAACATCAACGGGTTCGCTGGAAGGAGACGTGGTCAAGCTTAGTCTGCTCATCGACGAGTAAGTCTTCCTATTCATTAAACTTGATATTTGTGTTGACCATGTCAGACTTGTGAGCAATCTTGGTTTGAAAACAAGCCTTGATCAGTATGGAGTTCCACAAGAGGATCTTCCCACCATCGCCGAGCGTGCATTGGGTAGACGGAATGAAATTCATGGTGATGTGGTAGCCTTCCTGGAGGCATTGTATTCCTCTCCATGACGCGAGCCTCTAGAAGTCTCGAAATTGTACAATTAAAATTTTAGCAATAATCCAGTAAATCCCGAAGGACGGGCGCCAACCTTCTACGGTCTACAGTGAGAGGCCCGGCACGGAATACGCGAGATCATCGCAATGCAAAAGGACAGAGTATGAGCCGCGGCAGCGGACAACGCCCTATCCTACAGAGCGATAAGACAGCCTTCAAATGGACGCCCCAGTTAGAATAGCCATGTGATGCGAGAAGAGATCATCTCTGTTATTCGAATTTCGACTAGGTAGCTGGCCGTCACGTAAATGTGGTAACGACTTTGAAAGCCCTATAGCGCTCTCTTCGGTGGATATGAAGACGTCAACTGCGGTACTAGTAGCATGACCGATGACCGGGTCTGCGTTCAACGCGATGTTGACCATGACGTCAACGACAAGATCTGGTCTAACGATAACAACAACATTAATACTCCTCTGGGCGTGCGACGTGCATGCTGGTTGCAGCTCTTTGATCACATCACTCGTCTTTGCTTCATATGGTAGTCCTCTGGTATCCTGTTAAAGCGGTATCAATAGCAAGAATCACTATCACTGTAGGCATTTTTACAATGTAATCCAATTCAGTCGGCTAAATACTGGAATCTGATTGGCCGGTCGAAACTCGAGAGCAACTGAATTGGATTACGTTGTAAAATGCCCGCAGTGAATGCACCTGCGCCACTCATTCAAAATTTGCGTGCACAAGGTTACGGTCGTGAAGGGCATTGCCGGTGCGTGTGTGCGGGGTTCACCTAGTAATCCAGTCTTGAACTCTATAGGAGATGCGAATAGAATACAGGGGTAGAGGACATCTTACTTGTGTGGTATCCGAGTCGGAGAGAACTTGCGAAAGCTATCTCGCGTTAGCCTTAACCTCAAGCGAAGGACACTCCGCCACGAGGACTCGAAGGAGATGAGGCCATTGCTACAGTATCCGTATCACCATTCCCCCATAATTCATCAATAACCCAGCCCAGAGAAAAGCATCCGAGAGCGCTCCTCGGCGTGTCGCGAACAAGTCCTCTTGCGTCACGGCACTGGCCGCGCACGTTTCAAAGCAAATTGGAACGTGCAACCTGTATCGTGATCATGTCCGAGGTCTTTCTGCACTCTTGGAAACCTCGTGTATGGGCACGCGCATGCGCTCCGACCTGACCACGTACATCCACACCGACATCCCCTTTACTTTTATGCAAGAAAACATGCATTTGAGACGACAGCGATGCAAGGAGCTCGTCCAGGGGGTATGCTTCCGTTGACCCATCCACCGGTAGTAACACCATCCCGCTCGGCGTGCAAGGCAAGGGCGAATTAAAGGCCTCTACCCACCCGTAGTGACACGAAGGCCGTTGCCAGCGCTGCCGATTGTGATGATCTCAAATTGATCGTATTGAGGGATCACGCATTATGCATCACGAGTTCGTGAAGGCACTTTATTATAAACCAGGGCAGTTGATTGATTTCTGCAGGGTCTCAATAGGCAGCCTACGGTGCAATCGATCCAAACGTCGGAGACGAGCTTCCAGTTAACTTGATTAGGCAACTCAAGCCAAGTTGGGCTACTGATCACTCTGTAGACGTGCAGATAGCGTGCAACGCCGCAAGCACGTTCTGCCCTTACTTTGCGGTACAGTACCCGATCAATCTGTCACCAGTGATCAAGACAGGGAAATAGACTTCTACAGTATTCTTCTTCAATCGAGCATGCGCGCAGTCGGCCAAGCTAGCCCAAGCACCGGCAGGCAGCACCATTTGTCTGGGTTCGTGACATGGGCTGCCTGCCAGTGTCACTGCGGAGAAGGACCAACCCAGGTATGTGCCTCCACCCGTCAGCGCCAACCCAGCTGCGTCGACGGCTTTCGGCGAACTGCCCCAGATTCGGGAGGACACGCCACATCCTCACGGCTACATTAGAATCGCTACTCCTGTCGAGCACTCTCCTCAACCAATACCCCCCGCCCACTTCTTCCGATAACAATGGAGAGAAGCAGTACCATTTTCGCTGTTTCATCGCATTTCTACGAGAATCCGCACAATCGAGGTCGTTATCATCGGGCTGCAAAAACGCCAGCTCCATCGCACAGGGGCGAAGCTCGGAAGGGGCCCGCGGCGAAGACGTACACGTGGTTCGTGGAACAGGAGCTCACGGCGCTCGCGAAGGAGATATCGGAGACACGACAATGGGCGTACGAGCAGCAAGCCTACTTTGGCTTGTTGCCTAAACACGCCCCACGCCACGCACACCCCGCAGAGAAGCCGCCGCAAGACGGCGGACTTGGACAGGCAGGCCAAAACCTCGACGAAGGGACGGCGCGGTCAAGGGGAGGACGCGTCCGTACTGCGGAAGAGCTGTGGGCGGAGCAGAGTCAGTTGCAAGAGGAGTTTGACATAATGGAGGCACGGTGGCGGGAGAGGATCGGTCGGGAGGAGAGGCGCCGCCGACAAGCTCAGCAGTGGGCCGACAAGCAGAAGCAGCTGGAGAGACGAGGCCAAGAAGAGGCATGGAAGGCGTATGAACGCCGATGGACTACCATCGCGGGCGATCCTAGCGGCAGTCCGTTGAGATTCAAGTCTATACCATGGCCGACGACCGTGCCCCCTAAGAACGTGGCAGATATTACACCGGTCGCCATCACAAAGTTCATCCTTTCGCCTGCGCATTCGGAAGGGATGGCGCGGAAGGAGAGGATAAAGAGTGCCTTGAGGCGGTGGCATCCGGACAGGTTTGGGAGGGTGCTCGGCAGAGTGGACGAGAAGGACAAAGAGGCGGTTGAGAGAGGAGTTGGCATCGTGGCGAGGTGCCTTAATGACCTGCTGGCTCAGGAGAACTAACCTTCTCAGGTTTTCTTTTACTTTTGACACGCAAAGGCCAAGCTGACTTTTCGGTATTCAAGAAACGTACAGCGTTCAACTGGAGCGAGAGCGGACAAGATATACGCACAGGAGATAAGCTATTTGAATTTGAACGGACGCTTATGTAATAATACACTTATTTCTGTTCCGAGTCGGCCTGTTTGCCGCGTCATTTCACTTCATCTCAATCATGCTAAGAGGCATCGCGAGAGTATCCCTGCGTCGCGGGATACATACCACCGGGCCAGTCAGCTCTGCGGTAGGTCTCTCGCGATACAGGTTTGCCGTGGCGGCGGGTGCTTCTGTCATTGCGGCCTCGTACCTAGGTTGGCGTATAAGTCTAGAGAGCAGAGGGATTGCCCTCGACTCTGATAGTGCGCGTATGATTGGTTTCGCACCTCCCCTTTCGCCCGTTTGACTGGAACGTCCTTCTTAGCTAGACCAAAGCCGGCGGCGACGACGCAAGCATTGCTGTCTACCCAGTCCTCAGAGACACTCCCGGACTCGGATCCTCCCTCAGATACTTCAGAGTCCCAAGCAGCAGCAGCAGATCGCGTAGAAGACGAAAATGCCGAGGGGGCGGCGCCTTCGGAAGAGGGGGGAGATGAAGGGTCCTCCGAGTCGTCGGGAGGCGCGTTCGACCCCGTCACGGGGAAAATCAACTGGGATTGTCCGTGTCTCGGCGGGATGGCGCATGGGCCGTGCGGCATGCAGTTCCGCGAGGCGTTCTCCTGTTTCGTGTTTTCGGAGCAGGAGCCCAAGGGGATCGATTGCGTCGACAAGTTCAAGGCGATGCAAGATTGCTTCAGGGAGAATCCGGATGTATATGGAGACGGTACGTTCAACGCCCCGTCCTTTGTCCTTTTTTTTGGTCTTTGGCGCTCAGCGGCAGGCTAAACAATCTCTTTTTGAATACAGAAATTTTGAATGACGACGACGACGACGGGGAGGATGGGGAGTCACCTGCTCCACCACCATCTGGGGATGCTGTCCCCCCTCCTCCTGCCGCACCCCATGCAGAATCACCTTCAAAACACGTCTCTCCATGACCTGCCTGTGCTGCTGCTGCTCACTTTGGGGCGCGTTGATGGTTATCTTTATTACTCACCACTCACTTCATCTCACAAAATTAGAGTACCCACACTTATTGCTGTGTCACATCTCACGTCTAACATACTCTGGGGGACAATCAATATAGAAACTTGTCTCATGTTCAAGCTTTCTATTAAGGGGTACCTCAATCCAGAACGTTTCTCGATTCATTTTGGTTTTCAATCGAAAAAATATATTTCATTTTGCAAGGGCTAATAGAGACTGCACAATATCAAATAAATATGAAAGAGTTGAAGAG
>Ga0137358_10000261_pt1 | contig 22108 bp, 45 predicted proteins | sample Mad1_20_16metaG_FD_105551 | JGI IMG/M metagenome (GOLD analysis project Ga0137358, IMG submission 105551) | Vadose zone soil microbial communities from Angelo Coast Range Reserve, California, USA - Mad1_20_16 metaG | ecosystem: Environmental > Terrestrial > Soil > Vadose zone | place: USA... | reverse complement strand
GCTTTCATGCGGCGTGAATACCTGCTCGGTTCGCTGCTCGAGCGCGCTTTCCCGCGCAATCAGCGAATCCGCCCGCGCCTCGATCTTCGAGCTGATCCGGCCGACGACGCCGGCCGCCTTTGCTATCTTCTCGCTTAGTCGATCCATTTTGGACATTCTTTCATTTTCCAGAGTACAGCGGCGCGCGACGGTGCGAGCAGTGAGGCCAGCAATGGCGCGGGTGATGTCGTCCATATGGCACGCTCATTCGGCGGCCTGCATGTTTTCGATTATCCGCAGTTCGATTCGGTTGATGATATCGAGCGCGTCGAGCACATCGCGAGGATCTGTGATCTCGACACCACGCTGCGAAAAATATCGCGTGCTGGCCTTGATCTCGGCCTGGATTACGGAAATCTCGGCGCGCCTGGTGTCCGATAGCGTCATTGCATGGCCCTCAAAAGTGGTGGCGCGGATGACTGCGAATCAGCAACTAACCCATATTTTTCAAGCATTTTTCGCGGACATTGGCATGCGGGAGAATCGGGGTGCGGCCCGGCAAATCGTGACCAGTGCCCGAACTTCTTGAAGGACGTCAGCACCGCATCCCAATCAACCTTCTCGGCTGTCTGCTCAACCACAGTTGAATAATCCTGCCAGCATTTGTTGCGCAGCCATTTCATCGCCTGGGGAATGAATTCGGTGCCGATCTTGGCGGCCTCCGCTGTCGCATACCGCTTGGCACCCGCAATGATATCGTCGGCGCTGATGCCAGCCTTGACGGCCGCGACGAAAAGCTTTTCAGCCGGCGCCCTCGGATTCGAGCCAGCGCGCTTCGGATAGGTTTTCCAAAACTCGGCGAAGCGTATGTCCACCGATGTCCTACCCATGTCCACATCATGTCCATTCGTGTCCACCGATGTCCGCGCGTTTCCACCACGTGTCCGACGCTTGCTCTCAGCTTCCACCGGCCGGCGAGTAGCTCGCGCTGTCTCGTGTCGCTCGCATTGCAGCCGAACCATCTTCAAAACCATCTCCCCCGTGGCGCCGCTCGCCACCATCGCTTCAAGCATTTCGAGATCAATCTTCATTTTCGCCGGCCCTTATCCCCTGCTGACTGGTGGAATGTTTGAGCGAAGGACACAGGACGACCAGCCCCACCGAAGTGAGGTTGGTCCGTGCCCTTTGCGATCTGCCGACCGGAGCCATGCCGTCGCTTCGGACCTTGATCGCGCGAGGATGCGGATCAAATTGGCGCCAACTTCTCGCGGCTGTTCCTCTCCGCGCCGACCGCCCTCGCGCCTTTCGGACCGGGCTTGCACTGGGTCGGGCCCCGTGGTTGTGCATCGATACGTTCGCCGCCACTGTTCTGTGACCGTCCAGCGAACGCCGCGTTCAAGTCATCCCGCCCTCGCCAGTTCTTCCGCGCGGCCGGTCTTGCGCTCGGCGATGCAGATCGTGTCGTGGTGGGCGCCGCCGTGAGCGACCAGCAAGATTTCCTCGAGCTGATAGCCTCTTGCTTTGCCCATCCCGTTGCTCGACCAACCGAACGACAGGACGATCCCACCAGGGATGATCAGCGGATCGATGGCATCGCGCACACGCTTGTAGAGCGCTGCGCTTTGGGTATCCGCCTGAGTGACTTCGCGACCGGCGGCGCGGTAATGCTCGCTGATCTGCCGCGGGCTGTACGGCGGATCGAATAGCGCCAGGTCAACGCTCGGGATTCCGGAACGGCAGAATTCCTCGGCATCCATGTGCCTCGGCGCCGAGCTCGCCGGATCAAGATCGTTTCGCCATGTTGCCAGCACGCTGTTTCGAGCAAATGGATCAATGCTCGTCGTGCTGGCGCTGAGATACCGGGCGACAAAATCCGCAATCGGCCGGATCGCAAACGTCTCAGCGCTCGGCATCGCGAATGCCCGGTTGAAAAGCATGGTGGACGACTGAATCACCCCACACCTCGCGCCAGTTCTTCCGCGAGCTCTGCCACTTCCTTGGCCAGCCTCTCGGCGTGCCGGATCATGCCGTTCCGCTCAGCCCGTTCGGCCGCGCGGCGCAGAACTGAATGCAGATCCTCGAGCTCGGCTTTGGACAGCGGCTTTCTCACGGCATCCCCCTGACCGTGACCCTGCAGCCCATTGGGGCCACACCCCATTGCACGACCAGCCGGCGCATATGCTTGTAGCTATCGTCCTCGATCAGCTCGATCCGCCGCAAATAGTCGATCAGCGCCTTCAATCCGTTGTCCAAATCGATCTTGGTGTGATGCTCGGACAGCGTGACGATCAGTTCGAACCGCGCGATCTTCTGCATTTTCAGCGGACTTTGGCTTCGGCCTTTCGCCGCCAGCAGATAGGCGTCGGCGACGTTGATCCATGCCGTCATGGTGCGTACGGACTTCCAGTCGATCCGCCGTGTCCGGTTGACAGACGGAGGAACTGGAAGGTCCAGCACGATATCCGGCGCCACCGCGAACGGCGGATCGGTGTATGACGGCAAGGCGTCCATCAGGCGAGCCCGTGGGTCCGCTTGAAGTTCTCTTGCGCTTCCTTCGCCGTCGACAACGCGCCGCCGTCGATCGCATCGGTCGATGTCGGTATACCGACTTCGGGCGCATCCACCGGCCGCTTCTTCTTGAACGCCGCCATCAGGATAGTTTGGCCCTCATGCCAGCCGGTAATCCAGCGCTGCGAGGAATCCTGCGCGAGATTGTGCGCCGGCTCACATTTGTCGCCCGACATGCCGGCCACCTTGCCGTCCTCGAACGAATCCACCTTCTTCTCGAAAAGCTGCGTTTGCGTGCCGACCGGCAGACCGGCCCAGCGCGCCAGGCGCTGCACGCGGTCGAACACAGCCTTCATCTTGGCCGGCGTGTTGGCGGTCAAGAGATCCTTGTTATCGGCCTTGGCGCCCTTACCGAGATCCGACTTTGCGAGATCGACAATCGCCGTCCGCTCGGCCTTGGCCTTCTCGACCAGCGCATCCGCGGCTTCAAAGGCCCGGGCATGGTGAAACGTCAGCGCGCGTTTTTCCTCGTCATTGAGGCCCGAGTTCTGACCGGCCGTCGGCAGGCCGCCGTTTTCGTCTTTCTTCTTCCGTCCCATTCCATCCTCCTGTTGTGAAATTCAATGCCCCGCCATCACTGCCAGCACCGGGATGATCTCGGCGGCGCGCAGGAATTTCGGTGCGGGGAAATCATCCTCCGGCGGCATGATCGGCGGCAAACTCAGCACTTCCTCAAGGATCCGCTCCAAAAGCCCGGCGGTCGTCGTTGGGTACTGCGGCACGACCGCCGGGGCTTCCTGATATCCTCCTGTACTCATGGAAGATTCGGCAAACGGATTGGGCAGTGCGATCATCAGACTCTCCCCCAAATACAAAATCCGGCCCGAGACGACGGGTCGGTGATACGCACGACGCAACAAAAATAGCGACTAGCGACGCTTGACGATCTTCACGTTCCGCATCGCGTGACGCTTGAGAATTTCGGCAACGATCGCTGTGAGCGCATCGCCGGACCAATCGCGGTCACCGGCGAGATAGAATTCAGCCGCTCGCACCGAACAATTGGCGACAGCCGCGATATTCGCTGCGGTTTTCTGTGGCCAAAGCATTCTGGCGACATCGGAAAGTACCGAACCGAACATCTGTTCGTCATCGCTGACAATCGTCCGTTCGATTGGGCTACTTTCCGCGCGCGCCTCCGCCGATACTGTCCCCATGACGCAACCCCCACTGACGCAACAAAATCGGACGCAAAAAATGTCAACGTTGATTCTTGCTCAACAACAGAATGTGACTTCGCAAAAGCCACACGCGGAACCTCGACATACGCGAGATATTTTAATTTCACATTCGCCAAAGTTGTGCTTCGATGTCGCCACGATAATGAACAGCTCCGGTCACAGAGCGGTGGGGCGGCAAGATGGGTGTTGTGGTGCGTTTCCCGAAGCGACGTCATGCTCGGGCCTCAATAATTTCCGCAGATCGACAGGGACGAGGTACATCGGAGGGCCATTCCCCATCCGGCCAATTGTCCGAGAACCAACGGAGCGCATCTTCAAGTCGTCCGACCGTGATGTCGGCGCCCTCCTCCAATGCGCGGAGCTTCTTGCCGTCATTGAGCACGCGCGAGGATACAGTCGACAGGGGCACTTCTTCGATTTCCCCGTATCGGCGTGCGACGCAAAGCAGTTCGTCTATGGCTGACATGGGCGCAATATCGGTAAACGTACCGGTCTTGTCAACGGTAAACTTGCCGAATGCTCAGTCTGTGAGTTCCGGTTATTCTACCGGGATGGATCTCAAAGTATTATTGAACAACATCGACCGGCTTATCCGAGTCCAAAAGACGACCGACAACGCCGTATCGAAGCGATCTGGCAGCGTTGACGCCATCCGGAACCTGCGCCGCTATGCCTCTGGCGAGCTTAAGGGCATGTGGACGCTGGACACCCTTGAGAAGGTAGCCAAGGCTCTCGGAACAAGCTCCTGGGAGCTTCTGCGGCCGCCTGGTGCCATTGCAGCGGACGAGGACTTCGATGAACGGGTCAATCGTATCCTCGACGAGCGGCTTTCCCCGCCTCAACCGGTACGGAAAAGAAAAAATCGGTAAGCCTACCGATTTGGCTTGACCGGTAGGCTTACCGGATTTATGGTGTTCTCCTCATCAGGAGAACGCCCATGGCCCAATTCCGCAAAAAGCCGGTAGTGATTGAAGCGTTTCAGTGGAAGCCACTGAGCGTCGAGGCAGAGGACAAGGCAATTCCTCTCTGGCTCGTCATGAGCAATTACGATGTCGGGCCCGGCAATACCATCCTGATCAGCACGCTAGAAGGCGTGATGCGCGCCGATCCCGACGATTGGATCATCCGCGGCGTCAAGGGCGAAATCTATCCCTGCAAGCCGGACATCTTCGAAGCGACTTACGAAGCGGTGCTGCGATGACGGCCCGCCTCACCGACTTCCTCCGCGACGAACTCGACAAGGCGCTCGCCCGCCTGCCTGACGATCAGGCGCGGATCGCGATGCTCGGCAAGCAATATGGTGCATGGTCCGAGCACATGCGCCGGTTCTGGCATCTGCACGAGCAGCCGTTCGGCGGACCTCACCCGGTCTATGGCAACATGACGCCGGGCGATTTCATCGTCGTTTTGGGCATGATCGACGGCGCGCGCGCGAAGATCGAACGTCGATTGGAGATGGCGTGATGGTCAAGACCTATGACCCAGCTTGCTATGATCTCGCCGAGTACTTCCTGCAGGATGAACCTTGCAGCGACGATCCCGCGCTTTTCAAGAAGCATTGCCACAGCCTGGCGATAGAGATTCAGCAAGCCGTCGAGGATTGGTGCTACGCGCCGGAGCACGCCGATGCATAAGTTCGATCCCGTCGAGCTCGTCCACATCACGCTGCCCGTCATCGCCGAATTGCTGGCCGTGGTGCTGTTCATCTGCGCGGCCGCGGTGTGGCTGATGATTTGGGGCACGTAATGACAAGGTTCATCCTTGAAGGCGAATGGTCCGGCTACACGTCGTCGCAGCAGCGCGTCGTGCATCGCGAGATTATCAACAAGAAGCGTGCGGAACGCCTGCGGCAGTTGCACAAGATCGTCTACACGGACGGCACGTCGCTGATGATCAGCGTTCGTGAAGCCGAGTATCGCGAGAAAATTCAATCCTTCAATTCCTACGGCAGCCTGATCCGCAAGGCTGAGAAGCGCGGCGGCAGCGTCGTCAAAGTGGCGGACCTCGCATGACGCTCTACACGGTTGTGATGATCTGGCTGATCTTCAACGAGCTCATCCTGATCGCGATGTTGGAAGGGGCGCGGGAATGAAGCGCCGCGTCACCATCACCGAGCGCCCGACGCGGATCAATGTGCACAACCTCGTGCAAAAATTACGGCGGATCAGGACGGAGCTCGCGATGATGATGCAGCAGGTCGACGATGCGCTGGCACGGATTGAAGAGGAACGAGCATGACGGAAGAATGGCGCGCAGTCATCGGTTTTGAAGGGCAGTACGAAGTTTCCGACCATGGTCGAGTACGCAGCTTGGATCGGATGTTACCGTGGAAGCGAACGCTAAGGACCGGAACGGTAGTTGATTGTTTGCGTCGGCACGCAGGCACGGTTTTGATTGCGCAACCGAAGGAAGCTGGTCACTTGTGGGTGCAGCTTGGCCGCGGAGTTCAAGTTTACGTCCATCACCTGGTCTTAGAGGCTTTCGTCGGCCCCGCGCCGGCCGGCACCATTTGCTGCCATTGGGATGACGATCCCTCAAACAACGAGCGCGGAAATCTGCGCTGGGGCACGCGCTCTGACAATTTCGATGATTTCGTGCGCAACCATGGCCGAACGCCGGGCGTGCAATTTCCTGAACAGCGGAGGATCGGATGAAGCCCGGAATTTATCCAGATATGGATTCGGCAACTTATTTTTCCGATCCGGCGCCGTCTCCGTCCCTCTCGCAGTCTATTGCGAAAATTATTCTCGATCATTCGCCTCTTCACGCGAAGCTGGAGCATCCGAAGCTATGTCCGCCTGTCACGGGCGACGACGACCTGGACGAAAAATACGTCAAGGCGCAGGCGATCGGCAACGCAGCCCACAAAATCCTGCTCGGGCGCGGCAAGGAAATCGACGTTCTGGACTTCAACGATTTTCGGACCAAAGAGGCCAAACTTGCGCGCGATCTCGCTGAGAAAGCCGGCCGCGTCGTCATCCTCAAAAAGCACATGTTTAGCGCCGAGGTGATGGTCGCGGCCGCGCGGGCGCAAATCGAACGACACGAAGCCAATCTGACATTCAAGGAAGGCTCTGGCGAAGTTGCTATCATCTGCGAGGAAGATGGCATCTGGCTGCGCTCGCTGGTCGATTGGCTCGGGCACGATCTGCGATCCTGTGATGATTACAAGTCGGGCGGCGTATCGGTCGCGCCGCATGTTATCGGGCTGCGCATGGTCGACCAGGGTTGGGATATTCAGGCTGCGATGCAGGAGCGCATCCTTGACGTGCTCGACCCGAAAGGTGCCGGACGTCGCCGCCATCGCTTCATCGCACAAGAGAACAAGCCGCCCTATGCGCTGACGATCTGCGAGCTGTCCGAGTCCGTCATGACAATGGGCCGCAAGAAATTGCAGAGGGCAATCGATCTGTGGCGCGTCTGTAGCGAAACGGATTATTGGCCCGGCTACAGCAACCGCGTGATCCTGCCCGAATACCCAGGCTTCCGCGAGAAGGTTTGGCTCGACCGCGAACTGAGCGGCGAGTTTGAGCGCGATCCATCTCTGATTATGGCGGGGTAATATGAACGAGCAAGCGAGAAACTTTGAAGCCAGGCCGGCTACGCGCTCGGAAGAACCGATGTTGCTCGGCATGATCGGACCGCCAGGTGGTGGCAAGAGCCTTTCGAGCCTGCGCATCGCCAGGGGCATCCAGTCCGTTCGCGGCGGCGACATCATCGTGATCGATACCGAGGGCGGCCGGTCGCGCAAATACAACGATCAAATCCCGTTCAAGATCGTTGAACTGACGGACGCGAAATCGGACATTTTACTTGAGGCTATACGCGCGCAGCTCCCAGCCAATCCCGCCGCGATCATCGTCGACAGCATGTCCGATGAGCATGAAACCTATCTCGAATGGCACGATGCCGAGGTCAAGAACTTTGGCGGAAATGAATGGGCGGCGTGGTCTAAACCGAAGGCCGGTCGAAGGAAGCTGATCTCAGGGATACTCAAGATCAGGGTTCCTCTGATCTTCACGTTCCGCGCCCGCGAGAAAACCAAACAAAATCCGGATGCTAAAAACAAACAAGATAAGATCGTCAACATCGGCTGGCAGCCGGTCGCGCCGCTCGAGATTGTGCATACGCTCGATCTGACATGCATCCTGCCGCCGCGAGCCGACGGTGTGCCGGTCTGGAAATCCGACAAGATCGGCGAGGACTTCATCATCAAGCTTCCGAACTACCTCGCGCCTTATATCGAAGCCGGCAAGCCGCTCAACGAGGGGATGGGCGCCGCTTTCGCACGATGGGCGAAGGGTGGCTCAGCCGCTCCGGTACGCCAGCCCGCCGGAGCGGCCGATGATCTCACCGCGGCGGAATGGGACGTGAAGCTCGGCGAGGCGGCAAAGGAAGGTACTATCGAACTGCGCCGCGTCTATGCGCAGATCCCGAAAGAATTGCGGCCCGATGTCGATGCGGCGTTGAACCGCCGACACTTGCCGATGGCGCGCGAAGTCGATGCGAGGGCACCCGCATGACCCTCCTCCAACCCATCGGCGCGGTGCTCGGGCTCGCCATGCTGCTTATGCTTTCCGGCTGCGGGGAAAGTGCATCTGAATATCATGAGAACGAAAAGCGTGATGCCGTTGTCAAGGATCAAGACCGCGAGATAGTGAAGCTGCAAGAGCGCATTGAAAAGCTGGAGCGCAAGCCATGACGGCACTTTGTCTTTTTGTTGGATCAATAGCCGGAGCACATCTTTTGGTTTGGCTTCTTTGGCGCAGAGAGTGGCATTCATGACGACCGCCGTTAAACGCTGGTTCGCGTGGTATCCGGTTCGCCTTCAGATCAATAACCGCCGCGCCTGGCTTTGCTGGGTCGAGTACGAGCAATTCATGATCGGACAGAGAACCGGCGCGTTCGGCAGTGGTCCATCTGTCATCACGCATTACAGGATGCCTGACGATGCCGATTGCTACAGGATGCATTCCACGCCTTCGCACGGAGAATAATTCATGACCACCCCACAGGGAATGATGGAACTGGCGGAAGAAATCGAGAAAGCGCGCAATGCTTATCTTGACGCGATTAGCCGAGGCCCAGGCGGCGAAGTTGAAAAGCGAGCGCTCAGAGAGTTGCTTTGGGACAACAAAGGAACGTTCGCACCCGCCCTCACCCCCGCCTCTGCCCCTGCCGGGCGGGAGGCGTTAGAGGCATGTCGCGCGTACCTTGTCGAGATAATTAAGCCGCCGCGCCTTGGATCATATGTTGGTAGGATATCATCTTACCATCCCTGTCATGCATTGATCGACAAAATCGACGCCGCCCTCGCCCTCCCCGCTGCCCCTGCCGGGCGGGAGGCGTTGGTCGAAGAAGTCGCTCAATGGCTGCACGATGAAACCGACGCTCCTGTCAACTTCCCCGGCTATGCGTGGCCGCTGCATCCGAATGACAGCGGCCAGCGCAGCGCTGATGGTTGGGTACATCTCGTCCCGATTGACGTTGTTGAAACATTTCGCGCGACTGCAAGGCGTTTAGTTGCTCGGTTTGGTGCCGCGCTCGCCCGCCAAGCGCAGGAACCGGGGGAAGTGCACACGCGCCCGGAGCGGCGGGATACTGACAACGCAGGAGATGGTCAGTCATGATCGCCGCTCCCGCCGTTTCAGCTCCTTTTCGACGGCTTCCCGAACGAAGTCCGTCCGATCCTCGTTTTCGGCCAAAACGGCCTCAATCCGGTCAAAAGTACCCTCGGGGAATCTTGCCTGCATATCTTCGGCCCATCTTTTTGTGCGTCCCATGTAATTATTTCTCGTATAAGGTATTGACGATATCTCGTATGAGTTATATAACTCATATTAGGAATTAACGCAAGGGGAACGAAATGAAGCAGATTTACAACTACGGCGAAGCAATCCAGGGCGCATATGTTCTTCCGCACCCGAACAAACGGCATGAGTTTCTCGCCGAGATGCGGCCGGCGAAGGTGGCTGGGTTTTCCCACCCCAACCACGCCTGCCGTGATTGGGGATGGCGCGGCTCCGTCCTCGTCGAATTTGAGGATGGCAAGAAATCATGGCAGCCCCTGTGACCCGAGGCACCAAAGACGACCAGTGCAAATACTGGCCGTCTTGCGCCTGCGGGTATTCTAACGGACGCGAAAACGCTGGGGAGACAGTCATGACGAGGAAGCCATGGGAACACGATCGCGACTGCTTGTATGTCGTATCTGATGGGCCAGCGCCATGCACTTGCGCAGCCAGCTACTTTTGGGAGCCGGATCATCTGCCGCGCTGCAATCGCGGGCATCTATTCGAGATTTGTAATCATCCGAATTGCAAAGGAGATGGTCAGTCATGATCCGATATCGCGAGAATGATTTTTCGGACGCTCGGTCACGGCGCTTCACACCCGCCAACTGTCCTCATTGCGAATATGATCGGCGCTTCCCTGATTTCGATGGCGGCGGCTGGATGCAGCAAGACAACAACGGGCCGATAGTTTCGTGCCCGGTCTGTAATCCTGACGGCTCGCATCCATTCTCATCGCAGGAGCGGCAATAGACATGGGCTCGAAAAACAATCCAGGTGATTTTGACTGCTATCACAACGCGCTTCCGGACGAGCCGATGTTCATTCTACTGGCGCGCGATCCATCCGCGCCCGAGTTGGTGGAAGATTGGGCGACTGAACGCCAACGTCAGATCGACAGGAGTTACAGGCCGCAATCCGATCAAGCCATGGTCGATGAAGCGGTCCGATGCGCCGCGAACATGCGCCACTGGCGCGTTGTGAATAACGGCGCGTGGCGCACCCCCAAGGAGAGCAGCAAATGAAGCCCGCGCGAGAAGAAGATATTCCGAAGGCGACGCACGAAGGAAAGATGATGATCCTTGGCATCGAGGTCCGAACATATCGGCTCGATGATGGTCGCGCCGTGATCCACGCAGAAGATTTTTGCAAGCTCTTAGAGGCTATGGACCTCGACGACCCAGTGGGAGGTGTGGACCGTGGCTGAGAATAGCAAAATCGAATGGTGCGACGCGACTTTTAACCCAGTTATTGGATGTCAAAAGGTATCTGCGGGCTGCGACAACTGTTACGCGGAGGCGCTGATGGATAAGCGCTATCACAAGGTCGAGTGGGGACCTCATGGCGAACGAAAGCGAACATCTCCCGCTAATTGGCGTAAGCCAATCGCCTGGAATAAAGATCACGCCGATTTTTTTTCTGAGCACGGGCATCGGAGGCGAGTTTTCTGCGCCTCTCTAGCAGACGTGTTTGACAATAAATGGCCTACTCAGTGGCGATCTGATCTGTTCGCTCTGATCGAAGCCACACCAGAACTTGATTGGCTGATTCTGACGAAACGGCCCGAGAACATTAGAAAAATGCTTTCGCCACTCTGGGAGCTTGGCTTTCCACAAAATATCTGGCTCGGCACGACGTGCGAGGATCAAGCAGCCTTCGATCGCCGTTGGCCAATCCTGGCGCAGTTCAATATCCGCGTCCGGTTCATCAGCTATGAGCCGGCAATCGGCGAACTGACGATGGAGAACCACAAGATCAAGCCGGATTGGCTGATCTGTGGTGGCGAATCCGGCCAAGGCCATCGCGCGATGCCGCCGCATTGGGCCTACAAGATCATGGACGAATGCGCTGAAAACTTCATTCCGTTTTTCTTCAAGCAGATGACCGGCAAGAAGCCGATTCCTGATGATCTTCGCATCCGACAATTTCCGCGCCCGCACACCGCAGAGGGGCGGCAGCGATGAGATGGAAGCCGAAGGAGAAATCTTGGGACTGGCGCGAATGCCTGACAAAGGACGAGGCAAAGGTGATTGCCGCCTCCGACAAAGCCATCCAGGCAATCGAAAAAGCCCGCGAGGCTCACACCAAGAAATACGGCCTGATCCGAATGCAAATCGTCAACCGCGCAATCCAGCGGACGAAATATCGTCATACACGCCCACCAGCGGAAACCGCAGAGGGGCGGCGATGAGCGATCTTCCGAGCGCACCGCAAATACTGCGGACCTGCAACAGTTGCGGTGGCAAGGGCTACCATGCCGAGACGATATGGGTTTACGAGCACGGCTGCGGGGTTTCTCATCCCGATGTGATGGAGTCACCATGCCAATACTGCAACGGCGAGGGCGTTCTGATTGATGAGGACGAGGGCGATCTACACCCACCAGCGGACTGAGCCATGACCACAATAGAAAAAGCCAAGCTAGCCATAGCCGCTTTGCGAGAGCCAGAGCCACCGCTGGCGCGCGTTCCAAATACAGTGCGGCAATCGATCGCCGATGTGATTGAGGCGCTGATAACGCCAGTAGGTGACGGCAGAGAGCCCTGCGAGTGTCCGAAGTGTGGGCGCAATCATTGGCGACTTGGAAATCCGCCTTCATCAGCGGGGCGGACGCCATGAAACTCACGCGCGACGAATTGCTGATCCTGCTCATTGAGGAATGCGGCGAGGTGATTCAGGCCGCAACCAAATGCCTGCGGTTCGGCTATGACGTGGATCACGATATCGGGTATGGCCGCAACAGTGACGAACTCGCCAAGGAATGCGGTGACTTGCAGGCGGTCATGGACGAATTGCCACTAAATACGGCGGTTAAAGAGCAATCACAGTACAGCAAAATCGCCAAAGCGGAGAGGGCCAAAACCAAGTTCGGGATAGCGCCGGTCGCAGCGGGAGGGCGGCCCCATGACTGACCTTTTCCTAGAGCGCGATGCCGTCATTTCCGATTGCGGGAAGTATCGTTATTTGCTGCGGCGGACGTGGGATCATGCCAAGCCGCGCGTCCTTTACGTGATGCTCAATCCGTCAACAGCCGACGCCGAGATTGATGACGCAACAATCCGGTCCTGCATCAGGCTGGCGAAGGGCATGGGCTACGGGAGCTTTGAGGTCGTCAATATCTTCGGCCTTCGGGCAACCGATCCTGCGGAGCTCCTAAAGGCCCCCGACCCGCAAGGGCCGATGAATGAGCGCGTCGTGGCTGCGGCAATAGGTCGATGCGATATCGTAATCTGTGCCTGGGGCGCTCATCCGATGGCGGCGCGCAAGTCGAACTTCCTGCTGGGCTACATTAGATCGCATAAGCCGTCCGCCTATTGCTTTGGCAAGACGAAGGCCGGGGCGCCGAAACATCCGCTATACATCAAAAGCGGGACGCCGCTCGAAGCATACGGATTATGACATGACCATCCCCGCACCGGAAACGCTCGAACGGGAAAAGGATAAGCTGTATCTGAGCGATGCAGAGCTGATCCGGTGGCTCGGCGTGCCGGATAAGGCTTTCCGCACCATGCTCCCGGCCCTGGAATCCAAGTACAACTTCCCCCGCAAGCAGCCATTTTTTGGGAATAGACGGTACAAACCGGCCGTAAAGACGTGGCTCGATAAGCACAACGGGCTTAACATGGACTCCCTCGCGCAACCCCGGAGGAGCCGCCATGAGTGAGATTCCGAAGCCCGAAGTAGCTGACGCGCCCGGCCTTGTTTGGAGGCCCAGAAAGGGCGCGTGGGTCGCTACCTGGCAGCCCCGCAGCGATATTGTGAAGGCCGGCTATAGCGCGCACACGGCCCGCCTCTGGGTCGGCGTGGAGCCTTCCGAGATTGAGCGGCTTCACATCTCGACGCAATGCCAGCGGCTACAGGCTGACATGCTGCTGTGGAGCAAGGGCGGGGCGAGGCTTCCAACCATCTTTGACGGTTCAATCCGATCGCTGATCAACTGCTATCAGACGGACCCGGATTCCAGATACCAAAAGAAGCGTTATTCCACGCGCCGGAATCACGACAACACGCTGCGGCGCATTGGCAAGCTGCACGGCCACGAGCTGATCCGCGACATCAAGGGCCGGACGCTGATCGCGTGGCATAAGGAATGGAGCGACCACGGGCGGATGCTTGCCAACGGCCAATCCTTCAAGGGGCTGATGCGCGTCCTGTTCGCCTTCGGCTTCACGATCCTCGAGGATGACGAATGCGAGCGCCTTTGCAACGTCATGAGCAAGATGCAGTTCGAGGGGCCGAAGTCGCGCAATCAAGCCATCACGGCAGAACAGGCGACCGCCATCCGCGTCACGGCGCGCGATAAATTCGGATGGGATTGCGTCGCCTTCGCCCAGGCCCTGCAATTCGAACTGATGCTGCGGCAGAAAGACGTGATCGGGGAGTGGGTGCCGATCGCGGAGGCGGGAATATCAGATATCACTTGGCGCGGTCAAAAGTGGTTGCGCGGGATCAATTGGCAGGAGGTCGATGCCAATTTCGTTTTGAAGCACGTCACGAGCAAGCGCCAGAAGGAAATCGAGATCAACCTGATGCTGGCCCCGATGGTGGTCGAGGAGTTGGCACTCAGGGCGGGCGTTGCCCCGGCATTGCTGACACGCGAGATGTTCCCGGCAGCCGGGGCGATGGTTAGGGATACCCAAACGAGTTGGCCCTTTACGGATACCGTGTTCCGCCGACGCTGGCGCAAAGCTGCCAACGCGGCCGGCATCCCGAAAACCGTATTCAACATGGACAGCCGGGCCGGCGGGATCACCGAGGCGACCGACGCCGATGCTCCGATGGAGCACGTCCGCCACGCCGCGACGCACAGCAACATTTCTATGACAGAAAAATACAGCCGGCACTCGGCGGTGAAGGCCGCGAACGTACAACGCATCCGCACCGAGAGCCGGAACAAACCGAAAACCGAATGAACCGCGAACTAAATGACTGACACATGACTGACAGCCGAAAAAATATCAACGATTCCGCATAGTTATGGCCTAGGCCAGTCTCAATGGATGAGAACTAAGCCTCTGGCAAGATTAGAGACAGTCAGCGAGACAAGACATGAAAGGCGGCGTAGGGCCGCAGAAGGAGAGAAGCATGGCACATCACGGATCAGAACCCCTCGACGGCGCACCGGAGGACCCGGAGCGGAAGATTGCGTTTGAGCAAAAGGTTGCGCGCAACAAGCTGATGCGTGACCTGCTCAACACGACCGGCTTCAAGGGCGCGTTAGGTGCGTTTCCGGAAGGACAATTGACCAAGACCGACGAAGGCGCAATCCAATTCGCCATCGGCGAAAAGGACGGCAAGGTTGTCATCGACTTCGGGACGGCGGTCCATTGGGTCGGGATGACGCCGCAGCAAGCTGCCGAGTTCGCGTCACTGCTTCTTAAGCGGGCGCGCGAGGTTGCCAGAAAAAACGGCGAAACCGTCAGCTTCATGATCGGCTAGGCCAGTCAGCGAGACGTAGCGGTAAGAGGAGTGATGATATGGTCGGATTCAACTATTCAGGACAAGAGCTTGTGACCGAGAGGCGCATGGTAATTGAAGAGTGCGCCAAAATTGCCGAGGCGGTTGCGGCGGAAACGAGTGACGGCGACGGCGAATTTTATATAGCCCGAGAGATTGCCGACCGAATCCGTGCACTCAACGGCCCTGCGACCCTTTTGAAGGAGTGAAGAGATGCCACTAGCAATTCTATTTGGAATTTTTGCCGGCATGGGTTTGTTTTTGGCTTTCATCGGTCACGCCGCTAAGTCAGCCAGTCCGGCGCCAAGCATGGTAAACAATGATCTGAGTCCGATCGGATATTCGATCTTCGTGGTGTGCGGCCCGATCGCGTTGGCCTGTCTCGCTACGTTCGGTCATCAGTAGGGGAGCGAACATGCCACGCCGATCTCGCTATATTATCCCACTGAAAGCCATTGCCATGTGCTCGAAATGCGGCGAGTGTTTTTCGTGGTTGCCGCCGAGGTTCGATATGGTCCATCGCTTCAATCGGGAAACGCATCAATTTTGCGGCGGCGTTATTGAACGGCAAGACCCGCAAATCGTCAAAGTCATGGAGAGGCTATCGCAGCTCCCGGAGTGAGACGATGAAGGAGAGAAAGATGAATATTATGGGCAGTGGCGGGGCTGGGGGATCTTCTGAAGTCCCGAGAATTGATCAATCCACCAAGCGGATATTACGGTGCCCATCTTGCGGCAGCGAAGCCAACGGAGATTTTGCAACAGCAGCAGCATGCGCTCGATGCATCACGGCAGAAGGCTATTTGACGAATATGATCGCCTATGAACGCTCCTAAGCGACGACCGGCACGTTACGAAAACGCGAATTAATTAATTGCCGGAAAACTAACGTGGGGTCGCTCCTGGGCAAAGCTCCGACTAGCCTGGATCATAGGCGAACGCAAATCCAATCCCGAGAAACAAAGCGCCAACAATCAACAGCGGCAGGATAGCCCCGTTTCGCTTGTCCCATAGCATTAACGGGATGGCGCCGAACAGGATCAGGATGGCGCCTATCGATTCAGACATCACTATCTGCGCCGACCGGGCGGGTTGATGACATCGCCGCGCAGGACCTGGTTGTTGCGAATATCTTCCAGCAATTGAGATTGTTCGCGCAGTTCCTTGGCGATGTGCTGCGTTTGCAGTTCGCGTTGCTCGCGCTGATCCTTCATTATTTCTTTCAATATGGCCTCTGATCTAATCAGGATGCGATTCGCTTCACGGCTCTGTTCGTTCATTTCATGGATAGCGCTCATCACCTCATGAACGGGACCGTACAGCGCCCATGGAGGCGCGCCGTTTGTCGGCTTCTTTTCCCGGCCGCCCCGGAACACTATCCATGTCCATCCGAGCACGATCAGGACAGCGATAACGGCTTGCACCACGACAAATGGCTCTAGCGATTTAAGCGTTGCTTCGGCTTCGATCATCGCTAGGCGCCATTTTCTCGCGAGCTCTTAGCCGCTGCCTTGCGCCGACGGATCTTGCGACGGGCCGGTCGGTGCCGACAGGATCGGCGAGTTCGGCTGACCCTTGCTGACGTGCTGGATCAACTCCAAAATGCCGGTGAGCGCGTCGCCATTGCTGCCGGCGGAAACGTCTTTCAGCGCCCGCTCGAGATACGGCGCGACCATCAAGATCCACGGCTGCACCAAGGCAATTTGCGGAACGAACATGCCTGCGATGCCTGCGATCATCGGCTCGACCTTCATCACGTTTTCCACGACCTGTTCCGCCGCCGCCGCCGCACCGGCTATCGAACCAGCAGCCGCACCTGCCGCCGCAGCACCTGCATTCACGTCACCCATGGTCATCTCCTTTATGTCACCGTTGGTTGCAAAGGGCTTTCAACAAACTGCCAATCGACTAAGCCCTTACCGTCGATTTGAACGGCTTTCGCAGCCGCCAGCGTGAGATCAATGCCGGCCTTGTTGGTGTGGCGGCCGCGCGTATCGGTGCCGATTTCGGCCTGCGGCCTCGTGCCGGTCTGCCAATAGGGATCATTGGTGTTCCATGGCCCGACGTCGACGATATCGCAGACGACAGACACGCCGTTCTTCTTGCCCGTGACGCGGACCTTCGGCCGCTCGCCCGTGAAGTGGAACGGCAGCGCGACGCCCAGCGCGTTGTCATCAATCGGCGGATTTGGCGAGTAGGCCGATGTCTGGCCGTTGAAGTAGGTTGCCACGATGTTGGCTTGGACGCCGGAGGGTGACGGCGCTGCAGTCCCGGTCGGGGATGTCTGAATGCTGGTGGGCGAACCCGTCGGCATCAGCACCGCGCCAGTGGTCGGCAGCGGGACCGACGCCGGCCACCAGTATCCGATCAGGCCGAACGTCGCGCCTTGCTTCGGCAGCGCCTCGAGCTGCACCATGTCGTTTTCGTTGCCGCCGAGCGTCCAGACGCTGTTCGCATCTTCGCCGCGGTAGAAGCCGACATGGCCGAAGTCTGACGTCTGAGAGCCGCGCCAGTAGACCACGATCGCGCCGAGCGCGGGGCCGGAGAGCTGCACGAAATTCGGATTGGTTCTGAACGATTGCGACGACGGCGATCGCGTGCCGGAGATGCCGGCCCGCTCGAGCATCGCGTTGGCAAAGATAGCGCACCATGGGTCACCCGGCGCACCGCAATGCGCCATTCCAATATAGCGGTCGATACCCTGATTGTTGCCGGTCTCGTGGAAGCCGATCTCGTGCAGCGCGCCCTGGAACCATTTTGGGGCGGCGTCGAAGGGGCCCGTCGGCTTGGGCGGGATGACGGGCTTAGGTGGGAATATCGGGACCGTGGCGGGCGGCTGCGGTGCAGGTGCCCCTGGAGTGACGGCGAGTCTCAAGGCCTTGTCGAGCGCACTGACCACGCGCCATTGCAACGCCGCCATGCCCACGAACACGACGAGCAGGACGCCCCACGGGATGAGGGTGAGGATCTGCTCGATCACGGCTTGAACGATTCGATGGCTTTGATATCAGCCCGGCGTTCCTCAAGCGTCTCGTCGCCGGACAGCACCCGCAGCTCGCCCTTATCGCGGGCCACGATCATCTCGGGCGAAAGGAAGCCAATATCGAGCTGCTCGCCCGGATCGATCGATACGCCCTCGATCTTGAGCGGTTCCTTGGTCATGTTGGTGATGACGAACATGGGAGGTCTCCCTTTCGGGCAGACCATGGGCAGGGTGTGGCAGGTCAGCAACGCACCGCTGAGTTAGCGGTTTTCGGGCTTGGCCTTCATGGGGATGCCAAAGGTGTTATTGCCGGACGCCTCGATCTGATCGAACAGCCGGCGGACATAAAACACGTTCTGCCCCGCCACGAGCCGCCGGAGCGCTTTGCTATCGCCCTCGTTCCATTCCGAGGGTTTCGATGCCGCCGATACAGTGCCGAGAATGCCGCCGATCTTGCCCGCGGTCGGGCCCAAAAGCTGATCCATCGCAGAGCGCGAGGCATAGCGGGACAGCGGCTTGTCGGCGCCGATCATGCGATAGACGTCGACCCCGCCGCGCGTGGCCTTAGATGCCAGGGCGTTCGCTTCTTCCGCCCAGCCCAGCAGGTTAGCTTTCGACACCGCTTCCTTGATCCAATCCTGCGGCTTGTCGCTGACCGGTTGCCCGCCGGTCACGCTGTTGATCTTGTAGGACAGCATGCCCAAACCCAGCGAGAAGATCATGCCCTGCAATACTTGGGCATCGCGGCGCTGCAGGTTCGAGATCAGGATGCGCTCGGTCGCGGCTGCAGTGAAGGATTTGAACTGCCCGAGCACGGATAACAGCGGATGAGACATCCAAAGGGGCTTTTCTTGCCCGGGCGTCACGACGGCGATATCGGCATCCCGAGCGACCGCCCCCTCGAATACCCGCCGTGCCTCTTTGTCGGTCCAATCCGCGGTATTCGGAAGATGCACACCGTCGCGGATTTCGCCGCCGTCCTCGAACGCCTTGGAGATACGGGCGGCCATATGCGGCTCAATGCCGGATTCGCCCAGCGTCCGGAGCATGCGGGCCGATGCCGTGCCCTCGGCCGAGGTCTTCACCGCCCGCAGGATCTCCGAGCCAGCAACCATCGAGGCGTTGATCTTGGCAAAATCCGTCCATGGCGCCAGCAGATTGATGAACTGGAACTTGCCGGTCGCCCATTGCATGGTGCGCTCGACGCGGGATTGCGGATGATAGGTGTCGAGCGTGTCCATCAGCGCATGATGGCGAGATGCCAGCACCGATTCCACTGCGATACCCATGGCACGATATTGCCGCCCGGCCTCCTGCCACACGTCGGATTGCCGCGTCAGCATGTTGAAAAATGGCGCCCAGGCATCGTTGAACGTCGAAGTCAGCCCATGCCGCATGATGCTGCCCGCCATGTCCGGCAACGAGGACAGCGCAGCCGAGCCCATCGACGTCAATACGTTGTAGTTTTTCAGCACATTCATGGCGCGCGCCGCATTACGCATCGGGGCATCCGGCGAGATACCGTAGATGCCGCGGATGCGGTCGCGGATCGCGGCGAGGTCATCGATTGCGCGCAGCCGATCCTTTTCCAGTTTGGTGCGCGCCGCGTCTGACTTTGCCGCATCTGCCAGCGCCGCATATTCGTCATTGATCTTACGGAACGCTTCGGTCATCCGCGTGTCGCCGAATTTCTCGGTCAACAGCACGTCCGGCACCATGGTCCGCAGATGCGCCGCGACGATATGCTCGGCGTCATTCTCGAGGAAATCGCGGATTGTGGCGTCGGGGATGTTGAATTCCCGCGCGGCCAGTGCACCGCGCGGAGCCTCGCCACTGCCGCCGAACGCGGTTCCATGCTCCATGCCGAGATCATAAGGCAATCGCCCATCCGGCGAGCCGATGATGCGATCGGTGATCTCCTGGGCGCGGCTTTCGAGCTCGGCTCGCGGCAGGTCGCGGTCGGATTTCAGGATGCGCTTGACCGCCTTGTCGATCGCCTTGTCGGCGGACGTCAGGCGTTCATCCTTGCCTTTGTACGTTCCAGCCTGCTTTTGGGCTTCGCGCGCCTTCTCGGCTTCCCCCCTCGCCTTCAAGGCGGCCTTGGCCTCGCTCGCCGATTTTCCTTCCCATGCGGCGATCTCGGTTTCGATCTTCGCCCGCATGGCATCATGGTTCTGGATCTCGGTCGCCAGCTTTTGTTCCAGCGATTCGATCTCGGCCAGTTTCGCGGATGCCCGATCAGCCAGCAGATTGCCGCGGTTGCGCGCCAGCGTCTCGAATACGGCGCCGCCCCGGGCATTCTCGAGCGGCAGCGTCTCTTGATCCCGTGTCCGCAGCGTCTCGGCGCGACGGTTCGCGGCCTTGTTGATCCGGGTTGTTTCCTCCTGCCGCGCCGCGATAACATCGGCATCGGTTTCCAGCTTTTGAATGCGACCTTGCAGCTTATCGATCTGATCGGCCGGGACCTGCAGCGAGCCGTGATATAGCCCGATCTTCTCCTGTGACTGCACCTTGGCTTGCTGATCCCCGGCCAGCCAGTCGGTCACCCGGTTGACGAAATCCGGCCGTTTCGCTGCGATGGCCTGCTTGTTGTAGAGCCGTGACACATAGCTGTCGGCAGTTTTGACCCCGACATCTTCCGGTAGCAGCCCGGCGTCGATGGCGCGCTTTTTCCAAGGCTCGAACACCTTGTTGCGGATGAACTGCGCGGCCATCTGCACTTGCGGGATATCGCGCAGGTCATTGTTGCGGCCCGCGTCACTCACGGCTTCCTTGAATTCGTCGAATGACATTTTGCCTTCGGGTGCGCGGCCGGTGGCATCGTCGAAAAGGGCCCGTGTGCGCGGCGCGAGTTTCTGCTCGCCGAAGCGATACTCCGAAAACAGCCGGGATAGTTCATCGCCGACCGCGACCTGTGACTGATGGATATTCAGACGGGCCTCGCGGTCGAGTGCCGGGCCAGCGGTCGTCACCTTGCCCTCAAGGTTCTCTTTGGTGAGCAGCGAGGTTTCCGCGAGGTCCGCCGCCGTCCGCCGAACCGTGACACTCTCGGCGCCGAACAGCCGTTGCATTGGCGAGGTCTTTTCCACCACCGTTCGCACGCCGGGGATTTGGTCGAGGCCGAACGGCACCAGTTCAATCTTGCGGGTATCGCTCGCGGCCGCACCGGCGGCCAGTGCCATGCCCGTACCAGCGGGCGGCTGGACGGCCTCTCCCTGAGTCTCCCTAGGCATCTGAGGGGCCGTCTCTCCGGTCGAAGGATTGCCCGCATGCTCATTCATCTCGGCGCGGTCGGCATGCAGCCGGGTTTCCAACGCCGCGCGCTCCACGGGCGATAGCAGCGATGCCGCGCCGCCGCCGATCAGCGCCGTCAAGAGTGTGCCACTGGCGACGTTGAGGGCCGATTCCTCGAATGTGCGGGTTTGCTGACTGGCATGCAGCAATGCCTCTTGGGCGACGGTCTGCATCAGGCCGGCCTTGCCGACCTGCACCGCGGCTTTCGAGAACATCAGCCCGCCCTTTGCGGCGTCGATCGCCACGCCGCCCGGCAGCAGCATGGTCGGGTCGAGTGCGCCGGCGACGGTCTGAGCGACGAAACCGATTTTGCCGTTGGCTGCCAGCGTGCGCCGGTCGGCATCCTCGCTATCGATCTGGTTTTTGATCGAAAGGGTTTCCGCCGGCGATTGCGAGCCGATGAATTTGTCACCGTGTTCGAGGAAGTAATTCGGCTTGTCCCACGCCTTGATGTCGGTCAGCGGATTGTAATCCGGAACCGGCGCAAACGAGCCGGAATTGCGCATATACTTGATGGCTGAGATAACGCTATTCGATTGCCGGAACGCGGCGCCCCAGATCGCGGGATCGGCGATGTCGCCTGGCGGCTGATATTCCGGCGCCTGCCCCTCGCCGGTGCGCAAGCCGAAGCCCGGATCGTCATCGGGGATGCGGATCGCTGTCATGGCTGCGGCATGCCGCTGATTTGCATGAAGTTGACCGCCTGCCGCCGCTGTTCCAATTTCGCGCCATAATCGGCGATGTGGTTAGATGGATCGAACGCGATGCGGCCCGGTACCTGATAGAGCGTGCCGTCGAACCGCCTGGCCCATACCTGATAGGACGGCGGTTGTTTGCCTGCGACCTCGGCTTGG